>Ga0316575_10000305_pt1 | contig 13731 bp, 15 predicted proteins | sample J5NA_FD_203072 | JGI IMG/M metagenome (GOLD analysis project Ga0316575, IMG submission 203072) | Rhizosphere microbial communities from salt marsh grasses in Alabama, United States - J5-7_050615r2r3 | ecosystem: Host-associated > Plants > Roots > Rhizosphere | place: USA: Alabama | collected...
ATATCACCTGACAGCACGTATGGCAGACCGCACGCGGCATACGAAAAGGTCTCGCTGGCATCGACCACGGTGATCGACCATCGCGGCTGCAGACGACGGAGACGGCACGCGCAGCGCAGCCCCGCCGCCGACGCCCCTACGATCACGACCCGCTTCGCCTCATTACTCATGTCCACCTCAAATCTCCCGTTCTCGATCTGGGCGGTTGGGCGGTAACTCTCAACTCAAAACTCAGAACTCATAACTGAAAGACCCCCGCCCCCGGCATGAACCGGGCGGGCGGGGGGCAGAATCCAGAATCCGGAATTCGAAATCCCCTACGCTTTCTTCAGCTGCCCCCTGACCTCCAGCGCGATTTTGTAGAGCCCGGTAAGAACGAGGGCGCCGATGGCGTAGATCGCGAGGCTGATCATGAGCTCCGGAGCGGTCGGTGAATAGTGGACGACCTTGCCGAGCGGATTCGGTACGAATCCGGCAATGACCATGCCCAGACCCTTGTCGATCCACAACGAGACGACGACCGCTATGCAACCGAACTTCAGCCAGCCGTAGTTGCAACGGGTCCTGGGATTGATGAGGACAACCAGCGAAACGATCGCGAGAACCGACGACACCCACATCCACGGCACCAAGGTGCTTTCTCCGTGGAGCCCGGTGAAGAGGAACTGGAAGTGGCTGATATGGTCGGGGATGTCGCTGTAGAGAGCGGTGAAGAGCTCCATCAGCACGAAGAAAACGTTGACGGTCATGGCGTAAGTGACGATCTTGGCCAACGTGTCGATGGCCTGCTTGCCCGGGTCGAATGTCGAGACCTTGCGCACGAAGAAGGCGAGCAGGAGCAGGATAGCCGGGCCCGCAGCAAAGGCCGAAGCCAGGAATCGCGGCGCCAGGATCGCGGTCAACCAGAAGGGTCGAGCCGCGAGACCGGCATACAAGAAGGCCGTCACTGTGTGGATCGAGACCGCCCACGGGATGGAGAGCAGGATGATCGGTTTGAGCCACTTCGGCGGCGGTTCTTCGCGCCGCTCTGACGACAGTGTCCAATGGCTAATCACGATATTGAGGACCAGGTAGCCGCCGAGAGCGACTGTATCCCAGAACATCATCGAGTGTAGCGTTGGGTGGAGGAAGACGTTGAGGATACGGTTCGGCATGCCCATGTCGACGAAGATGAAGGTCATGCACATGATGACCGCGGGGATGGCGAGGAACTCGCCGAGGATGGTCATCTTACCGAACGCCTTGTAGTCGTGCAGGTAGTACGGCAAGACCACCATCACCGCGGAGGCCGCGACACCGACCAGAAAGGTGAACTGGGCGATATAGAAACCCCACACCACATCGCGGCTGAGACCGGTGATGGTCAGGCCCTCGCTGAACTGCCAGAACCAGCAAGCGACTCCACCGCCGATGATCAACAACAGGGCGAAGATCCAGGACCAGTAGGCCCGGGAGCCCGACAGAGCCTTCTCAAGCATGACCACCCTCCTCTTCAAAGACCACCGCCGTCGGCGCGACTTCCTGCAGCGTGCGCGGATCCTCGACGATGTAGTAGACCTCGGGTTGGGTCCCGAGGCCCGGCTTGCGGCGGATGGTCAGATGCTCGGCGAGCAGCTGTCGCACCTTGGATTCGGGATCGTTGAGGTCCCCGAATACCATTTCGTTGTCCTCGCAGGCCTCCACGCAGGCGGGCTGCTGACCCCGTGCCAAGCGCTCGTCGCAGAAGGTGCACTTCTCGACCACGCCCCGCATTCGCGTTGGGAAGGTGCCCTTCAACTCGGCCAGATTCGGCGCCTTCCGTGGGTTCTTCCAGTTGAAGCTGCGTGAACCGTACGGGCAGGCGACGACGCAGTACCGGCAGCCGATACAGCGGTGCCAGTCCATCATGACGACGCCGTCGGCTGCCCGTTTCCAGGTCGCCTGGGTCGGGCAAACGCGAGTACACGGCGGGTTGTCGCAGTGGTTGCACAGGAGAAGCGTCGACTTGCCCTTGAGATCCTCACGGATGTAGTGGAACTCCTGTTCGTGAAATGCGGTTTCGAAGTCCTCGGTCCAGATCCACTTGACCTCGTTCTTCGGGTCGTCCGCGAAGTCCGGCACGTTGTGGGCGTCGTGACACGCGGCGATGATCTTGTCGAGCAGTTCATCGTTCTTCGAGAACCTGCGCAGATCGATCACCATCGCCAGACGCTTGCCTTCTGTCGCCGGCGGCTCGTGTTCCACGGACGCCCTGGTCCTGGTGGCGATAGCGGTCGAACCCGCCACGCCGACGACCGACAGGCCGGCGAACTTGAGGAATCCTCGTCTGCTGCTCTTCATCACTGACCCTCCTCTGGAATCACGTGGCAGTCCCAACAGTAGGGAGTGACCGCCGAGTACGTGTGACAGGCATCGCAGAATTTTTCCTTGTTGGAGTGACAGTCCAGACAGGTGTCCGAGAGACTCATGGTGTAGTCCTTGCCCGCCTTGGAGGTGTAGGTGCGGACATCGTCACGCACCACCGTGTCCCGCCACTGATCCAGGAGGTGCATATGGTTCGCCCGCATATAGTCGGTTGCTTCGACACACGCGGTCGAACCGTTGGTCGGCTTTTGCAGCTCCGGCGCTTCCGGCGAGGCGGCGCTCAAGGCGTTGTACCACAGAGGGGAGGTCGCGAGGACCACGAAGACCGCGAGGCCCGCGACGATCTTGCCGGTGTCATACATCGTCCTGCTCCTCCTTCTGTGGCTGTGCCGGCACGCCACGAATGTCGGTCGTGCGCTCGTTCTCACCGTCCATGATGAGAGCGTTGCCCACGAGCTCGTGGATGCCGCTCACATCAACCCCGGGCGACCAGTACTGGACGAGCGGCGGCAAGGTCGCGCGATCGATGGCGCAGATGCAGGTCAGGCGGTTGACGCCATTATGGTCACGCACCCATTTGACCGCGTTGCCCCTTGGCAGACCGCCGCGCATCCGCATCTCCATGTTCTCGTCGTTGCCGAGCCCGGCGCCGCCGGCGCAGCAGAAGGTGTGTTCCCTGATCGTGTTTTCGGGCATTTCGAAGAAGTTGTTGCAGACGTTCTTGAGCACGTACCGCGGTTCTTCCAGGAACCCCATGGCCCGCGCCGGGTTGCAGGAGTCGTGGAAGGTGACGCGGAACTGATCGTTGCGGCTTTTGTCGAGCTTGAGCTTGTTGTGGCGGATGAGATCGGAGGTGAACTCGCAGATGTGCGTCATCTTGGTCGATCTAGCGTTGTCGAAGACGGTGCCGGTGATCGGTGATTTCGGCACCTCGAGGAAATCGGCGGGTCCGTTCATCGTGTCCATGTACTGGTGCATGACGCGCCACATATGACCGCACTCACCACCGAGGATCCACTTCACGCCCAGGCGCTTCGCCTCGTGGTAGATCTTCCAGTTGAGCTTCTTCATGTTCTCAACAGAGTTGAAGAGGCCGAAGTTGCCGCCATCCGAGGCGTAAGAGCTCAGGGTGTAGTCGAGCCCGATGTGCTCGAAGAGCATCAGGTAGCCGGCGAAGGTGTAGGTTCCGGGGTCGGCGAAGTAGTCGGCCGATGGGATGACGAACAGAATCTCCGCGCCCTTGCGATTGATCGGTGGATCGAGCTTGATCCCGGTCACGTCCTCGAGTTCGTCGCAGATGAACTCGACGTTGTCCTTGTACGTGTGGGGCTGGATCCCGAGGTGGTTGCCGGTGCGTTGACAGTTCGCGACCGGTTCCATGATCCAGTTGATGTTCAGCCCGACGAGATTCATGAGTTCGCGGGCCATCATCGTGACCTCTGCGGTGTCGATGCCATAAGGACAGTAGACGCTGCACCGGCGACACTCAGTGCACTGGAAGAAGTAGTAGTACCACTCCTTCAGCACCTCCTCGGTGAGCTCGCGGCCGCCCGCTAGAGAGCCGAAAATCCTACCCGCGGTTGTGAAGTCCTGGCGGTAGATGGATCGCAGGAGCTCCGCCCGCAGCACCGGCATGTTTTTGGGATCGCCTGAACCGATGAAGAAGTGGCATTTGTCGGCGCAGGCGCCGCAGCGCACGCAGATGTCCATGAAGATCTCGAGCGAGCGGTACTTCTTCAAGAGGTCCTTGAAACCGTCGTGGATGATTTGTCGCCAGTTCTCCGGCAGCTTCCAGTCGGCCTCCGTCGGCGACCATTCGCGAGGATTGGGCATTCCGAGATAGTCGAGATTCTTGACCGCCGCTGGATAGGACCACGTCCCACGTCGCGCCTCGAAGTCGACGGCCGGGTTCATCCACTTTCTCGGCGGCGGAGTGAGATCGATCTGGATCAGTTCCTGAGGTGTTTTCTCCGCCATGGCTCACTCCTTCTCCAGCGCGTAGCCGGACGCCTTCAGCTTGTCGCGGAACTCGTCCTCCCACTCGGCGTAAGAGTGACCCTGGATATCCGGGTTCCAAGGGTTGACGTGGCGGCGGATACGGTTGCTGTTAGCGAGGTTGCGGGTCGGGCTCAGGAACACCCCCGGTGCGTGCAGGAGTTTCGAGAACGGGAAGTAGACAAGCAGCATGCTGACCAGAGCTACGTGCACGAAGTACCACAGACCAACCCCGATCGGCGGCGCCGGATGGAACGACGCCCACCCTGCGATCGCCGCCTTGACCTGCACCACATCGACCTTTTCCACGTGACGCATGAGAATGCCAGTGAGGGCGATCCCGAGCAGCAGGTAGAGGGCGAAGTAGTCGGTCGGCAGCGAGAGGTAGCGCACCTTGTTGTCAAAAAACCTCCGCGCCAGCAGGTAGCCCAGACCAGCCACCATCAGGAACGTGGTGATGTAATAGACCGGCAGTCCCACCTGGAAGAACCCATCGACACTTTGCAGCTTCTCGACCCACGCCGGCACCGGCTCGATGAAGAAACGGAAGTGGCGCAGAATAATGATGAACATCGCCCAATGGAAGGCCAGCGCCGCCGCCCACAGGGCCTTGTCGGCGATGTAATTCACCTTCTCCTTTTCAGGCATGATCTCGGTCCTGGTGTTGCGGAACAACGAGCGGAAGGCGAGAACCTCGAGGGCCATCCTTCCGATCACGCCGAGCAACCCGCTCGGATTTTCGAGCTCGTTGTTACGGATCCACGGTAGAGATTTTTCCTGGCCCGTGGTGGTGGGGATTCGGAAAGGCACCGGCGATCTCGCCCAATGCAGCACCCGGTAGATGATCCCACCGAGGAACACCGCGAAGGCGACCCCCGGAACGATCACCCCGAGCACGAATCGCAAGCCATCGCCGGCGGTTGCGCCCACCGCAGCGAGCAGAGCCAGACCGGCAACCGCGACAAGAGATATCAACGCACCCATGCGTCCGATCCCTCCTTCCTTTCAACCCCGCAGGGCCAGGAGATGAACCGCATCAGCTTTGCGGTGCTTTCTCCGAGTTTTCAACACGACGTTCACGCCACTCCGCGACGCGCTCCATGATTCCTACCGACTGGTTTCGTATCTCCCGCGCGCGAATCTTCCACATCTCCTCGCGACAGTGCATGTAGACGTCGAAAGCGCACATCCCGAGACGCTCGATTCTCTGGTTCATCCTCTCGCGAGACCCATCGGCGTCGACGCTCGAGCTACCAAGGATTTCGCTCAGGAGATTCTTGAGATCGAAGACAAAACTCACCGCAGCGGAAGGTTCAAACTCCTGCACCGCTCGAACCCTGATGACTCGATCCAGCGCTGGTGAAAGCTCGCCCGGCTCGACGCCACGGATGATTCCGTCGAGCAGCTCTGCGAGACCCTCACGAAGGCTGGCGCCAACCGGATTGGCGAATCGATCTTTTTTCGACCGCAGAAACTCCGCGGTCTCCTCCGGGTAGCCTGCGATGACTCCATCGATCCAGCGCCCCAGGATCTCGTCCCGGTGTTCTGCAATATTACGGTCGAGCATGCCGCCCCTTTCGCGTGCCGAACCCGCCGGACCGCCCCCGTGTCAGACGGGGGCGGTGACGGCTTCAACTCGATTTACACGCAGCCCGTGGGTTTCGGCAGGCCGGCGACTTTGCAGGCGCCCTTGGCCGGACCGGACGGGAAGAGCTCGTAGATCTCCTTGAGCTGGAAGCCCGTTTGCTTGCAGAGCTTGCGGATCATCGGCGCGACGCCGAACTGCAGGTAATAGTCACGCAGGTAGTTGACGACCTTCCAGTGGTCGTCGGTGAGGTCGTCCACACCTTCGGTGGTTCCGAGGGCGGCAGCAACCTCTTCGTTCCACTCCTCCGGCGCCTGCATGAAACCGTCCTCGTCCACCTCGATGGAGACGCTCCCGTGTTCAAAAATGGCCATCTCAGTCCTCCTTTGTTTTGTCCGGGGCCTCAGCCCCGCTGATCTCGATCAGTGATACGTTTTCCTGGCGTTGCTTTTTGATATGGGCCTTTTCCATGGCCTTGACGAAATCCTGTGTCGGTTGGTGGCCAAGCTCGATGGCGTGCCCGAGATATCGTTCGGCAGCACCGAGGTTGTCGAGCGCCAGATGCGCAACTGCGGCGTGGTAGTACGCGGCACCGTTGTCGCCGTCGAGCTCGATCACCCTTTCGTTACAGCGCAATAGGTCCTCAGGCTGGTTGAGATAGAGGTGGGCCTGGCCCATGTTGTAGTGCACGATCGGCAGATCGTCGCGAAGCTTGGCAGCCTCAAGATTGGCCTCGAGGCAGCCCTTGAACTCCCACCGCATGAGGCGAACACCGCCGAGATTGACCCACGCCTGGAACAGGGTCGGATCGATCTCCAGGGCTTTCAGGTACGATTCCTCAGCCTGTTTGACCCGGCCCGACACCGTGTAGGCGAGGCCGAGGTTGTAGTGGGCCGACGCCCGCTCCGGGTGCTCCTCCACGTCCCGTTGGCAACGCTCCAAACGGTTGCGTTGACTTTCATTCTCCATCCACGCTCTCCCTGCTCACGGCGAGCAGGCTGTCGATCGTTGCCTGCTCACCGGGAATTTTCGTGTCCTCGATCGCCGACAGGCGATCGCGGATCTTGGCAATCAACTCGGGCGCTGTTTCCGCGATGCGGCAGAGTGCGTCCAGAATCCCGTGCCTCAATCCGTCGTCCCACAGATAGGCGGTCATCGGCCCGACGAACGGCGCCACCACATCCGGCGCGCGCCGGCCGATCTCGCCGATCGCGGGTAACATCGGGCCGCCGTTGGTGGCCGACTCGTCGTTGAGCGCCCACAGCGCCCGCCGCAGGAGCTCTCGCCCGAGGTCGGGATGGGCCGCGGCTGCGGCACCGAGGGCGATTGCCGCCCGGTTGCGGATCACTGGATCCGCATCCCAGAGACGGCCCTGGAGGAAACGGACGGCGGCCGGGTTGTCCTCCACCATGTGTTCGAGGCCCTCAGAGTCGCCCAGCCGCAGCATCTCCATGACCTCCTCCTTCAACCGCATGCGACCGTCGACCCGTCTCGCTCGGTCGCGAACTGCGCGGCGAGAGCGAGAAAGCCGTCTGCCCACCCGGGGGTCGCCCCGGCGTGGAGATGAAGATAGGAGGCAAAGACCCTGCCGGTGGAAATACCGTCCCGGTTCTCACCAACCCCTGTGCCGCGCTCGACCCGCAGCACGCTCTTCTGGCGGTCCGAACCGCTGACCAGACGCGAGTAGTGGAATTCGTGCCCGACGAGCCGGGTACCGGCGGCGAAGAACGAGTTGTCTCGATCGACCACCACCACCTCGTATCCGTGTCCTTGTGGTGTCGGCAGTTGCTCCACCGTGAGGTCGAGCACTCCGGCCATTGGATGAGGGACTCCGTCCACGACGAGCTCGCGAGCCAGGTACATGAGGCCGGCGCATTCTGCGTAGACCGGCATCCCTGCGTCCACGCTGGCCCTGATACTCGAGGTGAACTCGGTATTTGATCCGAGCCGGGCCGCGTGAACCTCCGGGAAACCACCGCCGATATAGAGACCGTCGGCCTCCGGCATTCTATCGGCATTCGCAGGGTCGACCGGCATAAGCTGCACACCGGCCGCCCTCAGTCTTTCGAGGTTCTCGGCGTAGTAGAAGCTGAAGGCCTCTCCTTCGAGGTAGGCGATGGTGACCGGAACTTGATCGACGACGGTCTCCGCCGGCATCAGCTCGAGCTCTGGAGCCCACTGCGCTACCGCCAATAATCGGTCGAGATCGACACCGACGGCCACCGCTTCGGCGGCCCGTTGCACCGCTTTCTCGGGGTCCGGATGTTCGACGGCGGTCACCAGTCCCAGGTGCCTCCCAGGAAGGGGGTCGTCGCCTTTGATGCGGCGGATAGCACCGAGGACCGGCGTCCCGGCGATGCCCGCCACCGCTTCGCGAACGATGTTTTCGTGGCGTCCACAGCCGACCCGGTTGAGAATCACGCCCGCCAGATCGACCTCCGGGTCGAGGGCTCGACAGCCCAGGACCATTGCCGCGGCAGTTCGCGTCATCTTGGAGCAATCGAGAACCAGAACCACTGGCGCCGCCAGGCGACGTGCCAGCATGGCGGTCGAGTGGCTTCCTTCGACATCGACGCCGTCAAAGAGCCCTCGGTTTCCCTCCACCAGGATGAGATCCGCGTCGTGCGCCGCGGTGGCGAGCGAGCTCGCCATCGCCTCGTCCTTCATGAGAAAAGTGTCGAGGTTGCGGCAGGTCGAGCGAGCAGCCACACCGAGCCATGCGGTGTCGATGTAGTCCGGTCCCTTTTTGAACGGACGCACCTTGACGCCGCGGTCCGCCAGCGCACGGGCAATACCCAGGCTCACCAGGGTCTTGCCACTGTCGCCAGAAAGCCCGGCGACAACCAGCCGTGGGACGTTCACACGCATCTGCCGTTCCGCCCGATCCCGCCCTCACTCACCCACGATGTAGCCGCACGGACACTCTTCCCAGCACTTCTTGCAGCCGTCACACAGCTCCATCTTTTTGATGGCGAAGAAATCGCCGTGCGCCGGCGGCGTCACCTTGGCGAACACGTTGTTTTGACAGTACATCCAGCAGTTCTCACAGCCGAAGCACTTGCCGCAGCTGAAACAGCGCGAACTCTCGATCAGGGCATCCTCGTCCGTGACGCCGAGATCGACCTCGTCGAACGGATTCGCGAGCCGATCCTCAGGGCTCTTGACCTGGCGCTGGGTGCGCTCGATCGGTTCGTACCAGTCGACCTTGAGCTTGTCCGCACGGATCATTTCGCCTTTGCCGCTCGCCTTCGGCGTCGTCCCCTGCAAATGAGCGTGAATGGCTTCCGCGGCACACCGCGCTTGGCCGATCGAGGTCGTAGCGATACCGAGGTTGATGTTGTCACCGCCGGTCCAGATTCCGTCAATCCCGGTGAAGCCCCAGTCGTCACCGTTGAGCCAACCGTCGCCGAGCTCCGAGGAGTTCATTGCCGCGAGGTCCGGCTTCTGGCTGACAGCGGTGATCATGGTTTCCACCGGCAACTCATACGTGTCGCCCTCGATCGGGACCGGACGCCGACGCCCGGAGTCGTCCGGCTCACCGAGCTCCATTCGCTGGACGACCATCGCCTTGAGAGCCCCATCGTCATCGCGGAGCATCTCGATCGGCGCCGCGAGGTACTCGATCTTGATCTCTTCCTCGATCGCCTCCTCGATCTCGCGCTCGATGGCCGGCATCTCGGCCCGGGTTCGGCGGTAGAGAATGGTCACCTGAGCACCAAGCTTCGAGGCCATCGCCGCCGAGTCAGCGATCAATCGTTTCGAGACCCGCGCCGCGTCGATCGCGGTATCGCCGCCGCCGATCACGACCACGTTGGTGCCGATATCGATCTTCTTGCCAGAGTTGGCGTGGTTGAGGAACTCGGTTCCGGTCCAGATGCCCGGTCCGTCCTCACCCGGGATGCCCATGTTCTTGCCCTGGTGGGCGCCGATGGCGACGTAGATCGCGTCGTACCCCTTGCGGATGTCGTCAAAGGAGACGTCTTTCCCGATCTTGGTGTCGCACTTGAGCTCGACTCCGAGATCGAGAATGCGCTGAATCTCGCCGTCGAGCACCTCTCGGGGCAGCCGGTAAACCGGGATGCCGTAGCGAAGCATGCCACCGGCTTTCGGGAGGCTCTCGAAAACGGTCACCTTGTACCCGCGCCGGGCCAGCTGATAGGCACAGGACAGCCCCGAGGGGCCGGCCCCCACGACCGCGATCTTCTGGTCCTTGGTGCCTTCACCTTCGATCACCTCCGCCTTGAGCCCGTGATCGAGAGCGTAGTCACCGATCGATCGCTCAACCGAATTGATACCGACTGGGCCGTCCTTCTGACCGCGGTTGCATCCCGTTTCACACGGATGGGGGCAGACTCGTCCCATCACCGACGGAAAGGGGTTTGTCTCCATTTCGATCCGCCACGCCTTCTCGTAGGCCTCGTCGAGGCTGAGACCGAGCTTTTCGCGCAGGCTGATGATGGTCAGCCAACCGCGAATATCGTTCCCGCTCGGGCAGTTCCCAGTGCATGGCGGCAGACTCTCGACATAGCGTGGTCGTAGCGGTGAAATTTGTGAGCCACCGCCCCCGCCGCCGCCGCTGAGCCGCGCCTTCGTCTTGCTCGACGCGTCTTTGTCCTTTTTCTTCAAGAGACCCATATTTCACGCCTCCTCACTAGCAGCCGGGCCTGTGTCACGCGAGCTTCGACATGTGCACCTTGAGCTTCTCCAGCTCGCCGAGGATGCTGTCGTGCTTCTCCTCATCAGTTAGCAGGTAGTTGAGCAGAATTTTGTGGATAGGCTCGGTGGTCTCCTTGAGGAGTTCCTTGGCGAGTTCGATAGTCTGCCGTTCGAGTTCGTCGTGAGCCTCGATTTGGCCCCAGACCTCGGCCAGGTCCCCAGGCGACAAAGTCACCGGGGTGCGGTTGATGGTGTCGATCATGAACTGCTGCACCCGGTGGTGCTGCACCGAGTCGTTGCGGATGATCTCCATGATCTGGCGGATCAGGAGGTTGTCGGTCTTTTCCATGATTTGGGCCGTTGTTTCGATGGCATCACGCTCTATGCCCTGCCACTGTCGCAGTACATCGACGGTCTTTGCCGCCCGTTCCGGCCCGGAGAGTTTGTCTCGTGCCATAGGATCCTCCGTGTGTTGTCGCAGCGCTCAACCACCCCCCGGGCTCGTGCCCGGGGGGCGATCAGCACTCATTCTGGTGGAAGCGTCACGTAGCTGCCGCCGGCGTATTTGTACGTGCAGCGGCCGGAGTCCATGAGGGAGCGCAACGCTTTCTTGCACATCTGCTTGTCAACGTTGTCCTCACCGAACTGGTCGATCATCGCCTTGGTGACGTCCATCGGCTTCAGGTTCTTCTTGCCATGTGTCGACTTGACGAGCTCGTACATGGCGTCCGCGATCTGTTCGATCGTGACCTCAGCCATGGCTTCCTCCTAGTGGCGCAGTTGCGCCGTTCTCATAAAGGTCTCACCGGCGTGCTTGAAATCGTCGATGTGATATTTGGTGAACGGCTGCCCGATGAGCTCGAAGAATTTCGGCCAGCCGATGCGATCGATCCATTCACCCATGCGCTCATGTTTGCGCGCATTGGCGGCGTACGTCTCGACGATGTTCTTGACCGCTTTGACGACTTCCGGCCAGCGCGGCGGGTTGTTCGGAATAAACGGAACTGCCAGCTTGGAGAATTTCGGTGCCACCCGCGAGTTCGAAACCTTGCCGCCGACCCAGATCGAGATCCCGTCAGTATCGGCGTTATTGATGGTGCAAGCCGGGCACACCGTGTAGCAGTTGCCGCAGTACATGCACTGCTCTTCGACGATCTCCACCGACGGTTTGCCGTCCACTGTCGCCGGCCGGATGGCGCCGGTGGGACAGGAGGCGACCAGGGTCGGGATCTCACACATCTTTGGCAGATCGTCGTGGTTGATGACCGGCGCGCGGGTGTGGACGCCGAGGATCGCGATGTCGGAGCAGTGAACGGCCCCACACATGTTCAGACAGCAGGCATAGGCGATCCGCGTTTTCGCGGGCAGGTGCTTTTCGCCGCTGAAGTAGGGGAAGAGCTCGTCCATCACACACTTGACCACACCCGAAGCGTCGGACGCGGAGGAGTGGCAGTGCACCCAGCCCTGGGTGTGGACGATGTTCGAGAGCTCGGCGCCGAGGCCGCCAATCGGGAAACCGTACGCCTCGATCTCCTTGATCAACGGCTCGATCTTCGACTCGTCGGTGAGCAAGAACTCGATATTGTTGCGGCTCGTCCACCGTAGGTGGCCGTCGCAGTACTTGTCGGCAATATCGCAGAACTTCCGAATCGATGTGATCGCAAGCAGGCGCGGCGAAGCGGCGCGAACCGTGAAGAGCTTGTCGCCGGACTCGGCGACGTGCACCATCACGCCCGGCTTGATGATCTCGTGATAGTCCCACTTCCCGTAGTTCTTCTTGATGATCTCGGGCAGGAACTGCTCGTAATGCGGAGGTCCAATGTCGGTTTGGCGTTCGAATTCAGTCATGAGTTCCTCCCTTCCTATTCCGCGGTTTCTTCGAAGATCTCGTCATCGAAGAAGATGTAGGGGTTGGTGCGCGGATGCATCACCATCTCGGGCACCGGGTCGAGCCCGATTTCCTCGAGGAAGTTCGACAAACCGACACGCTGGATGAACTCACCCGTGCGCTCGCGGGCCTTGCCGTGCTCGCCCCACAGGTCCCAGATAGCCTCGGTCAGCTCTTTGAGATCCTGGTAATCGGATTCCGGGTCCATCTCGAGGAACGGCACGAACACCGACGACAGCAGCGCACCGCCGACGATCGGCGCCTTGGAGCCGATGAGGATCGTCGCGCCACGCTCCTTGCCGGGCTTGAGCGCCTTCGGCATCATGTTGATGCAGTGCATGCACTTGACGCAGTTCGAGTTGTCGATGTCGAGGGTCTTGCCGTCCCAGGCCATGCACTTGGTCGGGCAAAGGTCGCAGACCTCGGTCTGAACGTTGGTGCCATTCTTGTCATACTCGGCGACCTTGGCGTTGTCGACCTGAATGTCATCCTTCCAGACCCCGATCACCGAGCAGTCCGAACGCGCGATCGAGGCCACGCAGTCGTTCGGGCAGCCGGCGAACTTGAACTTGTACTTGTAGGGGAAGAACGGCCGGTGCAACTCGTCCTGGAAGGTCTGGGTGATGTTGTAGCAGGCGTCGAGGGTGTCGTAGCAGGCCCACTCGCAGCGCGCGGGGCCCACGCAGCAGCTCGGGGTGCGCATGTTGGAGCCGGACCCGCCGAGATCGAAGCTCGGCATGTCGTCTTTCTTGCTGCTGAGCTCGGCAAAGCAGGGCTCGAGAGCCTCGGTGCTCGACCCGAGGAAAACGATGTCGCCGGTCGAGCCGTGCATATTTGTCAGGCCCGACCCGTGCTTCTCCCAGATGTCGCACAGGTGGCGCAGCACCTTGGTCGTGTAGAACCAAGCCGACGGTTGGTTGATGCGGTAGGTGTGAAACGACTGCACATGGGGGAACTCATCCGGAAGATCGCAGTAGCGACCGATCACGCCCCCGCCGTAGCCCATCACGCCCACGATGCCACCGTGCTTCCAGTGGCTGAGGTGTTCCTCGTAGGACCGTTCGAGGATCCCGAGCACGTCGTTCGTCATCAGGTTGTGCCCGGACTCCTTCTTGATTTCCTTGACGAAGCTCGGCCACGGCCCCTTCTCGAGTTCGTCAAGTAGCGGCGTTTTCCTCTTCTCTGTCATGGCCACTCCTTTCCATTGTGTTTTCGATGTTTCAATCGGGCGAGAAATGTTCCCATGATCCGCCCCTACATCAGC
>Ga0316575_10000306_pt1 | contig 13725 bp, 11 predicted proteins | sample J5NA_FD_203072 | JGI IMG/M metagenome (GOLD analysis project Ga0316575, IMG submission 203072) | Rhizosphere microbial communities from salt marsh grasses in Alabama, United States - J5-7_050615r2r3 | ecosystem: Host-associated > Plants > Roots > Rhizosphere | place: USA: Alabama | collected...
CACCCAGGACGCGTTCGCCGCGGTCGCACGGGAGGTCGTGCGCCGCGCGGACGGACTCGACGTCGTCGGGATCACCGGCTCCTCGGGCAAGACGAGCACCAAGGACCTGCTCGGCGCGGTGCTGGGGTCCGCCGGCCCCACGGTCGCGCCGGTCGGGTCGTACAACTCCGAGGTCGGCGTGCCGCTCACCGTGTGCCGGGTGACGCAGGACACCCGCTTCCTCGTCGTCGAGATGGGCGCCCGCGGCACGGGGCACATCGAGTACCTCACGACGATGGCGCCGCCGCGCGTGGGCATCGTCCTCAACGTGGGCACCGCCCACATCGGCGAGTTCGGGTCCCGAGAGGCCATCGGCCGGGCCAAGTCCGAGCTCGTGGCTGCCCTGCCGGCGGACGGGCTGGCGGTGCTCAACGCCGACGACCCGGTCGTCCGGGCCATGGCCGGGGTCACCCGGGCGCGCACCGTCCTCGTCGGCGAGGCCCCGGACGCGGAGGTGCGTGCCGACGACGTCGCGCTCGACGACCGCGGTCGGCCGAGCTTCACGGTCCGGACGCCGACGGGGGAGCGGCGGGTCACGCTCGCCCTCGTGGGGCGCCACCACGTGGCCAACGCTCTCTCGGTCGTGGCGACCGCGCTCGAGCTCGGCCTCGGCCTCGACGACGTCGTCGCCGCCCTCGCGTCCGCCGTCCCGGCGAGCCGCTGGCGGATGGAGGTCACCGAGCGTCCCGACGGCGTGATCGTCGTCAACGACGCCTACAACGCCAACCCCGACTCGATGCGTGCCGCCCTCGTGGCCCTCGAGCGGATGGGTCGGGGACGGCGGACCTGGGCGGTGCTCGGGACCATGCTCGAGCTGGGCGACGAGTCGGACACGCTGCACGAGCAGGTCGGTGAGGAGGCAGTGGCCCGCGGCGTCGACGAGCTGGTCGTCGTGGGCACCGCGGCGACGCCGCTGGCGGACGGCGCCGAGAGGGCCCGCGCGGAGCGCGGCGGAGCGACCCGGGTCCGCACCGTGGCCGACGCCGACGCCGCCGAGGCGCTGCTCCGGGAGGAGCTCCGCTCCGGGGACGTGGCCTTGTTCAAGTCGAGCCGCGACGCGGGGCTACGGTTGCTCGGAGACCGACTGGCCGCACCCCCCGAGGAGCAGACGTGAAGGCTGTGCTCATCGCGGCCGTCGTGTCCCTCGTGATCGCGCTGCTCGGCACGCCGCTGTTCATCCGCTTCCTCGTGCGCCGGGGCTACGGACAGTTCATCCGTGACGACGGCCCCACGTCGCACCACACCAAGCGCGGGACGCCGACCATGGGCGGCGCCGTCATCGTGCTGTCCTCGCTGGCGGCCTACGTCGTCGCTCACCTCGTCACCGTGCAGCCGCCCACCGTCAGCGGGCTGCTCGTGCTCTTCCTCATGTCCGGGATGGGCTTCGTCGGGTTCCTCGACGACTACATCAAGATCAGCAAGCAGCGCAGCCTGGGCCTGCGGTCGGGGGAGAAGCTCGCCGGCCAGACGCTGGTGGCGGTGATCTTCGCGATCCTCGCCCTGAACTTCCCGAGCAGCTCGTTCCGTACCCCGGCCTCGACCGCGGTCTCCTTCGTCCGGGACACCCGGGTCGACCTCGCCTTCGCGGGGGCGCTGCTCGGGGTCGTCCTGTTCGTCGTCTGGGCCAACATCATCGTCGCCGGCACATCGAACGGGGTGAACCTCACCGACGGCCTCGACGGGCTCGCCACCGGTGCCTCCGTCATGGTCTTCGCCGCCTACGTCCTCATCGGGATCTGGCAGTTCAACCAGAACTGCCAGTGGAACCCGGGCACGAAGTGCTACGAGGTGCGCGACCCGCACGACCTGGCGATCGTCGCCGCCGCCGGGATGGGGGCCTGCTTCGGCTTCCTGTGGTGGAACGCGTCGCCGGCGAAGATCTTCATGGGCGACACCGGGTCGCTGGCCCTCGGCGGAGCGCTGGCGGGGCTGGCGATCCTCACCCGGACCGAGCTGCTCATCGTCATCCTCGGCGGGCTCTTCGTCACGATCACGCTCTCGGTGATCATCCAGGTCGTCTCCTTCAAGACCACCGGTAGACGGGTGTTCAAGATGGCGCCGTTACAGCACCACTTCGAGCTGCTCGGCTGGCAAGAGGTGACGATCGTGATCCGGTTCTGGATCATCGCGGGGCTGTTCGTGGCCCTCGGGCTCGGGCTGTTCTACGCCGAGTGGGTGGTGGGCGCCGGATGAGCGCCGGGTCGCCCGCGGAACGGCTCGCCGGGCTGACCCACCGCGACGCCGACTGGGCCGGCCTGCGCGTCCTCGTCACCGGCCTCGGCGTCAGCGGGCACGCCGCGGCCGCCGCCCTGGCCGAGCGCGGTGCCGACGTCACGGTCGTCGACGCCACCCGGCCCGCCGCCGACACGCCTCTCGCGGAGCGCGCGCGGCTGCTTGAAGTGCTCGGAGCCGAGCTGCGCCTCGGGGACGGCGCCGCGGACGTGCTGCCCGGACCACCGCCCGAGCTGGTCGTCACCTCACCGGGCTGGCGGCCGGACCAGCCCCTCCTGGCCGCCGCGGCCGACGCGGGAGTTCCCGTCTGGGGCGAGGTGGAGCTCGCCTGGCGGATGCGGGCCCTCGAGGGTGCGGCGCCGTGGCTCACCGTCACCGGCACGAACGGCAAGACGACGACGGTGCAGATGCTCACCTCCGTCCTGCGTGCCGCCGGCCTCCGGGCCTGCAGTGCGGGCAACGTCGGGACGGCCGTGCTCGAGGCGGTGCTCGACCCCCAGCCCTACGACGTCATCGCCGTCGAGCTCTCCAGCTTCCAGCTGCACTGGGCCCACTCCCTGGCGCCCCGGGCGTCGGTGTGCCTCAACATCGCCCCCGACCACGTCGACTGGCACGGCTCCCTCGACGAGTACGTCCGGGCCAAGGGCAGGGTGTACGCGAACACCGAGGTGGCCTGCGTCTACAACGTCCAGGACGCGCGCACGCGCCGGCTCGTGGAGGAGGCCGAGGTGCAGGAGGGATGCCGTGCCGTCGGGTTCACCCTCGGGACCCCCGCACCCTCGGAGGTCGGGCTCGTGGACGACGTGCTGGCCGACCGCGCCTTCGTCGACGACCGTGCGACCCATGCCGCCGAGCTGGCCACGCTGGACGACCTGCGGGCCACGCCGGACTCCCCGCCGCCGGCACCGCACCTCGTCGCGAACGCCCTCGCGGCCGCGGCGCTCGCGCGGGCCCACGGCGTGCCGGCGACGGCCGTCCGGGACGGGCTGCGCTCCTTCACCCCGGAGGCGCACCGCATCACCGACCTCGGGAGTGTCCGTGGCGTCCGGTGGGTCGACGACTCCAAGGCGACCAACCCGCACGCGGCGCGCGCGAGCCTCGCCGCCTACGACCGGGTCGTCTGGGTCGCCGGTGGCCTGCTCAAGGGCGCCGAGGTCGACGAGCTGGTGTCCACCGCGGCCGGCCGACTGCGCGGCGTCGTGCTCGTCGGCCGGGACCGTGCCCGGCTCGCCGAGGCTCTGGCCCGACACGCGCCGGATGTCCCCGTGGTCGAGGTCGGGCGCACCGACACTGGAGCCATGGACACGGTGGTGGACCGGGCGCTCTCGCTCGCCCGGGAGGGGGACGTCGTCCTCCTGGCGCCCGCAGCCGCCTCGATGGACATGTTCACCGACTACGGCGCTCGTGGTGACGCCTTCGCCGCGGCGGTCCGCCGGCTCACCGGCCGAGAGTAGCCGTGAGCAGCGCCACCGCCCCGGCGCGTCGCCCGGGCGCCCCGCGGTCCCGGTCCCGGGCCTGGATGTCCCGCTTCGAGTCGCCGGTCACGACCTACTACCTGCTCGTCGGGCTCACGACGGCCCTCGTCGTCACGGGGCTCATCATGGTGCTCTCGGCGAGCGCGATCATCTCGCTGGACATCACGAACTCGGCCTACTCGATCTTCCTCAGGCAGCTGGCGTACGCGGGGATCGGCCTGTTCGCGCTCGTCCTCGCGTCGCGGGTCCCCGTCACCGGGTGGAAGCGGCTGGCGGTGCCGGTGTTCGTCGTCGCCGTGGTGCTCCAGATGCTCGTGCGCACGCCCCTCGGCGTCACCGTCAACGGCAACCGCAACTGGATCAGCATCGCGGGCTTCACGATGCAGCCCTCGGAGCTCATCAAGCTCGGGCTCGTGCTCACCGGCGGGCTCGTCCTCACCGCGAAGCGGCGACACCTCAGCTCGTTCAGCCACGTCCTCGTCCCCTACCTCGTCCCCATCGTCGCGGTCGGCATCGGGTCGGTGGTCCTCGGCCAGGACCTCGGCACCGTCCTCGTGCTCGGGGCCATCGTGGCCGGCGTGCTGTTCGCCGCCGGCATCCCGCTGCGCTGGTACCTGTTCGCGGGGGTTCCGTTCATCGCGATGGTGGTGGCGTTCGTCGTCACGAGCCCGAACCGGCTGGGCCGGCTCGATGTCTGGCTCGGGCGAGACACCGACCAGTACGGGGCCGCGAGACAGCCGATCCACGGCCGGTACGCCCTCGCCGACGGTGGCTGGACCGGGGTCGGGCTGGGGGAGAGCAGGGAGAAGTGGGGGCTGCTCTCCGAGCCGCACAACGACTTCATCTTCGCGATCATCGGCGAGGAGCTCGGCCTGCTCGGCTCACTCGTCGTCCTGCTCCTCTTCGGCGCCCTGGCGCTCGTGTGCTACCGCCTCGCCGCCCGGAGCCCGGACCTCTTCGTCCGGGTGACCAGTGCCGGGATCATGACGTGGATCGTCATCCAGGCCCTGGTGAACATCGGGACCGTCATCGGGATGCTCCCCGTGGTCGGTGTGCCGCTGCCCCTCGTCTCCTCCGGCGGGTCCTCGCTCATCACGACGATGTTCGCCGTCGGGGTGCTGCTCTCCTTCGCCCGGGCCGAGCCGGGATGCGCCGAGGCCCTCAAGGCGCGGCCGTCCGCGCTGCGGCACAGCATCGCCGTCCTCTCCGGGGCGGTCGGCTCCCGACGGGGGTCCCGGTGAGCACCCCGCGTCCCGGCTCTGTGCTGCTCGCCGGCGGCGGGACGGCCGGCCACGTCTCGCCGTTGCTCTCGCTCGCCGACTGCCTGCGGCGCCGGGATCCGGAGGTCGTCGTCACGGCACTGGGCACCGCGGAGGGGCTGGAGTCGAGACTCGTGCCCGAGCGTGGGTACCCGCTCGTCGAGGTGCCGCGGGTCCCGTTGCCACGCCGCCCGAGCAGCGACCTGCTCCGGCTTCCCGCCCGGTTGTGGAGCGCCGTCGGCGCCGCCGACCGCGCGCTCGCGTCGAGTGGCGCCGAAGTGGTCGTCGGCTTCGGTGGCTACGTCTCCACCCCGGCGTACCTGGCGGCCCGTCGTCGACGGATCCCGGTCGTGGTCCACGAGCAGAACGCCCGGCCGGGGCTCGCCAACCGGGTCGGCGCACGGTTCGCCGCGGCCGTCGCGGTGACGTTCCCGGGCACACCGCTCCGGGGCGCGCAGGTGACCGGCATGCCGCTGCGCCGCGAGATCTCCACCCTCGACCGCGGCGCGATGCGTGCGGAAGCCCGCCGCCACCTCGGACTCGCCGACGCCCCCACGGTGCTCGTCACGGGTGGCTCGCTGGGTGCCCAGCGGCTCAACGACGCCTTCGCGGGGGCGGCGCAGGAGCTGTCCGCCGCCGGCGTGCAGGTGCTCCACCTCACCGGGGCGGGCAAGGACGTCGACCCCGGGACGGCCGGCGGCGCGCCCTACGTCGTCCTGTCGTACTGCGACCGGATGGACCTCGCCTACGCGGCCGCCGACCTCGTGGTGGCGCGCGCCGGCGCCAGCACCGTCTGCGAGCTCACTGCGGTCGGACTTCCGGCGGTGTACGTGCCGCTGCCCATCGGCAACGGCGAGCAGCGGCTCAACGTGCGTACCGTCGTCGACGCGGGTGGCGGCCTCGTCGTGGAGGACCCGGCAGTCACGGTCCACTGGGTGCGCGACACTGTTCCGCCCCTCGTCCTCGACGTCGACCGCCTGGCCGCGATGTCCGCCGCGGCGGCGTCGGTCGGGGAGCGTGACGGCGACGAGCTGCTCGCCGACCTCGTCGACGCGGCCGCTCGGACGGGCTGAGCCGTGGGCGTCACGAACTCGCGGTTCGACCTCACCGCCCCCGTCCCGCCGTGGGACGGGCTGGGCGCCGTCCACCTCGTGGCCATCGGTGGGGCCGGGATGTCGGCCGTGGCCCGGCTGTTCCTGGCCCGGGGAGTACCGGTGAGCGGCTCCGACGTGCGGGACTCCCCGGTGCTCGCGACGCTGCGCGGCCTCGGGGCGGTCGTCCACGTGGGCCACGACCCGGCCCACCTCGCGGGCGTCGACACCGTCGTCGTCTCCTCGGCCGTGCCCGAGGACAACGTGGAGCTCGCCGCCGCCCGCGCGGCCGGCCTCCGGATCCTCCATCGCTCACAGGCGCTCGCCGCGCTCGCGGCCGGGTCCCGCGGAGTGGCTGTCGCCGGCGCCAACGGCAAGACGACGACCACCTCGATGCTCACCGTCGCCCTCGTGCTCGCGGGGGAGGACCCCTCGTTCGCGTGCGGCGGCGAGGTGGCCCAGCTCTCCACGAACGCGGCGGTCGGGACGGGGGAGGCGTTCGTCGTCGAGGCCGACGAGAGCGACGGCAGCTTCGTCGTCTACCGCCCCGACGTGGGTGTCGTCACGAGCGTGCAGCCCGACCATCTCGACTTCTTCGGCACCGCGGAGGCCGTCGAGGACGCCTATGCCGAGTTCGCGGCGACGATCCGCGAGGGGGGGCTCCTCGTCGCGTGCTCCGACGACGCCGGAGCACGGCGGCTGGCGGAGGCCCGTCGCGCGGCCGGCCGACGCGTCGTCACGTACGGCGCACTCGTGGGAGCCGACCTGCGCGTCGTCGCCAGCGAGCCCACGGGTCTCGGGACGCGGTCGACGCTGCGGTGGCGGGACCACGACCACGAGCTGACCTTGACCGTCCCGGGCCACCACAACGTCCTCGACGCGTGCGCCGCGTTCCTGGCCGCCACCGAGGGGCTCGGTGTCCCGCCGGAGGCCGTCCTCGCGGGGCTCGCCGGCTTCGTCGGCACGCGGCGGCGATTCGAGGTGCGCGGCGAGGTGGGCGAGGTCACCGTCGTCGACGACTACGCGCACAACCCGGCCAAGGTCGCCGCGGTCGTCGACACCGCCCGGGGTGTCGTCGACCGGGCCGGCCGCGGCCGGCTCCGGCTCGTCTTCCAGCCGCACCTGTACAGCCGGACGAGGGACTTCGCGACGGACTTCGCGGCCGCGCTGGCTCCCGCGGACCACGTCGTGCTCCTCGACGTCTACGGCGCGCGGGAGGCGCCGATGGCCGGGGTGGGCTCCGAGCTCGTGGGGGCGCCGCTCCGCGCGCTTCCCGGGGAACGGCGCGTCGAGGTCGGCCTCGACCGGGATGCGGCCGTGGCCTCGCTCGTCGAGGCGGCCGCACCCGGTGACCTCCTCCTCACGGTGGGTGCGGGCGACGTCACCGCGCTCGCCGAGCCGGTGCTGGAGGGGCTCGCGCGGCGCTTCCGAGGTGCTGACCGGTGAGCCACGCCACCATGCCCCGCGGCCTGGACTCCTCGGCCGACCGGTTCCGCGACCGTGCCACGGCCCACCGGAGACGGCCCTGGCGGCGCGTGCTCGCCGGGATGCTCGTCCTCGTCCTCGCCGCGGGTGGTGGCTGGGTGCTCGGGTGGAGCACGCTGCTCTCGGTGCGTCAGGTCGAGGTCGTCGGTGCCGAGGGGAAGCAGCGCGAGGCCGTGGCGGACCTCGTCGGCGTCGCCGACGGCACGCCGCTGGTCCGGGTGGACACCGAGGCGGTCGAGGCGCGGGTGCGCAGCCTGGTCACGGTCGCCGAGGTCTCGGCGCGGCGGGTCTGGCCCGGGACGCTCGAGGTGCGGGTCGTCCCACGGGTCGCTGCCATCGTCGTCAAGAACCCTCAGGGTCGACTGGAGGTCGTGGACGCGACCGGCGTCGCCTTCGGGATTGTCGACAAGGCGCCGTCGGACGTGCCCGTGGTCACCGCCACCGGGTCACGCGGGACGACGCCCGAGGCGATGCGCACATCGCTGGCCCTCCTGCGCGCCTTGCCGCCGGACCTGGCACGCACGGTGTCGAGGGTCACCGTCACCAGCGCCGACCTCGTGACCTTCACGCTCGGCAAGCGCACCGTCGTGTGGGGCGGCGCCGACGACGCGGATCGCAAGGTGGCGATCATCCGGGCCCTGCTGACGACGAAGGCGAAGGTCATCGACGTCAGCGCCCCGGACACCCCGGTGACCCGCTGAGAACGGCTCCGGCACAGTGACGTCGGTCCGCTCGTGTGACACGTGGGACTGGAGGGGCAGATGAGGTGGCTGGCACGAAGAGTGGCAGGATTTGTCCCGACGATGTCGCGACACGCCACGTGGTTGTTTGCAGGACCACGGGGGGCGACTTAGCGTCGTCGTCATCGATACCGCGTCCGAACCGTGACTGTCAAGGAAACCTTGAAGGTTTGGGGGGGACCGGAAACCAGACCGTTCGATTCGCCGTGTACCAGTGGAAGGCAACCGCCGTGGCAGCACCCCAGAACTACCTCGCCGTCATCAAGGTCGTCGGCATCGGCGGCGGTGGTGTCAACGCCATCAACCGGATGATCGAGGTCGGCCTCAAGGGCGTCGAGTTCATCGCCGTCAACACCGACGCCCAGGCCCTGCTCATGAGCGACGCCGACGTCAAGCTCGACGTCGGCCGCGAGCTGACGCGCGGTCTCGGCGCGGGCGCGGACCCGGAGGTCGGCACGAAGGCCGCCGAGGACCACGCCGAGGAGATCGAGGAGGTTCTCAAGGGAGCCGACATGGTCTTCGTCACCGCGGGTGAGGGTGGCGGCACCGGAACCGGCGGCGCCCCGGTCGTGGCGCGTATCGCAAAGGGTCTGGGGGCGCTGACCATCGGCGTCGTCACCCGTCCGTTCACGTTCGAGGGCCGTCGCCGCGCCGACCAGGCCGAGACGGGCATCGCGGACCTGCGCAACGAGGTCGACACGCTCATCGTCATCCCGAACGACCGGCTCCTCTCGATCAGCGACCGCGGTGTCTCGATGCTCGACGCCTTCCGTAGTGCCGACCAGGTGCTGCTCTCCGGCGTCCAGGGCATCACCGACCTCATCACCACACCCGGGTTGATCAACCTCGACTTCGCCGACGTCAAGTCGGTCATGCAGGGCGCGGGGTCGGCGCTCATGGGGATCGGCTCGGCACGCGGGGAGGACCGAGCCGTCCAGGCCGCCGAGCTGGCCATCTCCAGCCCGCTCCTCGAGGCCAGCATCGACGGCGCCCATGGTGTGCTGCTCTCGATCCAGGGCGGAAGCGACCTCGGGCTGTTCGAGATCAACGAGGCCGCCCGGCTGGTCCAGGAGGCGGCCCACCCGGAGGCCAACATCATCTTCGGTGCCGTCATCGACGACGCCCTGGGAGACGAGGTGCGGGTCACCGTCATCGCCGCCGGCTTCGACGGTGGCGCACCGGCGCGACGTGCCGACGACCGGGCCCTCGGCACCATCCAGGGCCGTCCGGTGCCCCCGGCCGCCGCGCCGTCCGGGTCGTCGACCGCCGGGCAGAACGGCTCGGGCGGCCACTCGCCGTTCCCCGGTTCCACTCCGGGGTCGCAGCCGGTGCCGCAGACCGTGTCGGCTGCGTCTCCTGCCGAGCCGGGGCATGCGGACGGCGCCGGCCCCGACGGCGACACCCCCGTGAGCACGGAGCACGAGGCCTCCGCCCCGGAGCCGGTCCGCACGACTCCGCCGCGCAGTGTCACGTTCGACGAGACCGACGACCTCGACGTCCCGGACTTCCTCAAGTAGCACCCGTCCCCTCGGCGGGCGGACCGACCTGACGGCCTGCCGGGCGCGCGTCTACCGTGGGGTGCGTGTACGCCTGGCACGACGAGTCCGCGGGCGCGGTCCTCGCGATCACCGACCGTTCGGGTGGCGTGAGCACGGGGCCGTGGGCCGGGCTGAACCTGGGGTCCCACGTCGACGACGACCCCGTGGCCGTCGCGGAGAACCGGCGGCGGCTGGCGGAGCGGGTCGGCCGCCCGGTCGCCTACATGAGCCAGTGCCACGGCGCCGACGTCGTCGTCGTCGAGGAGGTGCCGACGACCGCGCCCGAGTGCGACGCCCTCGTCACGACCTCGGAGGCAGTGGCGCTCGCGGTGCTCGTCGCCGACTGCGTGCCCGTCCTCCTCGCCAGCCCGCAGGGTGTCGTCGCCGTGGCCCACGCCGGGCGCCCCGGGATGGTCGCGGGGGTCGTCCCACGGGCCGTGGCGACGATGCGCGAGCTCGGGGCCGACGAGGTGCACGCCGTGGTCGGGCCGTCGGTGTGCGGCCGCTGCTACGAGGTGCCGGCGCAGATGCGCGAGACCGCAGCCGCTGCCGAGCCGGTGAGCGCCACGGTCTCGTGGACCGGGACGCCGGCGATCGACGTGGCGGCGGGAGTGGTCGCCCAGCTCCGCGCGGCGGGGGCCGCCGTGACGTGGGTCCCAGGGTGCACGCGCGAGAGCCCGCAGCTGTACTCCTACCGCCGCGACGGGACGACCGGCCGGTTCGCGGGCGTCGTCGCCAGGGCTCTCGCGTGACCTCCCGGCGCGAGGAGCTGGCGACGCGGCTGGGCCGGGTACGCGACAGGATCGACGATGCGCTCGCCGCCGCCGGGCGCACCGACCGCCCGGCACTCGTCGTGGTGACGAAGATGTTCCCGGCCAGCGACGTGGACCTGCTCGCCGAGCTCGGGGTCACCGACATCGGCGAGAACCGGGACCAGGAGGCCGCGGCGAAGGTGGCCGAGCTGGCGCATCGGGACCGGCTCACCGTGCACTTCGTCGGCCAGCTCCAGACCAACAAGGCGGGGAGTGTCGCGCGCTACGCCGATGTCGTCCAGTCGGTCGACCGGGCCAAGCTCGCCCGGGCACTGGACCGCGCCGCCGCACGCGAGGACCGCACCCTCGACGTGCTGGTCCAGGTCGGCCTCGACCGCAGCGGTGGTCGAGGAGGAGCGGCGCCGGCCGATGTGCCCGCCCTGGCCGACGCGGTCGCGGAGTGCGAGCACCTCCGGCTCCGCGGCGTCATGGCCGTCGCACCGCTCGGGGAGCCCCCACGCCCGGCCTTCGCACGGCTGCGCGAGGTGGCCGCGGTGATCCAGGCGCGGCACCCGGACGCCGTCTGGGTCTCGGCCGGGATGAGCGCCGACCTCGAGGACGCGGTCGCCGAGGGGGCGACACACCTGCGTGTCGGCTCGGCAATCCTCGGATCTCGCCAGTCACACCGGTAACTTCGGTCACGACGGACGGCACCTAAGTCAGGTGGGGCCGACGACCGAGGAGCACTCATGGCAGGCGCGTTGCGCAAGACGATGGTCTACCTGGGCCTCGCCGAGGACCAGGGTCGCTACGACGACGACAACGAGTACTACGACGACTACGACGAGCCGGGCGACGAGGGTGGGAGTGAGCACCACGCCGACGTCACCCCGCTGCCGACCCGCCGCCCCGTCGCGGAGGTCGTGCGCAGCCAGGAGGCCGCGAGCATCTCCCGGATCACGACGATCCACCCCCGGACCTACAACGAGGCCAAGACGATCGGCGAGAACTTCCGCGACGGTGTGCCGGTGATCATGAACCTCACCGACATGGGCGACGCCGACGCCAAGCGGCTCGTCGACTTCGCCGCGGGTCTGGTCTTCGGCCTGCACGGCAGCATCGAGCGGGTGACCTCCAAGGTCTTCCTCCTCTCGCCGGAGACCGTCGAGGTCAACGCCGAGGAGAGCGTCGTGCCGGCCGGTCGGGGTGTCTTCAACCAGAGCTGAGCACCCCCCGTTTCCCGGTCGTCGGGTGGATCGGCGACACTGTCGACCATGAGCGCCGTGCTCGAGATCCTCGCCCTCGTCGTCTTCCTCTATCTCATCGTGCTCATCGGCCGAGTGGTCTTCGACTGGATCCGCATGTTCGCCCGCGACTGGCGGCCACGGGGTGCGGTGCTTCTCGTGGCCGAGCCGGTGTACACGCTCACCGAGCCCCCGCTGCGGGCGCTGCGCAAGGTGATCCCGCCGCTCCGGCTCGGCGGGATCTCGCTCGACCTGTCGTTCATGGTCCTCTTCGTGGCCGTCTACATCCTCTACCGCGTTCTGGCCTGACGGTCCCGGCCCGGGTCGAGGCGGGGAGGTCGATCCTCGTCACTTGTGTCACGCAAGCCTCGTCATCCCGTACCCTGGTTTGGCCCGGACCGGTTGTGGCGCCCTCGCGGCGCGGCGGCGGCCCACACCGTGACCCTTCGGCCACCCACAGGAGTTCGACCATGGCCCTGACGCCAGAGGATGTCCTCAACAAGACGTTCACCCAGACCCAGTTCCGCCGGGGCTACGACGAGCGCGAGGTGGACGACTTCCTCGACGACATCGTTGCCGAGATGCGGCGGATGTCCAAGGAGAGCGACGACCTGCGGGGCGAGCTCAACACCGTCCGCGAGGGCCAGGGGATGGACCCGGTCGTCTCCCGGGCCGACGCCGACGCCGCCGCCCGCGAGCTCGAGGAGCTGCGGTCGAACAACGCGAGCCTTGCGGCGCGTGTGTCCGAGCTCGAAGGAACGCGGAGCGAGCTGACCGCGCGCCTCGGCGAGTTCGAGAACAAGAGCGGCGACAGCGAGAACCGGGCCGCCGAGCTCCAGGGCAAGGTGGGCCATCTGGAGCACCGCAACGCCGAGCTCGAGCAGCAGGCCGAGCAGCTCCGCGCGCGCGTGGGCGAGCTGGAGCAGGCGGCGAGTGACCACGAGGGCGGACGCCGTGACCTCGAGGGTCGTGCGGGCGACGCCGAGCGCCGCGCCGGGGAGCTCGAGAACCGGGTCCGCGAGCTCGAGGCCGAGCTCGGCCGGGCGCGCGACCAGGTCCGGGCCGTCGAGAGCGAGCGCGACCAGGCCTACGCGGCCCGCGACCAGGCCGGCACCTCGGGCAGCCAGGAGGCGGCGTCGCTGCGGTCCCGCCTCGAGCAGGTCCAGCGGGATGCCGACGAGCGCGTGCGGCAGGCCGAGGAGCGCGCCGCGGCGGCAGAGGCCTCGGCGCAGCAGCCCGACGGCGACGCGGAGCTCGGAGCGGCCGCCCTTGCCGGCGCCGGTGGTGGGGCGAGCGCGGCCGGGGTGATCGCCCTCGCCCAGCGTCTGCACGACGAGCACGTGTCGGCCGGTGAGTCGCGGCGCGACGAGCTGATCACCGAGGGCCAGCGCAAGCACGACGAGCTGGTCGGGACCGGGCAGCGCAAGCACGACGAGCTGATCAGTGCGGCCCAGAGCCGGCATGACGAGCTGGTGTCCACGGGCCAGCGGCAGCACGACGAGCTGGTGTCCACGGGCCAGCGGCAGCACGACGAGCTGGTGTCGACAGGCCAGCAGCAGCACGACGAGCTGGTCGCCGGAGCGACGAGCAAGCGGGACGAGATGATCGGGACCGCCACGACCCAGCGCGACGAGATGCTCACCGAGGCCAGGGAGCGGTCCACCGGCATGGTGGCAGAGGCACAGCAGAAGAAGGCCGCCATCCTCGAGGACCTGGGCCGGGAGCGCGGACTGCTCGAGCGCAAGATCGAGGAGCTCCGTGGCTTCGAGCGGGACTACCGCAGCCGGCTCCGCGACTACATCGCCGGCCAGCTCGAGGAGCTGAAGAACGGCGACGACACCGAGGGCTCCACCACGGAGCACAGCGTCGA
>Ga0316575_10000307_pt1 | contig 13718 bp, 13 predicted proteins | sample J5NA_FD_203072 | JGI IMG/M metagenome (GOLD analysis project Ga0316575, IMG submission 203072) | Rhizosphere microbial communities from salt marsh grasses in Alabama, United States - J5-7_050615r2r3 | ecosystem: Host-associated > Plants > Roots > Rhizosphere | place: USA: Alabama | collected...
AACTGCCCCCATTGCGGAACCGCACTGGCCGGGCATTTCGAAAAGTTCAACAAGCCATTCGGTCGCCAGCGCATTCCGATCATGATGTCGGGCAGCTGATTCCAGCGTACGAACTGCAGGAACGAAGACATACCGCGGAAATTCGGTGGATCGGTATTATTTTTGCGGCGTCAGCTTCGCAATCGCTTCGTTGACCCATTCGGACGGCATGTCCTCTACCGACCTGCGCAGACGATCCTGCCACCATTCAGGCAAATGCTGGAGATCCTCGCGCTGGAAGCGATGCTGGGCAATTTCGTATGAGTCGCGCCTGTACAGCACCACATCGATCGGGAAATCAACATCGACCGCACTGATTCGGGTCGAATCGAATGCAAGGTAGGCCACCTTGAGCGCAACTTCCATCGAAGATTCGTAGCGCAGTACCCGGTCAATGATCGGCTTTCCGTAACTCGATTCGCCGATCAGGAAGTAAGGCGATCCTGGAGGCACTTCCACCCAGTTGCCTTCCGGGTAAAGCATGTAGAGTTTGTGTTCCTTGTCCTTTTCCAGTTGTCCGCCGACGATCGAGTACAGGTTGAAATCCAGCCCGCTTTTCCTGAGAGCTTCCCGGTCTTCTTCGGCCACGCGGCGCACCTGTTCCGCAAACGAATTCACCGCCTTGTACAGTTTGTCGAAATAGGTGTCCTTTTCTTCCACCACCTCTTCGAAATAAGTCAGCGCCTTGTCTCGCACCGAACGCAATCCCGAAGTCATCAGGAACATGGAGTGCTTGCCATGCTGATGTATGGTCACCTTGCGCGCAGTGGTGCGAACCGAACCTGATGTGATGCGAGTATCTGAGACTCCGATAAGTCCGTCCTGAATCTTGATTGCCGCGCAGAATGTCATGATGATTTATTGATCCGGGGTGAGATGGCTGCTTTTCCCGGTCAAGGGACGCAGCGTGAAAAAGGATTCGTAGATTGCATCATCTATCCAATTCAGCCTGTCTTGAAGCTTATCAAGGAATTCATGCAAACCTTCGTGAATAATCTCCTCTATTTGCGTGTAATTCAATTCCCCAAGCAGCCTGCCCAATCCCTGTTCTGCCTTGTTGCTGAAGGCGTCCTCCGAAGAACCGGTAATCGCATGCAGAGATAGTGTGGCGCGATCCAGGCAGGAGAGCACCGAACGAGGAAAGTCGCGGTTTAGGATCAGAAAATCGGCCACCTTGAAAGGATCGATCTGCTTGAAGTGTTTGCGATACATCTCCAGCGCGCTAGCGGATTTCAATAGCGCCGCCCACTGGATGTTGTCGATGGCCGTACCGATGGTCTGGGCTTCAGGCAACAGGATAAAATACTTTACATCCAGAATGCGTGATGTTTTGTCTGCACGCTCCAGCAGTTCGCCCATTTGCAGGAAATGCCAGGCTTCTCCATGCGACATGGTGGCTTCGGTGATACCGTCGAACAAGTGGCTTGACATTTTTACCGAGGAATAGAATTCATGCGGATTCTCCAGCAGGAATTTGTCTCTGGACGCATCCTTGACCAGCAGGTAGAACCGGTTGGCCTGCTCCCACATTTCCGAAGAAATGATCTCGCGCACCGAACGTGCATTTTCACGCGCATGGCGCACGCAACTCAGGATCGAATTCGGATTTTCCCTGTCAAAAGTAAGAAAGTGCATGACGTTTTCACGGGTAGGAGATGGATAACGCTTGGCAAACTGTTCAAAATCACCCGTTGTGTTCACCAGCGGCGCCCACTGCTCGTCCAATTGACCCTGCATATCCAGCGTGAGGTTGAGATTAACATCGATAAACCGCGCAACGTTTTCCGCCCGTTCCAGATAGCGGCTCATCCAGTAAATTGAATTGGCGACGCGGCTCAGCATTTTGATTTACTCCATGTCTCGTTCATTATCCGTGTCTTCATCAGCTCAGCACCCAGGTGTCCTTGCTGCCGCCACCCTGGGATGAATTGACAACCAGCGAGCCTTTCTTCAAAGCGACGCGGGTCAGCCCCCCGGGTAGCACATATATGTCCCTGCCATAAAGTATGTAGGGACGCAGATCGATATGTCTGCCCTCGAAATGATCATCCACCAGGACCGGTGCACGGGAAAGCGACAGGGTCGGCTGGGCTATGTAGTTGCGCGGACTCTTGCGGATAAGCTCGGCGAATTCAGCCTGCTGCGCTTTTGTGGAATGCGGTCCCACCAGCATGCCGTAACCGCCGGATTCGTTGGTGGCCTTGACGACCAGCTTGTCCAGGTTGGCCAGTACATAGTCACGATCCTTTTTATCAGCGCAGATATAAGTAGGAACGTTGGGCAGGATCATGTCTTCACCCAGGTAATACTTGACGATCTGGGGCAGGTAGGAATAGACCGCCTTGTCATCCGCAATGCCGGTACCGGGCGCATTGGCAAGCGCGACCCGGCCATTGCGGTATACGTCCATCAAGCCCGGCACGCCGAGCACGGAATCGGCACGGAAAGCCAAGGGATCGATGAAGTCGTCATCGATCCTGCGATAGATTACATCGACTCGCTGAAATCCGCGCGTGGTGCGCATATGGACGAAACCGTCCATCACCACCAGATCGCTGCCTTCCACCAATTCCACGCCCATCTGCTGTGCTAGAAACGAGTGTTCGAAATAGGCGGAGTTATACATGCCGGGTGTCAGCACCACGACGGTGGGTGAAGACAAGTGATCCGGCGCCAGGTACTGGAGTGTTTCAAGAAGTCGCGCGGGATAATCGTCCACGGCTCGTACCCGGGAAGCTTCGAAAGCCAGCGGTAATGTCCGTTTCAGCACCTGCCTGTTTTCCAGCACGTAGGAAACGCCGGATGGACAACGCAGATTGTCTTCCAGCACGTATATCTGGCCATCGCTGTCCCGGACCAGATCGGTGCCGGTAATGTGGCACCAGATACCGTTCGGCACATCGAGACCGACGCACTGGGGCCGGAATGAACTGGCCGAAAGGATGATGTCCGCGGGTATGGCCTTGTCCTTCAGGATTTTCTGTTCATGGTAGATATCGTCCAGGAACAGGTTCAGCGCGTGAATGCGCTGCTTCAGGCCGCGTTCGATGTATTCCCAGTCGCGCGCCTGCACAATGCGCGGAACGATGTCGAACGGCCATATCTTCTCGGTACCCTCTTCGCTGCCATAGACCGTGAAGGTAATGCCCATGTTGTACATCGCGGCCTCGGCTGCCTTCTGGCGCGCAATGATGTCGCCGTCCGGCAAAGACTCGATGCGCTCGACAAGTATTCTGGCACCGGGACGCGGGACGCCGGATGAATCGATCAGCTCGTCGTAGAAGTTTTCTGTATCGTATGATTTGAAATTTAAGGGCATAGGATCGGCTTCTTTAAGAAGTAACAAGTCGGTTGTGTAGCAACGTGAGCGGCCTCATCGATCCGGTTTTCGGGCCAGGCATCATTCTGCTGAAGCCAAGCTGTGATCCGGCTATGCAACGCGCATGAGTACAAACAGGGTAAACATGGCTGACTTTCCAGAAAACGGGCGAATACACCAGCATGGATGAAAGTAACTAAAGCCATTGTTGCACATGGCAAAATTTCTGAGAAAATTATACATCATTCCCTGAATACAAAGACTTTGGCATGCTGTAATCTTGTTTTTGCGTTATTCTTTGTATCGTCGAAGGCGACTTCATCCGGCGACGGCATTGATAGCCGGGCTGTAATATACGATCAGGAACTTATAAGCTGCTTGACGGGAGGCTCACCATGGGCATCGTACATATCCCCGCAGGGCTCGTCGAACTCGAAGGCGAACTCACCCTGCCGCCAGCCACAAAGGGCGTCGTACTGTTCGCCCATGGAAGCGGCAGCAGCCGCTTTAGTCCGCGCAACTCCTATGTTGCCGAAGTGCTGCAGCAACGCGGGATCGGCACGCTGTTGTTCGATCTGCTGACTCAAGAAGAGGATCAGGTTTACGAGACACGTTTCGACATTGCGCTGCTGACTACACGCCTGATTGCGGCAACAAAATGGGTGCAGATCAATCCGGAAACCAATAAAACGGCTGTTGGCTATTTCGGTGCCAGCACCGGGGCAGCTGCAGCGCTACAGGCAGCCGCCGAAATGGGGGATGCCATCTCGGCCGTGGTTTCGCGCGGCGGACGACCCGATCTCGCCGGCGCAACGGCTCTGCGCCGGGTAACAGCACCAACCCTGCTCATTGTCGGCGGTGCTGACTACGGTGTGATCGAACTGAACCAGCAGGCTGCCATGTTGCTGAACTGCGAAAAGCAACTCAAGCTGGTTCCCGGAGCTACACATTTGTTCGAGGAATCCGGCACCCTGCAACAGGCGGCTGGAATAGCGGCAGACTGGTTCACCCGTTATCTGTAACGTTGCAGCCTATGCAGTTGCGGCCAGCAACTTTTTCACTTCTTCATCACTGACCTGATCGAAAGACTGGTAAAACTGACCCACCGCATAGAACACCGCCGGTGCGCTCAGGCAAACCACTTCATCGGCGTAGGGTTCAACCTTTGCCAGGGTATCCTGAGGAGCCACCGGCACTGCGCAGATCAGTTTTTTTGGGGATTTGGCACGCAGCGAGTGCAATGCTGCGATCATCGTGGAACCTGTGGCCAGCCCGTCATCCACCACGATAACGATACGTCCCGACGGGTCGTGCGCGGTGCGGATCGGTGTATAGCTGGCGCGCCGCTCTCGCATCACCTTGAGCTGAGCTTCCTTCTCGGCTTCGATATATTCAGCGCTGCCGCCAACCCGCCCGGCATAGTCGCCGAGATAGGTCCAGCCGGTCTCGTCGACCGAACCGATTGCGAATTCAGGATTGCCCGGCGCGCGCAGTTTGCGCACCAGAACAACATCCAGTTCACCGTTCAGTTCGGCGGCGATTATTTTTGCCATTGGCACCGCACCGCGCGGAATGGCCAGCACCAGCGGATTCTGGCCGCGATATTGAGCCAGTGCTTCCACCAGCCGGTTAGCGGCATCTTCCCGATCACGAAATATCATGGCTGCCTCCTGAGGTTATCCGACAACTGGCAGGGTGGTACTCGGAATGAAAGACCAAATGCAGGTGATATTCTACGCCCGAAGAAGATTCCGGTGCTTGACTATCGGCTTAGCCGCCACCCTTCCGCTGCACCCGCAAGGGGTACGCCGGTGGGTGCCCGGCGGTTTAACCGCCACCCTTCCGCTGCCGCCTTGCCTCGAACAGGCATATGCCGGCGCTCACCGAGACGTTCAAACTTTCCACGCTGCCCAGCATCGGGATGCGGACCAGTTCGTCGCAGGTTTCGCGGGTCAGGCGGCGCAGGCCCTCGCCTTCGGCGCCCAGCACCCATGCCAGCGCCCGTTGATGTTTGAAGCTGTTTAAATCCTGTTCCGCGTGACCGTCCGCCCCGACCACCCAGATATCCCGCTCCTTCAGATCACGCAACGTACGCGCGAGGTTGGTCACGGTGATGTAAGGCACCGTTTCCGCTGCGCCACACGCAACCTTCTCAACCGTTGCAGTGATGCCGACCGCGCGATCCTTCGGTGCGATCACCGCATGCACACCGAACGCGTCCGCGCTGCGCAGACAGGCACCGAGATTATGCGGATCCTGCACGCCATCCAGCACCAGCAGCAATGGCGGTTCCTCCAGCGTATCCAGCACATCCTCGAGGTGCTTGACTCGGCGCGCGGCATCGACCCGGGCCGCCACTCCCTGGTGGCGGGCACTGCCCGCCATGCCGTCGAGTCGCGCCGCCTCTATCGGTATGACGCGCACGCCGCTGGTTTCAGCAAGCTTGATCAGATCGCGCATGCGGGGGTCCTTGCGCTGTGCCTGCAGGTAGACTTCCAGTACACCATCCGGGTTCTGGCGAATGCGTGCAGTGACCGCATGAAAACCGTAGATCAGGCGCAAATCAGCCATGGCGCTTCGCTGCTTTTACCTTGCCCCTGGGAGGCTTTCTGGATGCAGGCTTCTTGCCCGTCGATCGACCTTCTCCCGCCGTATCGATCAATTCGTGCAATACAAAATCGATTTTGGTACTTTCCATGTCCACCTTGACGACACGCACCTGCACCCGGTCGCCAAGGCGATAACGCTGCCCGGTACGCTCGCCGAGAATTTGATGTTTGGCAGCATCAAACTGGAAATAATCCTTGCCGAGTTCGGAGATGTGCACCAGGCCCTCAACATAAAGATCATCCAGCGATATGAACAAGCCGAAACTGGTGACCGACGATACCGTACCTGTGAACACGCTGCCGAGATGGTCGCGCATGTAGAAGCATTTCAGCCAGGCTTCGACATCGCGCGTCGCATCGTCGGCACGACGCTCGGTCATCGAGCAATGCGCCCCCAGCTCGGCCCACTTCTGCGCGGGAGTGTATTTCTTGCCCTGCAGCACTGCCTTGATAGCGCGATGGACCAGCAGGTCCGGGTAGCGGCGTATCGGCGAGGTGAAGTGGGTATAGGCGTCGTAGCCCAGGCCAAAGTGACCGATATTCTCCGGCTCGTATTTGGCCTGGCGCAACGAGCGCAGCATCACGGTTTGCAGCAAACCGTGATCGGGGCGGCCCTTGATGCGCTTCAGCAGCTTGGAATAATCGGCTGCCTGCGGTTCGCCCTCGCCGGTCAATTGCAGGCCGAATTCTTTCATGAACTCACGCAATGCTTCCAGTTTTTCCGGTGTCGGCCCCTGGTGTATCCGGTACAGCACGGTGTGTCCATGTTCTTGCAGGAAGCTTGCCGCACTGACGTTGGCCGCCAGCATGCATTCTTCGATCAGCTTGTGCGCGTCATTGCGCACCACCGGCACGATCTTTTCGATCTTTCCGTCGTCAGTAAAGATCATTTGCGTCTCGACCGTCTCGAAGTCGATTGCGCCGCGCTTGGCACGAGCTTGCAACAGTTTCTTGAACAGATGGTAGAGATGTTCAAGATGCGGCATGATGGTAGCGTTGCTACTGGCAAGTTCGCCATCCGGTTCGGCCAGCATCTCGGCAACCTGATTGTAGGTCAATCTCGCCTGCGAATGCATCACCGACGGGTAGAAGCGATATTTTTCGATTACGCCGCTGCTGCTGATATGCATGTCGCACACCATGCAAAGGCGGTCCACATGGGGATTCAGGGAGCACAGGCCGTTGGACAATTCTTCAGGCAGCATCGGGATCACACGGCGAGGAAAATATACCGAGTTGCCACGCAGAATCGCCTCGCGATCGAGCGCGTCGCCAGTCTGCACATAGTGACTGACATCGGCGATCGCCACGACCAGCCTGTAGCCGCCCTTTTCCGGCGCACAATACACCGCATCGTCGAAATCACGCGCAGTCTCGCCGTCTATGGTTACCAGCGGAAGGTTGCGGATGTCTTCTCGGCCCGTCCAATCCTGCGCAGAAACAACCGGGGAGATTGCCCTGGCCTGCCTTTCGGCATCCTTGGGAAATTCATACGGCAGGTCATGTTTGCGCAACGCGATTTCGATCTCCATGCCGGGATCTGCATAGTTGCCAAGCACCTCGACGATGCGGCCTATCGGCTGAGCATGTTTGTCGGGTTGCTGCATGATTTCCAGCATCACCACCTGTCCCACCCTGGCGCCGCCCGATTCGCCCGGTGCAATCAGAATGTCCTGTGTAATGCGGCGGTTTTCCGCTACCACGAAGTTGATGCCGTGTTCTTCATACAAACGCCCAACCACTTTATTATTAGCGCGTTCCAGCACCTCTACGATCTTCGCCTCGGGACGGCCGCGCCGGTCCACACCGGATTGCCGCACCATCACCACATCGCCGTGCAGCACCTGATGCATTTCCTTCTCGCTGAGAAACATGTCTGGACTGCCGTCTTCAGGTATCAAAAAACCGAATCCATCCGGATGGCCCTGGACCTTGCCCTTGACCAGGTCGAGCTTGTCCACCACGCAGATTGCGCGCTTGCGATTGCGCATGATCTGGCCGTCGCGCTCCATCGCGCGCAAACGGCGTGAAAAAAGATCCTCTTCCTCGTTCTCGATATTCAGCATATCCAGCAGCTCCATATCTGACACGGGCGCGCCCTGCTCGGTCAGTATCTGCAGGATGAATTCGCGGCTGGGCAGCGGCAGTTCGTATTTTTCGCGTTCTCGCTCCAGAAATGGATCCTGGAGGCGAATATTCTTTTTATTTTTCATTGACAATGTATCCTTTAACAATTAAATTGCGCGCCTTCAGCAAAAAGCCCAGATGGCGGAATTGGTAGACGCGCACGGTTCAGGTCCGTGTGCCGCAAGGTGTGGAGGTTCGAGTCCTCTTCTGGGCACCAAAATAATGACATGGCTCGCGCAAGCGGGCCATTTTCTTTTCGTGCCCTGAACAAGTGAAACCCCTGTGCATTTTGCCCCAGGGCACGAAGGCCTTCCGATGCAGCGCGACTGTCGAAATTCGGGCAATTCCAGACTGCGCGTGATTCTACACCAACGGCAGAGCCGACTTCATTCTCCAGGCATTTGGGCATCATTTTGAATGTCCGGCAGCCCAAAGCAGCAGCAATGCGCCGACCGCCAGTGCAGTATCCGCGATCAAGGCAGCCCGGGCCAGGCCTGAAATGAGTTTGTCGTTGATCCGGAATATCTTGCCGCCCCACAGATACTTCCAGAACCTGATCTGCATTTCGCGATACTGGGGGTAGAAGGAAGCAAGCTGCCGGTTGGATGGAAATCCGAGATCGGCAAATTCTTCGGGATGCCTTTCACGGAGCAATTTGAGGAGCAACCCGCGTAGCATCCAGCTGCCGGCCATCGCCACAAGGATGATCATAATCGCGATTCCAGCCATGGCATCAATACCCGGTCCGGGCGGCCGGGCTACTCAAATGGATGTCGCAATACGATCGTCTCATCCCGGTCCGGGCCGGTCGATACCATGTCGACCGGCACGCCGCAGACTTCGGCGATCCGCTCCAGATAGTTGCGCGCAGCCTCGGGCAGATCTTCATAATTCTGCGCACCCAGCGTGCTTTCACGCCAACCGGGCATCTCCTCGTAGACCGCCTGGCAATCCGTCAACGCATCTGCGCCTGCAGGCAGAATGTCGCTCTCCACGCCGTTGATGCGGTAGCCCACCGCAAGACGCACGGTCTCCATGCCATCCATAACGTCAAGTTTGGTGACGCACAATCCCGACACGCCGTTGATCTGGATCGACCGTTTCAATGCGGCTGCATCAAACCAGCCGCAGCGGCGTGCACGCCCGGTGGTGGAACCGAATTCATGTCCGCGTTTCGCCAGGCCCTCTCCGATCGGATCGCGCTTCTCTATCGCATCATACAACTCGGTCGGAAACGGGCCGGAACCGACACGCGTTGTATAAGCCTTGGTGATGCCCAGAACATAGTGCAGCATTTGCGGGCCAACGCCCGCACCGGCGCATGCCGCCCCGGCAATGCAGTTGCTTGAGGTGACGAACGGATAAGTGCCGTGGTCGATATCCAGCAATGCCCCTTGCGCACCTTCGAACAGCAAACTCTGCCCGGACTGGTTGGCTTCATACAACGCGCGCGGCACGTCCATCACCAGAGGCTTGATGCGTTCCGCCAGCGCCAGCGTGTCGTCAAGCACTTTCTGGAAATCGACGATATCGGCGCTGAAATAATTCTTCAGTACGAAGTTATGGTAGTCCAGCACTTCGCCCAGTTTGGCGGCAAAGCGTTCGCGGAAGAATATGTCCTGCAACCGAATCGCGCGGCGTGCCACCTTGTCCTCGTATGCCGGGCCGATTCCTCGCCCGGTGGTGCCTATCTTCGCATCGCCTTTTGCCAATTCACGGGCCTTGTCGATGGCTTCGTGATAGGGCAATATCAACGGACAGGCCTCGGAAATTTTCAACCGGTTATAGACATCGATTCCGGCCTGCTGAATTTCATCCATCTCCTTGAGTAGTGCTGCAGGAGAAAGCACTACGCCGTTGCCGATATAGCACATCACGTGATCGCGCAAAATACCCGAAGGAATCAGGTGAAGCACGGTTTTGTTTCCGGCAATCACCAGCGTATGGCCGGCATTATGCCCCCCCTGGAAGCGCACCACACCCTGCGCGTGATCCGTCAACCAGTCGACGATCTTGCCCTTGCCCTCATCACCCCACTGGGTTCCGATTACAACAACGTTGTTAGCCATCAATATTCTTCCATATTTACAAAATCAAAGCGCAACAACCTTCCATGTGCCGTCGCGCAAAGCCAGTTCGCGGTCACATTGCAATTCTCCGCGCAGCCGCGATTCCCCCAGAAGGTCAACCACCACGATCTCGCCTGCTGCGCGCAATTGTGCGATCTTTTCACGCAATAAAACATCGTCTGCATGCGGTGCGCAAATGCCAAGCCTTGCTTCCTGCGGCAGCAACAGTGGGTACAGCTGGCGAAGATCCATGCTGAATCCGGTTGCGGCACGCGCTCGCCCGAAGCTCCTGCCCAGGTCGTCATAGCGACCGCCCAGCGCGATCGCGTCATGGCTGCCCGCATGATATGCGGCGAACACCATACCACTGTGGTAATGATAGCCACGCAGATCGGCGAGATCGATTCCGATGCTGGAAACAGTTTCCCGCAACTTCAAGGATATATTCTGCAAATCGTCCAGCGACGAGGCAATGCCCGGATAATCCGGAAGCAAGCTGCGAGCCTTTGCAAGTACGTCGGAACAATTTCCATACATTTCAGGAAGCGCCAGCAATGCGTTGCGAAGAGCTGCTTCGAGCGGGCCAGTTAATGTCTTCAGGGTTGCGCTGTCCTTGTTCTGCAGCGCCGAGAATAGCCCGCTTTCGAGATCCCTGTCGAGCCCGGCATGCGTCACCAGTGCGCGGAACACACCAACATGGCCGAGATCAAGATGTACATCGCTGATCCCAACCAGCGTCAGCGCTTCCAGCATCAGCTGCTGAATTTCCAGATCGCTTTCCAGACCGCCATGCCCGTAAAGCTCTGCTCCGATCTGCAGCAACTCGCGAGTGCGCGTCAGTCCGATCGGCTGGGTGTGCAGCACGCTTCCGGCATAACAAAGCCTCACCACGCCTTCACGATTGAGCAGATGTGCATCGATGCGTGCTGCTTGCGGAGTGATGTCAGCGCGCAAAGCCAGGGTTCGGCCGCTCAATTGATCGACCAGCTTGAAGGTGCGCAAATTCATGTCATCGCTGCCATCGATCAGCAACGATTCGGCATACTCCAGCAAAGGCGGCGCGACCAGCTGATAACCCGATCTGCGCAACAGATCGAGGATCTGCGAGCGCATCCGTTCGACGCTCCATGCCTCATCGGGCAGCATATCCTCAACATGTTCGGGAAGAAGCCAGTTCTGCATCATTTGATCCAGTAAAGCAAAATTATTCCGGACAGCATCGCAGTCATGCCGACGAAACGCAATTGCCCGTCCTTCAGGGTCAACAGTTTGCGGAAGGTTTCGCGCCATAATTCGGGCGACACAAAAGGTATCATTCCCTCAACAATCAGCATCATCGCCAGGCCGAGCAACCAGTAATCAAGCACATTATTTTCCGTATCTGCCCGGATTTTTCAGATACTTGAAGAAGGCCGAGCTTGGGTCCAGCACCATCACGTCGCTCTTGTTTTTGAAGGTCTGCTTGTAGGCTTCCAGACTGCGGTAGAAAGCATAGAATTCGGCATTGCGGCTGAATGCCCGGCCATACAGGGCGGACGCTTTCGCGTCACCCTCACCTTTTATTTTCTGCGCTCCGCGATATGCCTCGGCCAGAATCACTTGCCGCTGTTTGTCCGCATCGGCGCGTATCTTCTCGCTCTCCGCAAAACCGGTTGCCCTAAGCTCGTTGGCAACCCGTTTGCGTTCTGCCTCCATGCGCCGATATACCGAATCGCTGATCTCGGTCGGGAAGTCAACTCGCTTGAGACGCACGTCAAGCACTTGAACACCGATTTTGCTGGCATCGGCCTCGGTTTTCTGCAGTACGGCCTGCATGATCTGGTCGCGTTCACCAGAAATCACATCATGTATGCTGCGCTTGCCGAATTCCTCGCGCATGCTGGAATTGATTGTCTGCATCAATCGAGTTGCAGCGCGCATTTCATCTCCGCCGACGCTTACGTAGTACTGCTTGACGTCTGCTATGCGCCACTTGACGAAGGAGTCCACCATCACGTTCTTCTTTTCGGCCGTGATGTACCGCTCCGGCTCACCGGTATCCAGCGTAAGCAAGCGCGAATCGAAGAAGCGCACGTTCTGCATCAGAGGCAGTTTGAAGTACAGGCCGGGGGTGGTTTTGACGCTGACAATTTCACCCAGCTGGAACACGATCGCTTTCTGGCGCTGATTCACCACAAACATGCTCATGCTCATAAGAATTAATGCTACGGCCGCAATGATCAACACGGTACCAATTTTCTTGTTCATTAGCGTGCCTCCCGGTTGCGGCTTAACAGTGAATCGCGTGCACTTTGTGTTGCAGTATTGTCGCTACCCTGAGTGGTGTCCGTTTTCGATGAAGCCTGCCCATCGGTGTCTGCACTGCCGGCACGGGTCTTGTCGAGCAATTTATCGAGCGGAAGATAAAGCAGGCTGTTGCCCTTCTTCTGGTCGACCATTACTTTGCTGACATGACTCATCACCTGCTGCATCATGTCCAGATACATACGCTCGCGAGTTACCGCGGGGGCCTTGTCGTATTCGACCAGTATCTGCTTGAAGCGACTCACGTCACCTTCAGCATTTGCAATCACGCTTTGCTTGTAACCCTGCGCTTCCTGAGTCAATCGGGCAGCAGCACCGCTGGCACGCGGTATTACGTCATTGGCGTATGCCTGGCCCTCGTTCTTTTGCCGTTCCCGATCCTGCCCGGCCTTCACAGCATCGTCGAAGGATGCCTGAACCTGCTCCGGTGGCTGCGCATTCTGCATGGTGACCTTGCTGATCAGGATGCCCGATTTGTAACGGTCAAGGATAGTTTGCATCAGCTTGGAGGTTTCATCCGTAACCTGCTCCCTGCCCTCGTAGAGTACAAAGTCCATCTTGCTCTTGCCGACCACCTCGCGTATCGCCGCTTCGGCAACCTGGTGCACGTTTTCATCCGGCGCGCGATTGTTGAAAAGGTAATCTGCAGGATCTTTTATAAAGTACTGCACCGCAAACTGGATATCGATAATGTTCTCGTCATCAGTCAGCATCAGCGATTCATTCAATATCTTGTTCTTGACGTTATCGCGATAACCGATTTCTACGGTCCTGACCTGGCTCACGTTTACGATTTCCACAGTCTCAACCGGGTATGGCAAATGCCAATGTGGTCCCGGCATGGTCGTTTCGGACATTTTGCCAAAACGCAGCACAACGCCGCGCTGGCTGGCATCGACGATATAGAATCCGCTTCCCAGCCAGATCAGCAGGATAATGCCGATGATCAGACCGATTCCCCCGGAAAAACCCTGCGGTTCCCCGCTTCCCGGTTTCCTCGTCCCGCCCTTGCCACCCATCAGGGAAGCTACTTTTGCATTGAGCTTGCGCAACAACTCTTCCAGATCAGGCGGGCCACCATTGTTCTTGTTGCCCCATTGCGGATCGTTCAATCCCATATTTGTCACTCGCTCGATTGGTTAATGTTATTCGCAACTGCTTCGGAAACCCGGCGCTTGGCTTTGGCCTCATTCAAGGCCACCCGCAATCCATCCATACCCGCGCCACTTTTTGCACTCAGAGAAACACTGG
>Ga0316575_10000308_pt1 | contig 13708 bp, 13 predicted proteins | sample J5NA_FD_203072 | JGI IMG/M metagenome (GOLD analysis project Ga0316575, IMG submission 203072) | Rhizosphere microbial communities from salt marsh grasses in Alabama, United States - J5-7_050615r2r3 | ecosystem: Host-associated > Plants > Roots > Rhizosphere | place: USA: Alabama | collected...
CGCTGAACAGCGCGATGACTTTCGGCTGCAGCACGATCTGCCTGACCGGCTGGTGATCGGTGTGATGCGCCAGCACTTCGGTAGGGGGAATCTGCCGGGCAAAGATCAGGATGCCGAGTTCGCAAGCCAGGCCGGCCCACAGCAGCCACGCGATCGCGATGTAGTCGAACGCATAACCGAGCCCCACCACCGCGACAATGAAGCCGACCGACCCCCAGGAGCGGATCCGTCCATAACGTGAGCTGTGCTTGCCGAGGTAACTGAGCGTGGTCGCTTCGACCAGCGGCATGGACGCGCTCCAGAAAAAGCTCATCAATGCCAGCACCAGGAACATGCCCCAGAAACTGGTGGTCGCGAACACGCCGAGGTAGCACGCCGCGCTCAAAGTCGCGGCTGCCTGGACGACCTGATGCCGCTTGCCGGAATGGTCGGCCAGCCAGCCCCAGATACTCGGCGCCACCATGCGCATCACCGGCTGTATCGACATCAGGATCGCAATCTCGATCGCATCGAAATGAATGGATTTCAGGTACAGGCTCCAGTAGGGCGCGAACAGCCCCACGAAGGCATAGTAGAAGAAATAGAATCCGGCAATACGCCAGTAGTGATTTTTGGAAGGGGACATGGCAATGTAGCTTTCGAACGGCGCGCATTATCTCATGGGGGAAATATATTTTTGCTGTTGCTCTTGAAACGGGAAAACCAGTCCCCATAACCTCCAGACCGAAATCTGGAGAACGGCATGGAACAGAACGAAACAAACAACGAAACCAACCCGAAAAACGAAACCCAGTCACCGGAAACAGGCACGCCTGATGTGATGCCCAGCCCGGAAGAAATGCTCAAGGAAGCCGAGCGCAAGGCCCAGGAACATTACGATGCATGGATGTATGCCAAGGCGGAAAGCGAGAACATCCGCCGCCGCGCGGCTGATGATGTCAGCAAAGCTCACAAGTTTGCGGTAGAGCGGTTCTCCAACGAAATGCTCGCAGTCAAGGACAGCCTGGAAGCCGGGCTGGCGGTCGAAACCGCGACGGTGGAAAGCTTCAAGAGCGGCATGGAACTGACGCTGAAGCAGCTGTCCGGCGTGTTCGAAAAATTCAACATCAGCGAAATCAACCCGGTCGGCGAGAAATTCGATGCACACAAGCATCAGGCCATCAGCATGGTGGACAGCGACCAGCCCGCCAACACCGTGGTCAGCGTGATGCAGAAAGGCTATGCGCTGAACGACCGGATATTGCGCCCGGCGCTGGTGATGGTATCCAAAGGCAAGGAATAAGCCTGCCACTGAGATGTTTCCCCGGTTACGGGGCTTGAAATATACAGTACCGCCCTGATGTTAGGCGGCAAAGCAGCAGAATTGAATAATTGAGCAATCAACTGAAAGGAAAGCATCATGGGAAAAATCATCGGTATCGACCTGGGCACGACCAACTCCTGCGTGGCCATCATGGAAAACGGCAAGACCAAGGTGATCGAGAACGCGGAAGGAACCCGCACCACACCGTCCATCGTTGCCTATATGGAAGATGGCGAAGTGCTGGTCGGTGCGCCCGCGAAGCGCCAGGCTGTCACCAATCCGACCAACACGCTGTACGGCGTGAAACGCCTGATCGGGCGCCGCTTCGACGAGAAGATGGTGCAGAAGGACATCGCCATGGTGCCATTCAAGATCATCAAGGCCAAGAACGGCGACGCATGGGTGAAAGTGCGCGACAAGGAATATTCCGCGCCCGAAATTTCAGCCCAGGTGCTGATGAAAATGAAAAAAACCGCCGAAGACTATCTCGGCGAATCGGTGACCGAGGCGGTCATCACCGTACCTGCGTACTTCAACGACTCGCAACGCCAGGCAACCAAGGATGCCGGCCGCATCGCGGGCCTTGACGTCAAGCGCATCATCAACGAGCCGACCGCAGCCGCGCTGGCCTTCGGTCTGGACAAACAGGAAGGCGACCGCAAGATCGCCGTGTATGACCTGGGCGGCGGTACCTTCGATATCTCCATCATCGACATCGCCGAAATCGAGGGCGAGCACCAGTTCGAGGTGATGTCCACCAACGGCGACACCTTCCTCGGCGGCGAAGACTTCGACATGCGCGTTATCGACTTCCTGGTCGACGAATTCCAGAAGGACAGCGGCATCGACCTGCGCAAGGACGTGCTGGCATTGCAGCGCCTGAAGGACGCTGCTGAAAAGGCCAAGATCGAGCTGTCTTCTGCACAACAGACCGAGGTCAACCTGCCCTACATCACCGCCGATGCAACCGGCCCGAAACACCTGGCCGTGAAAATCACCCGCGCCAAGCTGGAAAGCCTGGTCGAGGACCTGATCGCGCGCACCATCGAACCGTGCAAGATCGCGATGAAGGACGCGGGCGTTTCCACCTCCGACATCAGCGACGTGATCCTGGTCGGCGGCCAGACCCGCATGCCCAAAGTGCAGGAAAAGGTCAAGGAATTCTTCGGCAAGGAAGCACGCAAGGACGTGAACCCTGACGAAGCCGTTGCTGTCGGCGCGGCCATCCAGGGCGGCGTGCTGCAGGGCGAAGTCAAGGACGTGCTGTTGCTGGACGTGACCCCGCTGAGCCTGGGTATCGAAACCATGGGCGGCGTGATGACCAAACTGATCAAGAAGAACACCACGATCCCGACCAAGGCATCGCAGGTATTCTCGACCGCCGAGGACAACCAGAACGCGGTGACCATCCACGTGCTGCAGGGCGAGCGCGAAGTGGTGTCCGGCAACAAGAGCCTGGGCCAGTTCAACCTGTCCGACATTCCGCCTGCACCTCGCGGCATGCCGCAGATCGAAGTGACCTTCGACATCGACTCGAACGGCATCCTGCACGTGTCGGCGAAGGACAAGGCGACCGGCAAGGAGAACAAGATCAAGATCCAGGCAAGCTCCGGTTTGAGCGAAGCAGAAATCAACAAGATGGTTCAGGATGCCGAAGCCCACGCCGAGGACGACCGCAAGGCACTGGAACTGGTGACCGCGCGCAACCAGCTCGACGCGCTGATCCACTCAACGCACAAGTCGCTGAAGGAATATGGCGATCAACTGACTGCAGATGAAAAGAGCGCAGTCGAGGCTGCCTTGAAGGAGGCCGAGGAAGTCGTGAAAGGTGACGACAAGGAAGCAATCGAAGCCAAGGCTGAGGCACTGGCGACCGCAGCGCAGAAGCTCGGCGAGAAGATGTACGCAGCCGAGCAGGCCAAGGCGCAGGCCGGTGAAGCAGGTGCTGAATCCGGTGCGGAAGCGAAGAAGGACGAGGGCGATGTGGTGGACGCAGAGTTCACCGAAGTGAAAGACGAAAAGAAGTAAGGTACTATAAAAGCTGAGGGCTGGATGCCGGGTCTCCCGGTCTCCAGCCTTTTACGTGTTCCATTTATCACAAGCATTTAGCCACCGATTATGTCAAAAAAAGATTACTACGAAGTTCTCGGCGTGAACCGCGATGCTTCCGAAGAGGATATCAAGAAGGCTTATCGCAAGCTGGCGATGAAGCATCACCCGGACCGCAATCCCGACAACCCGAATGCAGAGGAACATTTCAAGGAAGCCAAGGAAGCCTACGAGGTACTGAGCGACGGGCAGAAACGCGCTGCCTATGACCAGCATGGCCATGCCGCTTTCGAATCCGGCGGGATGGGCGGCAACCCGTTCGGTGCCGGTGCGCAGGGATTCGATTTTTCCGATATCTTCGGCGATATCTTCGGCGGCGGACGCGGCGGCGGGCGCAGCAATGTGCAGCGTGGCGCGGATCTGCGCTACAACCTCGAGATCACGCTGGAACAGGCTGCGCGCGGCACCGAAACGCAGATACGCGTCCCGGCGATGGCGGAATGCGAGACCTGCCACGGCTCCGGCGCAAAACCGGGGACCAGCCCGACCACCTGCTCCACCTGTGCCGGCCATGGCCAAGTACGCATGCAGCAGGGTTTCTTTTCGATCCAGCAAACCTGCCCGCGCTGCCACGGCTCCGGCAAGATGATCACCTCGCCGTGCAAGGACTGCAACGGCAACGGACGGATCAAGCAGCACAAAACGCTGTCGGTCAAGATTCCGGCGGGCGTGGATACGGATGACCGCATCCGCCTATCCAGCGAGGGCGAACTCGGCGTGAACGGCGGGCCACCCGGCGACCTGTATGTGGTTATACAGATCAAGCCGCACGCGGTTTTCCAGCGCGACCACAACGATCTGCATTGCGAAATGCCGATCAGCTTCACCACCGCCGCACTAGGCGGGTCGATCGAGATTCCCACCCTGGATGGCGTCGCAACGATCAAGATCCCTGCCGAAACCCAGAGCGGCAGAATATTCCGGCTGCGCGGCAAGGGCATCAAGGGCGTGCGCAGTTCCAGCCATGGCGACCTGCATTGCCACGTGGAGGTGGAAACACCGGTGAGCCTGACAGATCGCCAGCGGGAACTGCTGCGCGAATTCGAAGAAATCAACGAAAAAGACAGCGAGCGCCACAATCCGCGTGCCCGGTCGTGGATGAACAAGGTCAAGGATTTCTTTGTCGCATAGCAACTGGACCGGTGCGATCGCCGCACCGGATCCGACACCCGCCCGGCTGACCTAGGCACGGCGCGGAAACCCATTTAAAATCCTGCTAGAATGAACAAACGATTCGATTATTGATCTATCCGGGTCCCTGCACCAATACAATTCAACATGCATTCCCGAACGAATATTTCCAGACGAAAAGCCTTTCTCATCCACCTGTCGATCAGCGCAGCCATTGCCGTAGCCGTGGTCGCGCTGATGATGCTGGTCTGGTACAAACCGCCTTTTTTCTCGGCGCTCGGCGGGAAGCACATCCTGCTGATACTGCTAGGCGTCGACGTGACGCTCGGACCGCTGATCACGCTGCTCATCTTCAACCCTCTGAAGAGCCGCAAGGCACTGAGGTTCGATCTGTCGGTGATCGCGGTGCTGCAATCCGCGGCGCTTATTTTCGGCGTGAGTGTGCTGTTCCAGGCACGCCCGGTTTTCGTGGTGTTCAGCAAAGGTTCCTTCGACCTGATCACCGCCAACATGCTCAGCGAACACGATATTGCACAGGCAAAATATCCCGCCTACCGGTCGCTGCCGCTGACTGGTCCAGTTTACGTTTATTCGGAAATGCCGTCGGATATCAAGGAAAGAAACCAGCTGGTATTCAGCGCGTTTTCCGGCAAGGATTTGCCGCAGTTTCCGCAGTACTACAAACCATACGATGAGCACGGCAAGGTCGAAGGCAGCGCCGCCAAGCCGATCGCCGAACTGAAGCAACTGAACCCCGGTCTGGCCGCGGAAATCGACCGCTCGGGAGAGGCCAGCGGGCGGAAACTATCGGACATCGGTTTTGTGCCGTTGCGAGCCAAATATCAGGATCAGGCCATATTGCTCGGGAAGAGCGACGGCAAAGTGCTGGGCTTGCTGGATGTAAACCCCTGGCCAGGTTCTGCGATGTTCAGACGCAAATAAGCTTCGCAGTTACTTCGCCGCGAACACCTCGCGCAGAAATACCCTGGCCTGCTCCCACGAATCCTTGTCCGCTTTTGCATCGTAGGCTATCGGCAGGTTGAATTTCTTGCCCAACACATCCGCAGCCGGATTGGTGAACGCATGTTTCGCTCCGGGATAGGTGACCACGCGGAAATCCGCGCCGGCGTGTTCCATCTCCAGCCTGAATGCGGCAACCTTTTCCGGCCCGATGGTCGGATCGGCATCGCCGCTGAATGAAATGATGTGCGCCTTGATCGCGCCCGGCTGCGCCGGGTTCGCGGTACCGAGCCCGCCGTGGAAACTCGCCACGCCCTTCAGGTCCTCGCCCATGCGCGCCATGTTCAGTACCACGCTGCCGCCGAAACAATAGCCGAACGCGGCAATTTCATCGGGATTCACCGTTGCATGTTTGCGCAGCAAATGCATAGCCGCCTCGAAGCGCGCCTTTTCCATCGGCAAGTTGCTGTATAACTCGCCAGCCAGCTTGCGTGCATCATCAGGATTGTCGACAACCTTGCCGTTGCCGTACATATCGACCGCGAGCGCGGTATATCCCAGTTCTGCAAGCATGCGCGCGCGTTTGCGCGCATATTCGTTTTGCCCCCACCACTCGTGCACCACCAGAACCCCGGGGCGCTTGCCCTTGATCGAATCGTCGTAGGCAATATATCCCTTCAGCTTCGTGCCATCCGCCTCATAAACCACTTCGGTGCCCTGCACCGCGGCATACGCGGACGGTCCGCCCAGACAGAAGATCGACATCGACATTGCCAACAGCAATTCTTTCATGATCGCTCCTTTGCAATAATCTAGCGGCTATTTGCCGACCGGCCTGGCTGGTCAGGCTGTTCCCATTTCAACCTGCTGTTTCAGATAATACACCTCCATGTTGAGGCGGCATATTCTCTCAATCAGCTGTTCGGCCAGCGCATCGTCGAGCACGAACTCGACCTTGACCGCCAGTTCCCCGGCAAGTTCGAAAAAGGTTTCTTCATGCATGCGTCCGTGCCTTCCGAAACCGGCGATCGCGCGAAAAGCCGAGCCTCCATGCACACCCATCCCCCGCGCTTCCTCGAGTAGCCATTCATAAAGCGGCATGTCCGAGTGGTGCTGTTTTTCAGAGATATAAAACGAGAGCAGGTTCATGTTCGTGTTCTCCCAGTAATATTATGTTTGCATCATCCTGAAAGTCTGTATACCCAGGATGGTCATCAGCAGCGAACCGCCGAGATGGGTAAGGATGATCGCCGATCCCCATGCATACTGGCCGCGCAACAGCAGCGTGACGGTCTCTGCAGAAAAGGTGGAGAAAGTGGTCAGGGCGCCGAGAAATCCGGTGATGATCATCAGTCGCCACTCCGGCGAAAGGCCGGAGTAGTGCGAAAAAAATGCGATCGCAAGGCCGATCAGGTAGCCGCCCAGCAAATTGGCAGCCAGCGTTCCGAGCGGCAGTTCCGGCAGTGCCGGATTCAGCCACAAACCCAGCCCCCAGCGCAGGCTTGCGCCGAATGCGGCGCCGGTCCCAATGGCAAGAAGATTTAACAGCATCAATACGGCCCCGTCAGAATCATCTGAATCATGAATAGAGTTCGCTTCATTCTACAACACGCACCAGTGCAAAACCGCCGCCCAGCGTGCGCAAGTTGGTGGTCTGCCCCTGGTACAGCCGTGCAACCACTAGTTGAATTTTTCCGGCATATACATAACAGCGCACATCATACTTCAGCGACACCGGATCGGCCCCGTCCAGGCAAACCGCACGTTCTCCCGGCGGAGTCAGCTTTTGCGCGACATAGTCACCCTGCACAATCTCGCCATACACCCGTTTGGTCAGGTTTGCGCCGCGATACGTGCCCTTGCTGCCATATCCGGTGTGGGGTTTGAAGAACAAGCCCTTGCGGTCGGTCCAGAGCGTGTCCTCCATGTCGGCGCTCACGACAAAGGTATGCGGCACGCCCGCCTGCAGCGTCGCGATGTCAGCCTCGGCGGCCCCCAGTGCGCGCAGGCCCTGCTCTTCGGTCAGTCGCGCCAGATTGCGCTTGTCCGCGTATTTAGCGTAGGCATGGGGATGCGGGGTCAATACCACCCGCCCGCTCCGGTATGCCCTGTCCAGAAGCGGATGCTGCTGCAGCGAAAAATCGGTCAGGCGGTTGTACACCATGTCGATTTTTTCCTTGCCGAAGTACAAACCGTCTTCGTGCAACTTCAATGCGACCGGATCGACGATATAAACCGTCAGCCCGTCGCGTTCCAGCATCCGTTTGGCCAGCAGAAATTCGGGATAGAGATATTGCTGCTCCGGATTCTCATCGACGATAGCGATACTCCTGAACGGCGCCGAGCCGCGTTCCACGCGCCATTCGTTGCGGAACATCGCGATGAACGCCGATTCGAGATTCTCGATCGCAACGGTTTTGCCGGGCATCTCTGCATCGCGCTGGCTGCCGGCCAGAAATTCATTGAAGAACGCGCCGCCCGCGTTGGAATTGATTTCTATCAGGTGCACGCCCTGTGCGTTGAGGTGAAAATCGTAACCGAAGAACACACCACCGGCTTTCGGTTGTTTCCCGTCACCGGGCGGCAGCCAGCCTTCAAGCCCGACCACCCGCTCTACCGCCGCAACCACCTCGTACATCTTGCGCAATTGCGCCGGTGAGATGAACACCGGCACTCCGGCAAACAGGTACGGGCAGCGCTCCGCCACCAGACTATGCCAGGCTTCGCCTTGTGCCCGGCACGCCTGCACAAGGGCATCCCGGTTCAATTCTGCAGAGTGACAATCGGCATTCAACATTTCAGCTTCGATCACTTCGTTCCGCCCAGCAATTCTGCTTTCAGATCGGCCTGCACCGCATGCGTACCGATCCATATCTTCAGCAATGCATGGTGGAACATCTCCCCTTCGATCGTGCCATAAGTGACGCCATTCACGCTGATCTGCGTTCCGGTGCCGGGCACATAATCCATCACGATCAGGTCACCCGAGTGCACTTCTTCGACCAGATGGAAAATGTCACTCATCTGCTTGAGCTGGTCATGCAGCATCGCCATTTCCGCCTTGGAGTGGTTCGCCTCGATAGCCTCGATGAACGCATCCATGAACCTTTTCTCCCCCAGGTCGCGCAACATGTACAGCGCGATGCGTTGCGGCTCGTCTGCGGTGATGATGGCATCCGCGGAAGTCTGTTTCTCCGGCAGGTACAGCGCCGCCACATATATCTTGAAAAAGAATTTGCTGCGCAAGCCCGCGCCGTTCAGTATCAGAACCTGGTTGCCGAGCGTAACGCTGTCCGCCGGCTTGACGCCTGCCACTTCCATTGCATTCACGTTCCAGCTCACCAACAAACCACAGATCAGAAATAGTATTTTTCTCATTTTTTTCTTTCAATCCGGATCAACCCTCGGAATTTCGGTTCGTGCCTGATCCTACAACGATTCAAATATACCAGCAGCACCCATGCCTGTCCCGATGCACATCGTCACCATGCCGTATTTCTGCTTGCGTCGGCGCAGCCCATGCAGCAGCGTCGCTGTTCGGATCGCGCCGGTCGCACCGAGGGGATGGCCGAGCGCGATCGCGCCGCCGAGCGGGTTCACCTTCGCCGGATCCAGCCCGACATCATTGATCACCGCCAGAGACTGCGCGGCAAATGCCTCGTTCAGCTCGATCCAGCCCATGTCGTCCAGATTCAATCCCGTCTGCTTCAGCACACGCGGGATTGCCTCCTTGGGGCCGATGCCCATGATCTCGGGTGGCACACCAGCCACCGTGTAGCCGACGAAGCGGCCGATCGGCGTCAGGTTGTAACGCTTCAGCGCGTTCTCGCTGCACAGCAGCACCGCGGCCGCACCGTCGGACATCTGCGAACTGTTGCCCGCGGTGACCGAACCGCGCTGCGCAAACACCGTTTTCAGTTTTGCCAGTGCTTCCAGCGAGGTGTCCGCGCGCGGACCTTCGTCTCGGGTCGCGTCGCGCCGGTTGATTTTCATTTCGCGGCTCGCCAGATCAGGCGCATGTTCGGCGATCTGATACGGTGTGATCTCGTCGCTGAATTCGCCGTTCGCGGTCGCGCTGATCGCGCGCTTGTGGCTTTCATAGGCGAACGCATCCTGCGCCTCGCGCGACACATGCCAGCGTTCGGCAACTTTTTCGGCGGTGATGCCCATGCCGAATGCGATGCCGAGATTCTCGTCATGCGCGAATATCTCCGGATTGAACGCGATCTTGTTTCCCATCATCGGCACCATGCTCATGCTCTCGGTACCCGCCGCGATCATCACCTCCGCTTCACCCAAACGAATCCGATCCGCGGCCATCGCGACTGCCTGCAGGCCAGAAGAGCAAAAGCGGTTCACCGTCACGCCTGGTACGCCGTCCGGCAGCCCGGCCAGCAGCAGCCCGATGCGCGCGACGTTCATGCCCTGTTCCGCCTCCGGCATCGCGCAGCCAACGATCACGTCGGCAATCTGCGAGGTATCGAGCGTAGGCGCCTGCACAAGCACGCTCCTCAGCACATGCGCGAGCAGATCGTCTGGACGGGTGTTGCGGAACATCCCGCGCGGCGCCTTGCCGACCGGCGTGCGCGTCGCGGCAACGATGTAGGCTTCCTGGACTTGTTTGCTCATGATGTTCACCTCTTCGAAAATAATGCGGCAAGCCGCGGATCATTTCTGCTGTATCAACCGCCAAACTTCACGTTCACGCCGGTGAAGAACAGCAGGTCATTGGGTTTGATGGGTGTTTCTGCAAGACTGTCATACCGGTCCTGCAACGATACTTTCAGGCTCATGGTATGGTTTATCGCAACCGACAGGCTGGCATCGAACGTCGCGCGATATCCGCCATCGCTGTTCAGCCCATGGCTCGCCGCAAGGCGTTGTTTGAATGTGGTCGATGGTGTCAGCGTGTTCGTCGAATCTTCGCCGATCATCGCTTCTGCCGAATTGAATTTGGTGCGCAGCTGGTTCCTGACCAGAACACCGGGATCGATATATTCGTCGCCGCGATACGAAGCGCCGCCGAAAAGGTCCCACTGCGTATCGTTCGTGTTGATCAGGTGGTAACCCAGGCCGAGGCTGGCCACGCTGCGCAACCTCAGCAGCCTGATCACGTCGCGGCCGAAATCCAGCCCGGTAAAGCCGAACATTCTTTTCGAGAGATTGTGGTCGTAACGCGCCCCTGCTGACCACTGGTTCGCCGTCGTGCTGGTCAGGTCTTTGCTTTCGGCGCGCGAGCCGAGCGCCTGTGCGTACAGCGACCATTTGTCGTGTGCAGTCCTTCTGGTCGCATCCGCGGTCAGACTCAGGCTCTGGCTCCGGGTGTTGCCTGCCGAAAGGGTTACTGCCAGACCGCCATTGGCACGCCACAAGCCGTCCCTGGGCGGCTCATCCCCCAGTGCGCACGGGCTGCAGACCGTCGCAGACAAGACCATCAAATTGACAGGTATGATTTTCCCGAGTGATGCTGACTTCATGTATTGAATTTCTCTGAAAGTATTGAAATTGCGCGACTTGCTCCTGCTGAAGCAATATACATTAATTCCGCGAGAAGCTCGAACTGCCTTCTTGATGGATAGCGCCGCTCGCAGGGCCATGTCCGAGCAGCGACGGGCATCCGCGGCACTCATTGAATTTTCCGCTTGCAAAAATATCGGCATGCTAATGAAATGCGCATCGCGATTTCAGTACAGCAAACCCGACAGCTTGCGCCGGTATTCCGAAACCAGCTCGCCCTGCCCGCCCAGCAGGTTGAACACGTCGAGCAGCGTCTTGCGCCCGATGTCGTCCCGGAAGCCGCGATCCCGCCGCACGATCTCCAGCAACTGGTCCATCCCCTCGGCGGCACGATTAGCCGCGATCAGCACGTTCGCGAGCTTGAGTCGCGCTTCGAGATCGTTCTCGTTCGCGCTGACCGCGGCGGCGAGCTTTGCTTCGCTGTCGCCTTCCGACTTCATTGCCGCCAGCCTGACCTGCGCCTTGAGTTGCAGCACGCGCGCATCCTTCAGCAGGTCGATATCCTTCAGCGTATCGAGCAGCCGCTGCGCACCTTCCGCATTGTGCTGGGCAAGCAGCAATTCAGCCGCATCCACACGCACCCACTCGTTGTTCGGGTCGAGCTCGGTGGCTTCTGCAAGGCGCTGCAGCGCAGTATCCACGTCGCCCGAGGCGGCCAGCTGCTGTGCCTCGCGACGCAATTCCTCGGCCGGGCTCGGGATGATCTTGTCCAGCCAGTCGCGCACCGCAGCTTCCGGCAGCGCACCGGTGAATTCGTTGACGACCTTGCCATCCACGATCGCCTTCACCGATGGTATCCCGCGTACCGCATAGCGCGCCGAGATTTCCGGGTTCTCGTCCGAATTCACCTTGGCGAGCTTGAACTTCCCGCCATACTCATCGGCCAGCTTTTCCAGGATCGGTTTGAGCACCTTGCACGGCGCGCACCACGGCGCCCAGAAATCGATCACCACCGGCTGCTTGAACGAAGCCTCAACCACCTGTTCCTCGAAATCGGCCTGACTCACATCCTGCGCATTCATTTCCTGCTGTTCCTCATAACAGATTCTTGCCGTCGAACATTGTTGTCTCCAGCGCAAAGGTATCCACTCCATCCACGCAGCCGAGGTTCACGATGTATTGCCCCGGACGGCGGGTCGTCTCGCTGAAGGTGTGGATGCCGCAGTTCCTGCAGAAATAGTGTTTCGCCTGATTTTTGCCGAACTGGTAATAATTCAGCGCATCATCCTTTGTATCAATCTGGAATTTCTCCCCCGGCACCAGATGCATCATCGCTCCGCGTTTGGAACAGAATGAGCAGTTGCAGCGTATTCCTTTCGTAATCGGCTCGGCCTCGAACGAGAACTGGATCGCGCCGCAGTGGCAACTGCCCTTGTATGGCTGCATTACCATTTTCCCTTTATCCACGCCATTTGAGTTTGCTTCAGTTGTTATTAATTCCGCAACGGCTTCCCGTTCTTCAACATGTACTCCACCCTCGCCCTGGTCTTTTCCGTCGCCAGCAATTCCATGAAATTCCTTCGCTCCAGGTCGAGCAGCCATTGTTCGTCGACCATGCTGCCCGCTTCCACGTCGCCGCCGCACATCGTTTCGGCGATGCGGCAGCCGATGTCGTAGTCGTGATCGGAAATGAAGCCGCCTTCGAGCATGTTGACCATCGCGGCCTTCAGCGTCGCGATACCGGGGCGCCCGGCCACCGGTATCTGGCGCGGCGCCAGCGGCGGACGCCATGCGGTCGCGGTCAGCGCGCGCGCTTCCTGCTTCGCGACATGCAGCAGTTCATGCTGGTTCATCACGATGCGGTCCGACTGTTTCAAATAACCCATGTCGCGCGCGAGCTCGGCGCTCTTTGCGACTTCGCCCATCGCGATCTGCTGGAAGTAGCGCTTCAGATGCGGGAAGACGTCGCCGCCGCGTGCCTCGTTCGCCGCGCGCATCGCCATCTCCTTGCAGCCGCCGCCCGCCGGCAACACGCCGACGCCGACTTCGACCAGGCCGATGTAGCTTTCCAGCGCGGCCACAATTCTTGTACAGTGGAGCGGGAATTCGCAGCCGCCGCCCAGCGCCAGCCCATATACTGCCGCGATGGTCGGTACCTGCGCATACCTGAGGCGCTGCGACACGTACTGGAACTTCGCGATCACTTCTTCGACACGCGGCACGTTGCCGGTCGCCGCGCTCAGTACCTGACCCAGTCCGCCGCCGCCCGCGACGGTGTATTTAACGCGGTTCGCCGCGCCTTTCAGCTTGTCGAACAATCCGGCCGACGGCGCGTCGGCGGATTCCTGCACGCCCTGCATCAACTGAAGCAGGTGCGCGCCGGCCGAGAACGGCGCCTCTGTCTGCCAGATGATCAGCGCGGAGAAATTGGCCTCGGCCTCATCGATCGCGCGCAGGATGCCATCCAGCACCTCGTTGCTGATCGCGTGCATCTTGGACTTGAAGCTGAGTATCGCGATATCGTCGCCGGTGAACCACATCCTGACGTCGTCAGTCTCGAATATGGTTTCGCCGTACCGCACCGCTTCACCGACCAGATGGTCCGGGAACAACTGGCGGCGGTAGACCGGCAGCGTTGAGCGCGGCTGGTAGCTGACCGTGGCCGGCGACCAGGAACCCTCCGAGGTATGCACGCCGGTGCGGGTAGATTCGGTCACCCATTCCGGCAGCGGGACTTCCGACATCGCC
>Ga0316575_10000309_pt1 | contig 13701 bp, 18 predicted proteins | sample J5NA_FD_203072 | JGI IMG/M metagenome (GOLD analysis project Ga0316575, IMG submission 203072) | Rhizosphere microbial communities from salt marsh grasses in Alabama, United States - J5-7_050615r2r3 | ecosystem: Host-associated > Plants > Roots > Rhizosphere | place: USA: Alabama | collected...
GTTCACCTCATTCAGCAACGTGGTGCTCGTCTGGGCTGTGTTCGCCGCGGGACAGTTGCTGGAAGGCATGGTTGTCACGCCCTGGCTGGTCGGTGAACGGGTGGGCCTGCATCCGCTGGTGGTCATCTTTGCGCTGCTGGCTTTCGGCCAGTTGTTCGGCTTCTTCGGCCTGCTGCTGGCCTTGCCGCTTGCGGCCATCTCACTGGTCGGGATGCGCTACGGCAAGGCCTGGTATCTGTCCAGCATCATGTACGCCAGATCATGAGCCAACTGCTGCTCGATATTTCGCCCGACTGGCAGCCGACACTGGATAATTTCGTGGTGGGGCGCAATCTGGAACTGCTCTCGTCGCTGCGCCATGCATTGTCGGGCGACAGCAGCGAGCGGTTTTTCTATGTATGGGGCGAAGTCGGCAGCGGCAAGAGCCATTTGTTGCAGGCCAGTGTAAACGCAGCTCGCGACCTGTTGCTGGATGCGGTTTATGCTCAGGGCAGCGTTTCGTCCCGGGTCACGTACTCGGACATCACCGTGGTTGCGGTCGATGATGTCGAACAGCTCGACGATGCAGCGCAAATCGAATTGTTCGATGTTTATAACCAGATGCGCGACAGCGGGGCGATGTTGCTGGTCAGCGGCAATGCTTCCCCGCCGCACCTTGCGCTGCGTGACGATCTGCGTACCCGGCTTGGGTGGGGGCTGGTGTATCAGGTGCATGAGCTGAGCGACGAAGAAAAAGAGCATGCCCTTGCACAGCATGCCCGCTCGCTCGGTATGGTACTGCCGCCGGAGGTAACGCAATACCTGTTGCGCCACGGCCGGCGCGACCTGCCGACGCTGATGGCGGTGCTGGAGTCGCTGGATGCGCATACGCTGCGGCTGCACCGTCCGCCGACCATTCCCTTGCTGAAGGAAGTGCTGCAGCAACTGGATGAACAGAACGGGGCATGAAGTGAAGCTGACCCTGTTCGATCTGGATAATACCCTGCTCAACGGCGACAGCGATTTCGAGTGGTCGCAGTTTCTGATCCGCATCGGCGTGCTCGACCAGGAACTGTTCGAGTCGAAGAACCATGCCTTCTATGAGCAATACAAGGCCGGGACACTTGATATTCAGGAATTCCTCGATTTTCAGCTGAAACCGCTGGCGCGCCATGCACGCAAGACCCTGGACGAATGGCATCACCAGTTCATGCGCGAGCAGGTGTCGGGGATGATCTCCCAGGGCGCACGCGAACTGGTCAATCGTCATCGGATCGCAGGCGATGTGTGCGTGATTATTACCGCGACCAACAGCTTCGTGACCGCGCCGATTGCGCGTGAATTCGGCATCGATCATCTGATCGCTACCGAGCCTGAACACAGGGACGGCGAATTCACCGGACGCGTCGCCGATGTGCCGTGCTTCCGCGAGGGAAAAATCACCCGGCTGGAAAGCTGGATGGCACAGCGCGGCTGGAACTGGAGCAGCTTTTCGGACACGACTTTCTACAGCGACTCGCTCAATGATCTGCCGCTGCTTGCCAGGGTGGACAACCCGATCGCGGTGGATCCGGATGACACGCTGCGCGAGCATGCCGAACAGCATGGCTGGAAGGTGATAAGCCTGCGCTGAGCGGCGGGGACGGAGCCTGTATTGTAATGCCGGCTCAGCGCTGCAAGCCGGCTTCGACGGTCAGCCGCTTATCCTTGCCGGCCAGCCTTTCCACCAGTGTCAGCGCGAAGTCCATTGCGGTGCCGGGGCCACGTGAGGTGATCAGCATGCCGTCTTCAACCACGGCCGAAGAACGTTTCATGACCAGCGGAAATGCGTCGAGCGTGCCCGGGAAGCCGGTGGCCTGTTTCCCGTCGAGCAATCCGGCGGATGCCAGCACTGAAGGTGCGGCGCAAATTGCGGTGACATATTTTCCCTGCTGCGCCAGTTGCCGGACCAGCCCGGCAACTCGTTCGTCGGCTTTGAGGCTGTCGGTCCCCGGTTGCCCGCCGGGCAGCACCACCATGTCGTAACTGTGCTGCAATGCGTCATCCAGGGTGGTGTCGGGCACCAGCACGATGCCGCGGCTGCCGCGCAACGCGCCGGCTTCCAGGCCCGCCAGCGTGACGGAGATACCCGCGCGGCGCAGAATGTTGACGATCGTGATCGTCTCCAGTTCTTCACTGCCAGCGGCGAACAATACCAGTACGGATTTCATAGTTATCCTGTCAGCCGGCGCCTGTCTTGGGCGCACCCGTTCCGGAAAGACTATTTTGCGTTGCGCTCCAGCGCGATGCCGGCCAGTTCCAGAACGACACCGCATACGAACAACAGTGCGCCCGGCCAGATCTTTGACGCAAGAATCATCAGAATTGCGCCCAGCACGATCATGATTGCTGCAATGGTGCGGCGGATACGCTGATTTTTTATCATTTCGCTTTTCCGTTCCTGAAAAGAAAACAATCTGCAAATGAACCATCGGCGAAACCTGCAACGGCGTCGGTCCGGAAACGCAGTGGAATGCCGGGATAATTCTGCAATTCCGGTTACATCATAAAACTTCTGTTGGATTTGACAAGCGCGTTTGCCGGGTTGCATGCCGGGGGGGGAGGTGTGCGGTGCTGATGGGGTGGCGGTAGTGTGGCGCGTTGCAGGCTAGAAATTGCGCGTGAGACGCACTCCTATCATTCCCGGCCCGATTTCGGGAAGCATTACCACCTTGCTGGCACGCAACTGATTGTTGTGCGCGACGACGCTTTTTCCGACCAGCGTGCCGATCAATGCGCCTGCCAGCACATCCGATGCGAAATGCGCGCCGTGGTAGCTGCGCGCAATGCCGACCAGCCCCGCGACCGAATAGGATGCATACCCGACCCAGGATTCCTGATAGTGGTCGGCGATGACCGAAGCCAGTGCGAACGCCTCGGTGGTATGCCCGGAAGGGAACGAGGAGTTGGATGAATAACTCAAACTGAACGGGTGGAAGTGGGCGATACCGAGGTTCTCGCGCGGCCGGGCGCGGCCGGTGATGAATTTGATCGCCGGGGTGATCATGCCGCTGGCGATGATGCTGGCAGCCAGGCCGTCCTGCGCGACAGCCTGCGCCGTTTCATTGTCCCCGATCACGCCGGCCAGGTAAAACCCGCCGAGTACCCCCAGTGAATACTGTGCGCCGAAACGTTCCACATTGCGCATGAAACGGCTGTCGTTCGGCGCATGGCGGCTCATCTCGTCGCGGATCGGGCCGTCGGCGATCGCTGCGACGCCGATCAGCCCGGCCCCGGCCAGTCCCAGATTCTGCCATTCCGCCTCCCGCCAGCGGGACGGTGCGGTGATGACGTGTTTGATGTCATCCACCAGCATTTTCGGATAGGAATAGGTTTCGTCAGCGCGGGCGGTGACGTTCAGCGCAAGCGCGAGGCTTGCGCTGAACAGCTGTACCCGGGCCTGCCGGAAGCGCGGGAATTGGAGGCGGGGCAAGCCAGGCCTAATCGCGGAAGTTCTGGTACTGCAGCGGAAAATCGGTGATGGTTTTCCTGACGAAAGCAATCGCTTCCTGGAGATCGTCGCGCTTCTTGCCGCTGACCCGCACAGTATCTCCCTGGATGCTTGCCTGCACCTTCAGTTTGCTGTCCTTGAGTTGCTTGACGATCTTCTTTGCCAGCTCAATATCCACGCCGACCTTGACCTCGCAGGCGCGCTTGACCTTGTTGCCGCTGACCTTCTCGATCTTGTCGCTGATCTCCAGACACTTGATGTCGACACCGCGCTTGGTCAGCTTGCCGTTCAGGATATCCTGCACCTGGTCGAGCTGGAATTCATTGTCTGCCCACACGGTCAGTTTGAGCTCGGCCTGTTCGACGCGGGCATCCGAGCCCTTGAAGTCGAAGCGGGTGCCGACTTCCTTGTTGGTCTGCTCAATCGCGTTCTTGACTTCGGTCTTGTCTACTTCTGAAACGATGTCGAAGGTTGGCACGGTTTTCTCCCGATATTTATCAAATTTCCAAACAGGCAAGCCTGTTAACCGAAACTGCAAACGTAATTGACTACATCATTGGCTTCGATCACGAAATGTCCATTGGCGGGAACAGAAAACTTGTCTCCCGCGACATAGTTCTTGAATTCCGGTTCGTCGCCGATCTTCACACGGCAGGTGCCGGACGTGATTTCCATCAGTTCCGGCGCACCGACATTGAAAGTCAGCGTGCTGGGCAGGATCACGCCGACGGTCTTGCGCGTGCCATCGGGAAACAGCACCGAGTGTGACACGCATTTTCCGTCGAAAAACACATTGCCATTTTTTTCGACACTGACGTTATTGAATTGCGACATGCTGTTTCTTCTCCGGAAGTTTGGTTATTTTTGGGACTCGCTGGTTTTTACGCCTTTCTGGTATGTGGCATACAGATACACAGGGATATCGAGATCGCCGAGCTGCTTATCGATCAGCGGCCTGACTTCTCCCCAGTCCAGGCCGGTAATGCCGCATGCCAGGCGCGGCAACGCGACACTGCCGATCTTTTCCTTCTGCACGAAATTGTGCAGCGCATGCAGGGCATGATTCACGTGGCTTACTTTGGCGCGGCCGGGTTTGCTGCCCTGGTCGTAGGCTGGATCCTGGGTGAACAGATTCACAATATAACGGCCATCGGAGCTAACCCATGACCACACGCCGCCGGACTTGGGATGCCGGGTCTGGCAATAGTGGCGAAAGTCCTTGTACATTGCCGGCATGCGTTCGCGCAGTTGCAGCGCTAGGCCATGGTGAAAATCGTCGTTGGGCGCGACACCCTGAACGATGGCTTTCGCACCGCTATATAGAATGTCTCCGCTCAGTTCGTGAATCACGATCGCCCCCTTGAAGTATCCAGAGATTATTTCCGGTTGTTCAGTTTCGCCGCAATGCGTAACCGCAGCGCGTTCAGCTTGATGAATCCGGCAGCGTCCTTCTGGTCATATGCGCCCTTGTCGTCCTCGAATGTCGCGATGGTCGGGTCGAACAGCGAATCGGTCTTCGAATCGCGTCCTGCCACGATTACGTTGCCCTTGTACAGTTTGACGCGTACCCAGCCGTTCACGGTCTGCTGGGTATAATCGATCAGGGTCTGCAAAGTGCGGCGTTCCGGGCCCCACCAGTAGCCGTTGTAAATCATCGATGCATAGCGCGGCATCAGGTCGTCCTTAAGATGCGCCACTTCGCGGTCCAGCGTGATCGATTCGATCGCGCGGTGCGCCTTGAGCATGATGGTGCCGCCCGGCGTTTCGTAGCAGCCGCGCGACTTCATGCCGACATAGCGGTTTTCGACCAGGTCGAGCCGGCCGATGCCGTGCTTGCCGCCAATCTCGTTCAGTCTGGACAACACGGTCGCAGGTGTCATTTTTACGCCGTTCAGCGCGACGATATCGCCATGCACAAATTCGAGCTCCAGATATTCCGCGGCATCCGGCGCGTTTTCCGGCGACGTGGTCCAGCGCCACATGCTTTCCTCGGCTTCGGCTGCAGGATCTTCCAGATGGCGTCCTTCATAGGAGATGTGCAGCAGATTGGCATCCATCGAGTATGGTGAGCCACCTTTCTTGTGTTTCATCTCGATCTCGATGCCGGCCTTCTCGGCATAGGCCATCAGTTTTTCCCGCGACAGCAGGTCCCATTCGCGCCACGGCGCGATGACCTTGATGTTGGGGTTCAGCGCATAGGCGCCCAGTTCGAAACGCACCTGGTCGTTGCCCTTTCCGGTTGCGCCGTGCGAGATCGCCTGCGCGCCGGTCTTGCCGGCAATCTCGATCAGGCGCTTCGCAATCAGCGGACGCGCAATCGAGGTGCCGAGCAGGTATTCGCCTTCGTAGACAGTATTGGCGCGGAACATCGGGTACACGAAATCGCGCACGAATTCCTCGCGCAAGTCGTCGATGAAAATGTTTTCCGGCTTGATGCCGGCCTTCAGTGCTTTCTGCCGGGCAGGTTCGAGTTCCTCCCCCTGGCCAAGGTCGGCAGTGAAGGTGACTACTTCGCATTGGTAGGTGTCCTGCAACCACTTCAGGATCACCGAGGTATCCAGTCCGCCGGAGTAGGCGAGTACAACTTTTTTTATTTCAGACATTTTTTTCAACCGGGTTAATCAATCATTAATTCAAAAGCGACCACAAATCCTACCACCACCATTACCGCCAGGCCGATCAGAAAAATGCTATCGGCCAGGCGCTCGTACTTTTCGGCCAGCATCGGGCGTCTGATGGAGAAATATGACAGCATTGCACTGCTCAAAAACAGCAGGCTGTCCAGTGCAAGCAAATCGTTGACGTGCCTGCTGATGCTGTGTTTCGGGATCAGGTGGGCCAGGCTGATAACCGTCATGCAAACACCGATCATCGTTGCTGATGACGGCAGGATATGATCGGCCAGCCGGCTTGCCTTGCTGTGGCTGGTATCGGGTGTTTGAGGCGATTCCTGGTTCATGCAGATTTTCCCCGGTACAAAATAACCGCCTTCGCCTTGTGCGCAGGCGGGTTTGCACGCGAATAGACAGCACTAACCGTGAATCGTTTCGTTTACCCCTTCAATTTCCCCAACAGCAAATATTCCATCAGTCCTTTCTGCACATGCAGTCTGTTTTCAGCCTCGTCCCACACTACGCTTTGCGGGCCATCCATCACCCCGGCCGAGACTTCCTCGCCGCGATGTGCCGGCAGGCAGTGCATGAACAGCGCATCCTTTGCCGCGACAGCCATCATTTCTTCATCTACCTGCCAGTCCGCGAAATCCTTCATGCGTTCCTCGTTTTCAGCCTCGAATCCCATTGAGGTCCACACGTCTGTGGTCACCAGGTCTGCGCCGCGCGCGGCGTCCATCGGGTTGGTGAATTCTTCATAATGGTCAGCGCCGAAAAGGCCGGCGCGTTCCGGTTCGACTTCGTAGCCGGGCGGGGTTGAAACGTGCACGTTGAAATTCAGTATCTCCGCAGCCTGCAGCCAGGTATTGCACATGTTGTTGGAATCGCCTATCCAGGCCACGGTTTTGCCGCTGATCGAACCGCGGTGTTCGATGTAGGTATAGATATCCGCGAGTATCTGGCACGGATGATACTCGTTGGTCAGGCCGTTGATCACCGGCACGCGCGAGTTCGCTGCAAAGCGTTCGATGATGGATTGTTCGAAGGTGCGGATCATCACGATATCGGACATGCGCGAGATGACCTGGCCGGCGTCTTCCACCGATTCGCCGCGTCCCAATTGCGAATCGCGCGTGTTAAGGTAGATCGCCGAGCCGCCCAGTTGCTGCATTCCGGCTTCAAAAGACAGGCGCGTGCGAGTGCTGGCCTTTTCAAAGATCATTACCAGCGTACGGTCGGTCAGCGGCCAATGCTGCTGGTAGGATTTGAATTTCTGCTTGATGATGCCCGTGCGCGTGAACAGGTACTCAAGCTCCTCGCGGGTGAAGTCCTTGAACTGAAGGAAATGTTTTACTGGCACCGGCTGGTTTGCTGACATGGCTCTATTCCGTTCCAGGTTGCAAAAAGTCTTTGATCAGCGGGCACAGGATATCCAGCATTTGCTGCGCTTCGTCCTGCGTCATGATTAGCGGCGGCAACAGACGAATCACGCTGTCGGCGGTGACGTTGATCAACAGTCCTCTGGCAAGCGCCGATTTGACCAGGTCGCCGCAAGGTTTGTCCAGTTCGATGCCTATCATCAATCCCTGGCCGCGGATCTCCTTGACGCCGTTCAAGCCCTGCAGTGCAGTGGTGAGACCCTGATGGATATATATTCCGAGTTTTTCGGCGTGCGCAAGCAACCGATCCTGTTCCAGAATGTTCAGCGTGGTCAGGCCCGCCGTGCAGGCAAGCGGATTGCCGCCGAACGTCGATCCGTGATTGCCGGGCTGGAAGATACCGGCTGCCTTGCCTGTTGCGATGCAGGTGCCGATCGGTATGCCGGAGCCCAGACCCTTGGCGAGCGTCATCACGTCCGGCAGGATGCCGCTGTGCTGGAAGGCAAACCATTTTCCGGTGCGGCCGATGCCGCATTGCACTTCATCGAGCATCAGCAGCCAGTTCTGCTCGTCGCAAATATTGCGCAGTTGTTGCAGGTATTGAATATCCAGGGTGCGTATGCCGCCTTCGCCCTGTATCGGTTCGACCAGTACCGCGACCACTTCGCGGTTGTTTTGCGCGACTTGGCGGATCGCGTCCAGATCGTTGTATGGAACCCGCACGAAGCCCTTCACCAGCGGTTCGAAACCGGCCTGCACCTTGCGGTTGCCGGTAGCCGAAAGGGTTGCCAGCGTGCGCCCGTGGAACGCCTTTTCCATCACGATGATGGCGGGGGATTCGACACCCTGCTTGTGGCCGTACATGCGCGCCAGCTTGATCGCCGCCTCGTTCGCCTCACATCCTGAATTGCAGAAGAACACTTCCTGCATGCCGGACAGGCTGCAAAGTTCATCTGCGAGCAGTTCCTGGCCGTTAATCTGATAGACGTTGGAACAGTGGATCAATTTGCCGATCTGATCGACGAGCGCAGCGGTGAAACGCGCATGCGCGTGTCCCAGCGTGTTTACCGCGATGCCCGCCAGACCGTCCAGGTAGCGTTTGCCTTCGGTATCCCAGAGCCACACACCTTCGCCGCGCTCGAAAGCGACGGGAAGACGGGCATATGTATTCATTATGTGCGACATAAAATAATGACGGCGGACCAGCCGCCGTTCTGTATCAATCAAGTGGCGTATATTGAGCCAAACGGCCCCAACCGCGCAAGAAAAATCAACCCCGAAAAAGCAAACAAGCCGACATCGCTGTCGGCTTGATAATACTACTCGCCATTGCGAGGCCGTCAAAGAACTCAGGCCAAGCCGCGGATTATGTCTGAAACATCAACGCAAGCGTTATAACCCGGGTGTTTAAGCCATTGCCTTGATTGCCGCAGACAAGCGGCTCTTGTGGCGTGCTGCCTTGTTCTTGTGGATGATCTTCTTGTCGGCAATCCTGTCCACCGTGCTGACGGAAGACTGGTATACGGCCTGGGCGGCAGCCTTGTCTCCGGCCGCGATGGCTTTAGCCACTTTCTTGATCGCGGTGCGCAATTCCGATCGCTGGCCGCTGTTGTGAGCGTTCAGTTTGACCGCCTGACGTGCGCGTTTGCGTGCCTGTGCGCTATTTGCCATGACTACTCCTAAAGTAAATTCGGTAACACGAAAGGCGCGCATTCTAGAGACTTGCGCGTATTTTTGCAAATCTTTTTGCCGAGGCGGCAGGCAGGCAGAATGGGCCATTGCCGGTGTTATGATACGCAACCTTTTGAATCCCTTGTCCTGATGCTGCATGAATTTACTTAAATCATTGGCCACGATCAGCAGCCTGACGCTGGTTTCGCGCATTTTGGCATTCGTGCGCGATGTGCTGATCGCCAGGATATTCGGCGCGGGCATCGCGACCGATGCATTCTTCGTCGCGTTCAAGCTGCCCAACCTGCTTCGCCGGCTGTTCGCGGAGGGCGCGTTCTCTCAGGCATTCGTGCCGATCTTCGGCGAATACAAGAACCGCCGCGGCCATGAGGAAACACAGCTGCTGGTCGACCACGTGACCACAATGCTGGCGCTGATACTTTTCGTGGTCACGCTGGTCGGCATCATCGCCGCGCCGGTTTTCGTGTTTGTCAGCGCGCCGGGCTTTCTCAAGGACATGCCGAAGTTCGACCTGACCGTGCAGTTATTGCGCATCACTACACCATACATCTTCTTCATCTCGCTGGTTGCGGTCGCGGCTGGCATTCTCAACACCTATAACCGGTTCTGGGTGCCGGCCTTTGCACCGATACTTCTGAACATCTGCTTCATCGGCGCCGCGCTGTGGCTGGCACCATATTTCGATCCGCCCATCCTGGCGCTGGCCTGGGCGGTGTTCGTCGCGGGCGTGGTGCAGCTGGCGTTCCAGGTTCCGTTTCTGAAGAAGATCGGCATGATGCCGCGCATCCGCTTCAGTCTGAAGGACGCGGGAATGCGGCGCGTGATCAGACAGATGGGGCCGGCGGTGTTCGGCGTGTCGATCGCGCAGATCAGCCTGATCATCAACACCATCTTCGCGTCGTTTCTGGTCGCCGGCAGCGTGTCCTGGCTGTATTACGCCGATCGGCTTATGGAGTTTCCATCGGGTGTGCTGGGTGTCGCGCTGGGCTCCATCCTGCTGCCGTCGCTTTCGAAGTGCCATGCCGACAAGAATACCGCGGAATATTCCAGGCTGCTGGACTGGGGCCTGCGCCTGACCATCATGATGACGCTGCCCGCCGCGCTGGCCCTGGGCATGATTGCGGTGCCGCTGTTATCGACTTTTTTCCAGCGCGGCGCGTTTGACGCGCACGATGTAATGATGACCAGCTATGCGCTGGTCGGTTACAGCGTCGGTCTGATCGGCATCATACTGGTGAAGATACTCGCGCCGGGTTTCTATGCGCGCCAGGACATCAGGACCCCGGTGAAAATCGGCATCGTGACCCTGCTGGCGACGCAGGCGATGAATGCGATGTTCGTCGGCTGGTTGCATCATGCGGGCCTGGCCTTGTCGATCGGGCTCGCCGCATGCCTGAATTCCTCTATCCTGTTTTATTACCTGCGCAAGCGCGGCATCTACCAGCCCGAGCCGGGCTGGGCGAAGTTTTTTCTGAAGGTGGCCATTGCTGTGGTGGCGCTGGGGATTACGCTGTGGCTGGGCATGGGCAGCGAGCAAAGCTGGCTGACCGGCTCGGGCTGGTTGCGCATCCTTAGGCTGGCCGGGCTGGTGGGCGGTGGCGTGGCAGTTTACTTTGCAGTGCTGGCCGCACTGGGTTTTCGACCACGGCATTTTTCCAGGCACGCGATACACTGATTGCTTGAGGGTCAATTGCGTTGCGCAAGTATGGCGAAGCGTAAATCCACCCTGTCCTGAACTTTCAGCGCACCGCCAAGTACGGCGAGCGGCGTGATGCCGAAATCGCTCTGCCGGAAAGACATGCTGCCTGCGACAGAAATCCCGCCCGTAACGTTTTCAAACCGCGCGTCAACTGCATAGTTGCGCGTGATGCCATGCAGCGTGATCGCGACCTTCAGCCGGCTGTCATCTTTCCGGGCAATATGGATCAGCGCAAATGGAAAATGCGCCGCGTCCAGCGTTCTGGTCAGCATGTTGCGGCGAGTGCCCGCGATATCCTTCTGCGAAGGTTGCGTGTTCATCCCGGCCGCGGTCCGCAAGCCGGGGTCATCCACGACCAGGGAATTGAGCGGCACATACAGGTCGGACACCCCTGTGCTGACGGATACGTAACCAGCGACATCGCGGCTCGCAACGACATGGTCATGCCCCAGGCCAGAGAGCATACCTGCACGATGCACTTCGATGGTGACTAGTGAATGCGGGGAATCCACCCGCAGGATACTTTTTCCATGGGCCGCGAGCTTAAGATAATAGGCCGCCGGAAAATCGGAGGGCGCTGCCGTGCCGGTTTTTGCATCGGTTGCGCCGGCCGCCGATGCGATAAACAGCAAACCGATCAGGCCGGGAATTTGAAGGGCTGCTTGCAACAGTGGGTTCAATCTATTATCAACCGGATTATGGACGACGCTTCATGGACAGCGTCAACCTGAACGTCGCAACCGGATCGTTGCCACGATCAGGGACGGTCGCGATTACATCGATTGCCATCTCGACCCGCTGATCCGATGCTGCTGCCTGTGCGACCAGATTGGCAATTTCAGTTCCCTGTTTGCAGCAAAAATCCACGTCGCCTTCGGCGCGCTGATGAAATTCTGCGCTGAAGGTTCTGAAAATAAGGGATACCTTGACGGGCTGCTGTTTGATCAGATGCATGGCCAGCGCCCCGACTGCGCAGTCCGCGCCGATGCCAAGCGCGCCGAAGTACATCGATCCGAGATGGTTCCGGGTTCTTCTGGTCAGCGGAATTCTGACCACTACGCTCTGGTTCGAAATCTCTTTCACGGAGGGCCTGACGTAAAGCATCAGCGGAATTTTGGCAAAACCGAACAGTCGCAGGCCCATCGTGGCCAATGCCGTATCGGAGAACATCTTGAGCGTCGGGTTCCTGATGGCAACTCCTGGGAAATCGTGGAAATGTCTCTGACTCATCGTGCAGATTTGCGTATCGAATATCAAGCGGTTTGTTTGCGATTCTCTCATACCCGCGACGGGTAGACAGCAGGTAGCGGGCAGGGGGCTGCCATACTTCCCGTTCAAGCTGCGCAATGCGACCGTAGTGTGCTATCTTTCATTCCATCCGAATCTTGAAGTGAATCCCGATGCCATGAGCCTGTTTGCCCTGATCGCCGCGCTGTTGCTGGAACAGCTCCAACCGCTGTCTTCGCGCAAGTATCTGTATGGCTGGCTGGAAGCATACGTGATGTTTTTTCAGCACCACTTCAATGCCGGTCAGCGCCGGCATGGCACGATAGCCTGGCTGGTTGCGGTGCTCCCGCTGCTGTTCGCCGTGATGGCGGCGTATTCGCTGCTGGATCGCGTCCATCCGATCATGGGCTGGGCATTTAATGTGCTGGTGCTGTATCTCACGATGGGATTCCGGCAATTCAGCCACTACTTCACCGATATTCAGCTGGCATTGCGCGAAGACCGGCTGGACGAGGCGCGCAGCCTGCTGTCGGACTGGCGCGGCATCCCTTCGCACGAATTGAATGCGGAAGAAGTGGCCCGCGTCACGATCGAGCAGGCGCTGATCGCATCACATCGCAACGTGTTCGGCGTGATCGCGTGGTTCGTGCTGTTCAGCGCGCTGGGTCTGGGCGGTGCAGCCGGCGCGCTGCTGTATCGACTGGGGTTGTTCCTCAGCACGCACTGGAATGCCGGGTTCGGCACGGAGGAGGTCTCAGCTCAAGCGGCACCGGAATCGTTCGACGAAGGCGAACCGGACGGAACCGTGCCGGGCGAATTCGGCGCATTTGCGCGAAACGCGTTCTATATACTCGAATGGTTGCCGGTTCGCCTGACCGCGATGGCTTTTGCGATCGTCGGGAATTTCGAAGATACCATTCACTGCTGGCGCACCCAGGCGTCAACATGGCCTGACTACGAAACGGGCATATTGCTGGCCAGCGGTGCGGGTGCGCTGGGAGTGCGTCTCGGCATGCCGATACCTCAGGACGGATCGCTGGAGGACAGGGCGGAACTGGGTACCGACCGGGATGCCGACACCGATTTCATGCAAAGCGCGGTCGGCCTGGTATGGCGTGCGGTGGTGCTCTGGCTGATCATGCTGCTGCTGTTGTCGATGGCCAGTTTGATCGGATAGTCGCCGGCCAAGGGCTTGCATCTGTCTGGCAGGCAATACTGTCTAGCTGCAACTGCGGATTTTTGTACGAAAAAAAGGGCGGATACCCCGCCCTTTTTTGCCGCCCGCCATTTCCTGGCCGGGCTGGAGGCCTGTAAATTACAGGCTGGATGCGATCGCCGCGATCGTCACCGACAATGCGCTGAGCCAGCCGAGATTGCCGATAAATTTGGTGTCATCCTCCGAAAGTTTTTCATGGTTCTTGATTTTGGTGTTGATCCGTTCCAGTTCAGCCTGCAACTCTTTCAGGTTTTTTTGCTGGGCTTGCAACTCTTTCAGCTTTTCCTGCTGCACGATTCTCAAGTTTTTGGTGTCCAGATGCTCTTCCATGATTTCTCTCTCCTGAAGAAGTTTAATTATTAAGGTTACTGAGCCTGCTATCAAATAATACTACAACCTTAGATTGA
>Ga0316575_10000310_pt1 | contig 13701 bp, 12 predicted proteins | sample J5NA_FD_203072 | JGI IMG/M metagenome (GOLD analysis project Ga0316575, IMG submission 203072) | Rhizosphere microbial communities from salt marsh grasses in Alabama, United States - J5-7_050615r2r3 | ecosystem: Host-associated > Plants > Roots > Rhizosphere | place: USA: Alabama | collected...
CACCTTGGTGGCCTTGATCAGCAGATCGGCGCCGATCTCCACCGCCCGCAGGCTCGCCGCCGAGTCGGTGGTGAAAAACGGATTGCCGGTGCCGGCGGCGAATATCACGACCCTGCCCTTCTCCAGGTGGCGCATTGCGCGCCGGCGGATGTAGTCCTCGCAGACCTGATTGATCTTCAAAGCCGACATGACGCGGGTCGGCACGCCGATGCGCTCGAGCGCGTCCTGCATCGCCAGCGCGTTCATCACGGTGGCGAGCATGCCCATATGATCGCCGGTCACACGATCCATGCCCCTGGCGGCCAGCTTGGCACCTCGAAACAGGTTGCCGCCGCCGAGCACCAGCGCAATCTCGGCACCGCCGGCAACACATTCGGCCACCTCGCGCGCCAGGCGGTCGAGGATGTCCGGATCGATACCGCCTTCGGCATCGCCGAGCAAGGCCTCACCGCTGAGCTTGATCAGGATGCGACGATGCGCAGGTTCGGTCACGCGTATGCTCGTCTGGTCACTAAAGCGAGTGCTCGCCGTCGGTGGATCGGCTCAGTCGGTCTGGCGCGCCTGCGCCTGGACCTCCTCAGCGAAGTTCTCGTTCCGCTTCTCGATCCCCTCGCCGACTTCCAACCGCGCAAAGCGTACCACGGAGGCGCCAGCCTGGCTCAGCAGTTTGCCGACCTGAAGATCCGGATCCTTGACGAAGGCCTGACCCAGCAATGTCACCTCCTCCATGTATTTACGCATGCGGCCGTCGATGATCTTATCGACAATATCGGCGGGCTTGCCGCTCTCCAGGGCCTGGGCACGGAAGATCTCGCGCTCCTTTTCCAAGGCCTCGGCCGGCACATCATCGGCGCTGACACAGATCGGATTGCTGGCCGCGATGTGCATCGCGATATCGCGGCCGAGGGCGTCGTCGCCACCGACCATGTCGACCACGACACCGATGCGTACCCCGTGCCGATAGCTGTGCAGCTTGCCCTGGGCCTGGTCGAAACGCACCAAACGGCGCAGCTGCACGTTCTCACCCACTTTGTTGATCAATGCCTCGCGGGCCGCGTTGACCGTCGTGCTCGAGTCGCCCTTCAGGGGCTGCTCGGCGAGGGCATCGGCATCGGCGGCTTCGCTGAGCAACGCGCTCTCGGCGACCGCAGCGGCGAAACCGGCAAAGTTTGCATCCTTGGCCACGAAGTCGGTCTCGCTGTTGACTTCCACCATGACGGCGCGCCGACCATCATCGGAGATCAGCACCTCGATGCTGCCGTCGGCAGCGATACGGCCGGCCTTCTTGGCCGCTTTGGCCTGGCCGGACTTACGCATGGCCTCGATGGCCGCCTCGATATCGCCGTCCGTCTCGACGAGCGCCTTCTTGCACTCCATCATGCCGGCGCCGGTGCGCTCGCGCAGCTCCTTGACCAGGGAGGCTGTAATCGCCATGAAAAACTCCGGAATTCGATTGCTAATGTCGTTCGGGATGAATGGTACCGGGCCCCGGCAGCGCGCGGCGCCGCCTTCGGGCCCGGGCAGCGACTAGGATGCGACCTCTTCGCCGACCGCCTCAACCGCCTCCGCCTCTTCTGACAACGGCTCTTCGGGCATGCGGCCGCCGGCCATCGCCGCCGCGGTACGGCGGCCGTCCAGCATCGCCGACGCCGCGCCTTCGATGTACAGACGTACGGCGCGGATCGCATCGTCATTGCCGGGGATTACGTAGTCGATCTTGCTCGGATCGTTGTTCGTATCGACGACGCCCACCACCGGAATGCCAAGCTTGTTCGCCTCGGAGATGGCGATCTTCTCGTGACCGACATCGACGACGAACATCGCATCCGGCAGGTTGTCCATGTCCTTGATCCCGCCCAGGCTGCGCTCGAGCTTTTCGCGCTCCCGTGCCAGCGTCAGGGCCTCCTTCTTGCCGAAGCGCTCTATCGTGCCGCCCTCGAACATCGCCTCCAGCTCCTTCAGGCGCTTGATCGACTGACGCACCGTTTTGAAGTTGGTCAGCATACCGCCGAGCCAGCGGTGGTTGACATAGGGCATGCCGCAACGGGTCGCCTGCTCGCGCACCGCGTCCTGGGCCGCCCGCTTGGTGCCAACGAAAAGCACCCGCCCACCATTGGCAGCGAGCTTTCCAAGGTAGCCCATCGCCTCCTGATAAAGCGGCAGGGTCTTTTCCAGATTGACGATATGGATCTTGTTGCGCTGGCCGAAGATGTAAGCGGCCATCTTCGGATTCCAGTACCTCGTTTGATGGCCGAAATGAACACCGGCCTGCAGCATCTGCCGCATCGAAACATCGCTCATGACGCATTCCTCGATCGGGTTGAACCTCCACGCGTCCCAGGCTGCAACCCGATGACGGGCACCCGACAACCTGTGTCGACGCGTGTGCGGCTTTAGTTTACGCGCTTGACCGGTATCGCCGGCCAGACGCTGACTGGTGGTCGAAGGCACGCTTCGCTGCCGTTGTCGCCGACACGACAGCACCCGTATACGGTCTCGATGACGGCAAGCCGTCGGCCCGCCGTCTGCCTCCAGGGCACCAACGACAGGGGTTCGGCCAACGTTCGGTTTCCAGCCGCCGCAGTTGTAACGACTGCGGGCCGCCGGCAGATTGAGACATCGACGGGAGGCTGGAGCGAGGCGTTTGCTCGACCACGCCGCGTTTTATAACATGGCGGGTCTTTTTCAAGCAATGTCGCGCCGCCCGGCGCCCTCCAGCCGGCCCATTCCCCACCCCCGTGCGTGAGCAGCGAAGCCCCATGGACGCGACCAGCCGAAACATGACCATTGCCATCAAGACAGAAGCCGAGATCGAAAAGATGCGCGTCGCCGGGCGGCTCGCGGCGGAGGTGCTCGAGATGATCGAGCCGCACGTGCAGCCGGGCGTCACCACTGATGAGCTCGACCGCATCTGCCACGACTTCATCGTCGGCGAGCAAAAGGCGATCCCGGCACCGCTGGACTACAAGGGGTTTCCGCGCTCGATCTGCACCTCTGTCAATAACCAAGTCTGTCACGGCATACCGGGCAACAAGCGGCTGAAGAAGGGCGATATCGTCAATATCGACATCACGGTGATCAAGGACGGCTACCATGGGGACACCAGCAAGATGTTCCTCGTCGGCGAGCCTTCAGTCCTGGCGCGCCGGCTGGTGACGGTTACGCAGCAGGCGATGCGCATCGGCATTGCCCAGGTGCGTCCCGGCGCGACCCTGGGCGACATCGGCCACGCGATACAGAGCTTCGTCGAAGGTCACAAGTACTCGGTGGTGCGCGAATACTGCGGCCACGGCATCGGACGGGAATTCCACGAGGAGCCCCAGGTCCTGCATTACGGGCAGCCAGGAGACGGCGTCGTACTGGAGCCTGGCATGTGCTTCACCATCGAACCGATGGTCAACGCCGGCAAGCGCCAGGTGAAGCTGTTACCGGACGGATGGACTGTCGTGACCAAGGACCGCAGCCTGTCCGCGCAGTGGGAGCACACCATCCTGGTCACCACCGACGGCCACGAGATTCTGACTCTGCGCACCGAGGAGCGGCAGTCGCAAGACGCGGCATGAACGACCTCCCCCCCGATCCTCCGTCCGGCATCGACGTCGCGCGATTGGTCGCGGCCGACGATGTCGATGCCCTGGGTCTGTTTCGTAGCACCCTGAAAAACGCCAAGCGCGCGCTCTTCGAGCGTTACGCGCAGCGCGCGCCGGTCGCGCATCTGGTCGCCGAGCTCAGTCGGGTGGTGGACACGATCGTCACCTGTGCCTGGCGCCGCTTCATGCCCGCGGACGCGGACGCTGCGCTCATCGCGGTCGGCGGCTACGGCCGGGGCGAGCTGCACCCGGCCTCGGACATCGACCTGTTGATCCTGATCCAGGACGAGGACCTGCCGCGCTGCGGCGATCATATCGAGTCGCTGCTGCGTTTCTTGATGGACTGCGGCCTGGACATCGGCCACGCCGTGCGCACCGTCGAGCAGTGCCAAAGCGAGGCGCGCGCGGACATCACCGTCATCACGAATCTGATGGAAGCGCGGCTGATCACCGGCGCGACGGCGCTGTTTCAGGCGATGCGGGCGGCCATCGGACCGGATCGCATCTGGCCCGACGAGGCCTTCTTTGAGGCCAAGTGCAAGGAGCAGCTCGCGCGCTGGGCGAAATTCGGCGAGACCGCCTACAACCTGGAGCCGAACATCAAGGAGAACCCGGGCGGGCTGCGCGACATCCAGATGATCGGTTGGGTGACCAAGCGCCATTTCGGCTCCGACTCCCTGCACGAGCTGGTGGCCCACGGATTTCTGACCGAGACGGAATACCTGGCGCTGATCGACGGTCAATCGCTGCTCTGGCACATCCGCTTCGCGCTGCACCGGCTGACCGGCCGGCGCGAGGACCGGCTGCTATTCGACTACCAGCGCACGCTGGCGGAGGAGTTCGGCTTCGCGGACCATGGCGACGACCTCGCCGTCGAGCAGTTCATGCAGCAGTACTACCGGACCGTGATGGAGCTGAACCGGCTCAACGAGATGCTGCTGCAGCTGTTTCAGGAGGCGATCCTGCTGCATGACCAGATCGGGCCCCCACAGCCTGTCAGCAAGCGCTTCCAGAGCCGCAGCGGCTATCTGGAGGCGACCCGGCCGCAGGTCTTCGAGCGCCAGCCCTTCGCGCTGCTCGAGGTCTTCCATGTGCTGCAGCTGCATCCGGAGCTGAAGGGCATCCGCGCCAGCACCATCCGCCTGATCCGCGAGAACCGCCACCGCATCGACGACGGCTTCCGCGAAGACCTGCGCACCCGCAGCCTGTTCATGGAGATCTTGCGCTCGCCCACCGGCGTCACCCACGCCCTTCAGCGCATGAACCGTTACGGCGTGCTGGCGGCCTATATCCCGGCCTTCGCGAACATCGTCGGGCGGATGCAGTACGACCTATTCCATGTCTACACGGTTGACGAGCACACGCTGCGGCTGCTGCGCAACCTGCGCCGCTACACGGTGCCCGAGCATGCCGGCGAGTTCCCGCTGTGCAGCTCCATCGCCCGGCGCATACCAAAGCTCGAGCTGCTCTACCTGGCCGGCCTGTTCCACGACATCGCCAAGGGCCGCGGCGGCGACCACTCATTGCTCGGTGCGCGCGATGCCTGGGACTTCTGCCAGCTGCACCATCTGAGTGAGTTCGACAGCCGCCTGGTGGCCTGGCTGGTGGAGCACCATCTGCTGATGTCGATGACCGCACAGCGCAAGGACATTGCCGACCCGACGGTGATCCAGACCTTCGCCGAACAGGTCGGCGACAGTACACGCCTGGACTATCTCTATCTGCTCACCGTCGGCGATTCCCGGGCCACCAACCCGAAACGCTGGACCTCGTGGAAGGACGCCCTGCTGCGCGACCTCTACCAGTCCACGCGCCGCACCCTGTCGCGCGGACTCGACAACCCGCAGGCGCAAGACGAGCTGATCGAGCAGAAGCAACGCGAGGCCATGCGCATCCTCGCCCACCACGGCATCGACGCGGATGACTGCCGCGACCTGTGGAGCCGCTTCGGGCCGGAATTTTTCACCCCCAGCTCACCGGAGGAGATCGCCTGGCAGACCCGACAGATCCTCGTCACCGGTCCTGATGACCTGCCGTTGATCGTAATCCGCCCGGTCGCCGCCCGAGGATGCAGCGAGGTGTTCATCTACTCCCGCGATGAACGCAACCTGTTCGTCCGTATCACGGCGCTGCTCGACCAGCGGGCGCTGAACATCATGGATGCCCGCATCATCACCACCGAAGACGGCATCGCCGTGAACGCCTTTCAGGTGCTGGGTCCGGATGGCAGCCCCATCGAGCAGGGCAGCGAGAGCGAGGAGATCCGCGAGCTGCTGCTGGCGGCGCTGCGCCAGCCCGCGAACAAGGCCCTGCGCGTGACACGCCGGCTGCCGCGCCAGCACCGGCACTTCCCGACCGAGACCCGGGTCAGCTTCGCCGAGGACCAGCGCAACAGCCGCACGATGATGCGGCTGACCACCCTCGACCGCCCCGGATTGCTGGCCGAGATCGGCGACGTCTTCGAACAGTGCGACATCCGGCTGCAGAGCGCGAAGATCGCCACGGTCGGCGCCGAGGTCGATGACGTCTTCTTCATCTCGACCCAAGATGCCTTGCCGATCACCTGCGCGACCGCCCTGACCTGCCTGCGCCAGGAGATTCACAAACGGCTGGAGAAGCCTTCCGGAGCGAATAACCAGACCCATGTCAGGGAAAGGCCCACCAGGCATTGACGGCCGCCTTTGGCTGACCTAAACCTTTTCTGCTTACTGTCAAATTCAGCTAATACTAGAACGAGCGCACGCTGGATCGCCGCCCATGATCCGGAAACTCTCATCACTGTCCTTGCTGCTCCTGCTCAGCCCGACCCTGCTGGCACAGGACCCCAGTCCCCAAGCCGCGACCGAGGCACCGGACACCCTCCCCGCGGATTCGCCGCCCCCCCCGGGCAGCGGCATACCGCGCTGGCTCGACGAGGTGCGCGCCCAGAGACGGGCTTTGCAGGAGCTGCGTCGCGCCGAGCACGACGCCCGGCGGCACGCCATCGATCCGCTCGGAGCGGCCCAGCACGACGCGCGGGAAGAGGCCTTCCTGCGCCGGCGCCAGGAGATTCAGAGCATGATGGAGCAGGACCGGCGCCTGTTCCTGAACCAGGGACCTTGGCTCGCCCCCTGGCCAGGCCCTCCACTGCCCAGCGATGCCGCCGCCGGCCCCGGCGCACCGCCGGCCCCCGAATTGCCGGACTGGGACAACGGCTGGTACTACCACGGCTGGTGAGCGGGCTGACGGCTCCTGATTCCACGCTCGGCGGCTGCCCTCAACGCACCTCGACGAACTCCAACCCATTGGCATCCGGATCGCGACAGAACAGCGCGCGCCGTCCGGAGCGGCTCTGGGTAAATCGGATGCCGGCCGCCGACAGCCGTTCAGCCAAGACGTCCAGGTCGGACACCGTCAGCGCCACATGACGGTCGCGTCCACCATGGGCCGGGCGGTCAAGGGTCGGGTCCGGGTTCGGCAGCTCCAGCAGGTGGATCTGCTGGGCGCCGAGTTGCAGCCAGGCCCCCGGATATCCGAGGTCCGGCCGCGACGGGTCCAGCGGCAAACCGAGCAGGTCGCGATAGAATCCGAGCGCCCGACCCGTGTCCGCGACGATCAGGCTCACGTGGTGCAATCCGGCGATAATGCGCATGGGCTGATCTCCCCGTTTGGTTTGGATGCCCGAAGGGCTTCACCTATACTGCCGCCTACGACCTGGATTTGCGATCGACGGGATGAGCATACGCCAGCGATTGGCCCAGCCCGCCAGACACCACCGCCTCGATCCGCAGCCGATAAGACGATCCCCGGCATGACTCCGCTGGACCAGCAAACCGCGCCCAAAGCGTCAGCAGCGCCGTGTTCGGCCCCTTGGCGCCCGGCCCTCGGCCCACGCGCGGCGAACCGCACGCCGCTCCGGAACTCGGTTGTTCATCGCGACTGAGACTCGACACCGCTCTACCCGCATGAACCCCAACCTAGAGCGCCTTCAGCCCTATCCCTTCGAGAAGCTTGCCGCCTTGAAACAGGGCGTTGAGCCGCCGGCCGGGCTGCCGGGCATCCTGATGTCCATCGGCGAGCCGAAGCATCCGACTCCGGCGATCATCGGCGAGGCCCTGCTGGCGCATCTGCACCAGCTATCCGTCTATCCGAGCACCCGAGGCATGCGCCAGCTGCGCGAGGCGATCGCCGACTGGCTCACGCGTCGGTACCAACTGCGGCTGGGGACCATCGACCCCGAGCGCCATGTGTTGCCTGTCAATGGAACCCGCGAGGCCCTGTTCGCCTTCGCCCAGGCCGTGGTCGACCCGCGCGCCAACGCCCTGGTGCTGATGCCAAACCCCTTCTACCAGATCTACGAGGGGGCCGCGCTGCTGGCGGGGGCGGAGCCAGTCTACCTGCCCTGCTCGGCCGAACACGGGATGACCCCGGACTTCGACGCCGTCGACGCGGACACCTGGCGTCGCTGTCAGCTGCTGTACCTGTGCTCGCCCGGCAATCCCACCGGCGCCGTGATCGATCAGGCAACGCTGGCGCGGCTGATCGCGCTGGCGGACCGTTACGACTTCGTCATCGCCGCCGACGAGTGCTATGCGGAGATCTATCTCGACGAGCGTCGCCCGCCGGTGGGCCTGCTGCAGGCCGCGGCCGCCCTGGGGCGGAACGACTATCGCCGCTGCGTCGTCTTCCACAGTCTGTCAAAGCGCTCCAACGCGCCGGGGCTGCGCTCCGGCTTCGTCGCCGGTGATGCGGACATACTCGCGCGCTTCTTCGCTTATCGCACTTACCATGGCTGCGCGATGCCGTTGCCGCAGCAGCATGCCAGCACCCTGGCCTGGCGTGATGAGGCCCATGTGATCGACAATCGCCGCCGGTATCGGGAGAAGTTTGATGCCGTGCTCGGTATTCTCGACGACGTGCTCGAGGTCCAGCGCCCGGCGGCCGGATTCTATCTGTGGCCGCGCACCCCCATTGCCGATACCGAATTCGCCCGCGGTCTGTTCGCACACCAGAATGTCACCGTGCTGCCCGGCAGCTTCCTGTCGCGTGCGCCCGGGGTTGGGCCAGACCCCGGTTCCCATCGTGTGCGGATCGCCCTGGTCGCCCCATTGGACGAATGCATCGACGCGGCGCAGCGCATCAAAACCTACTGCGCCGGCCTCTAGGGCCCGGCAAGCGTCAAACCGAGACCGGTCGGCAACGGCCTCAGACCAACGCACCATTAGACCCCGACGGAGCCCATCATGCCCGACAATCAAAGCATCATCGACAAGGCCTTCGAGCGCCGCGGCGAGATCACGCCGCGCAATGTCGAAACGTTGCTCCGCGATGCGGTGCTCGACACCATCGAGCGGCTCGACCGCGGCGAGCTGCGGGTCGCCGAGCGGCACGACGGCGGTTGGGTGGTCAACAACTGGGTCAAGAAGGCGGTGCTGCTGTCGTTCCGCATCGAGGACAACCAGTTCATCAAGGGCGGCTTTACCAACTACTACGACAAGGTGCCGTCCAAGTACGCCGATGCCAACTCCCGCGACTTCCGCGACGGCGGCGTGCGCATCGTACCGCCGGCCACCGCCCGCAAGGGCGCCTACATTGCACCGAGCTGCGTGCTGATGCCCTCCTATGTCAACATCGGCGCCTATGTGGACTCCGGCACCATGGTCGACACCTGGGCCACCGTCGGCTCCTGCGCCCAGATCGGCAAGAACGTGCACCTCTCCGGCGGCGTCGGTATCGGCGGCGTGCTGGAGCCGGTACAGGCGGCGCCGACCATTATCGAGGACGACTGTTTCATCGGCGCCCGCTCCGAGATCGTCGAGGGCGTCATCGTCGAGCAGGGCTCGGTGATCTCGATGGGCGTCTACATCGGTCAGAGCACCAAGATCTATAACCGCGAGACCGGCGAGGTTCTTTACGGCCGGGTCCCCGCCGGCTCCGTCGTCGTCCCCGGCAACCTGCCCGCCAAAGACGGCACCCACAGCCTCTACTGCGCCGTCATCATCAAGCAAGTCGACGAGAAGACCCGCGGCAAGGTCGGCATCAACGAGCTGCTGCGGGATATTTGACGGAGTTGCGAGGGCCTAGCCGCTAGGTATAACCCCCAGGCATCCAGCGTCGTCCACCCAGCCCGCTTGAGGACTAAAGCGTTGTGCCGATGCGTCAAGTTTCACGGCGTCGACGCGCTCTGCAGGCAAAAGGCCGAGGACCAAGCGCCGAGGGCTAAACGCGCGCACCCGGGATGTACCGGCCCTCCTCCCTCGGCGCATGGTCCACTTGGAGGAAGGTGCCGGTTTAGCAGCAGGGCGCTTTCTCTCGTTGGTCTGAGGCATCGCCTCGCTAGAACCTAGAACCTGGAGCCTGAAACCTCGTGACCCTCTACGGCATCCCCAACTGCGGCACCATCAAGAAGGCCCGTGCGTGGCTGGATGAGCACGGCATCGATTACCGGTTTCACGATTACAAGAAACAGGGCCTGGACGAGGCCATGCTGCGGGGCTGGGTTGCCGAGCTCGGCTGGGAAGCGCTCGTCAACCGGCGCGGACAGATGTGGCGCAAGCTCGACCCGGCCCTGCGGGAGGGTATGGACGAGGAGGCCGCGATCCGTGTGATGCTGGCGACGCCATCGATCATCCGCCGCCCGCTGCTGGACACCGGCGAGCGGCGCTATCTGGGCTTCTCCGAGACCGAGTACGACGAGATCGTCGCGCGATGACAGACGTCGGATCGCCAACCCTGGCCCTGGCCCGCGAGCTGATTCGCCGGCCGTCGGTCACCCCGAACGATGCCGGCTGCCAGCCGCTGATGGCCGAGCGCCTGGCCGCGCTCGGCTTTGCGATCGAGCCGATGCGGTTCGGCAACGTGGACAACCTGTGGGCGCGGCGCGGCAGCGATGGCCCCCTGTTCTGCTTTGCCGGCCACACCGATGTCGTGCCGCCCGGGCCGCTCGATCAATGGGAATCGAACCCTTTCGACCCACAGGTCCGCGACGGACGCTTGTACGGCCGCGGCGCCTGCGACATGAAGGGCTCGCTGGCGGCAATGATCACGGCCACCGAGGCCTTCCTCGCCGCCTACCCGGACCATCGGGGGTCGATCGCCTTCCTGATCACCAGTGACGAGGAAGGCCCGGCCACCGACGGCACCGTGCGCATGGTCGAGACTCTGAGCGCCCGCGGCGAGCAGATCCACTATGCGCTGGTCGGCGAGCCGTCCAGCCACCAGCGTCTCGGCGACATCGTCAAGATTGGGCGCCGCGGCAGCCTCAACGGGCTGCTGCACGTGCGCGGCAAGCAGGGCCATGTGGCCTATCCGCAGCTCGCCGACAACCCGGTGCACCGCGCGGCACCGGCGCTGGCGGATCTGTGCGCCGAGGTCTGGGACCAGGGCAACTCGCACTTCCCGCCCACCAGCTTTCAGATCTCCAATGTCCAGGCCGGCACCGGCGCCGACAATGTCATTCCCGGCGAGCTGACGGCGCTGTTCAATCTGCGCTTCTCCACAGAGCTGACACCGGAGTCGATCCAACGGCGCATCGAGGTCATCCTCGGCCGGCATGGACTCGACTACCGCATCGATTGGCGACTGTCCGGCAACCCGTTCCTGACGGAGCCGGCTGAGCTCTACGCCGCCACCCGCGCCGCCATCGAAGCCGAGACCGGCGATCCGCCGACACCCTCGACCACGGGCGGCACTTCCGACGGCCGCTTCATCGCCCCGACCGGCGCACAGGTGCTCGAGCTCGGTCCGGTCAACGCCACCATCCACAAGATCAACGAATGCGTCGGCGTCGACGAGCTGGACCGTCTCTCCGACATCTACCAGGGAATCCTGACGCGGCTGCTGACTTAAGGCGATTTCTGTCAAATCCCATACCATCTCGCTGGTCCGTTCGCCCGCCTTCGGAGTCACGCCGGCAGTCATATAGCCCAGCTATGCTCCCACCGTCGCTCTTTGAAGGCGAACGAAAATCCTGCGCGATCTGGTAAGTAATTTTCCGGCAACCGCCTAAACTGGCCGTCCCGTCTCTGGCCCGAAGCTCTCATGTCCATCGTCGCATCCTGACATGCCATGGCGTGGCGGACGTGCGCATTTCACTGCGAGCGGCCTGATATTCGGCCCCTCGTTGGCGGGCATTCAGGAGCGCACGGCGCTGTCCGGAAGCACGATGTTCAGCTCCAGGATCTCCTGGCTGCCCTCTTGCTCGTAGTTGACCGAGACCGCGTTCATGTCCACGTCCACGTATTTGCGGATCACGGCAATGATCTCCTGCTGCAGCCTGGGCAGATAGGAGGGTCGGTCGCGAGCGGCACGATCGTGGGCGACCAGGATTTGCAGACGCTCCTTGGCGACCGAGGCCGAGCCCTTGTTGCGGCCGGCGGAACGGAAGTAGTCGAGTAGACCCACGGCTTACCACCCCCCGTATTTGCGAATGACGGCGATGATCTCCTGCTGCAGCCTCGGCAGATAGGAGGAAGGATCGCGCATGGCACGGTCGTGGGCGACCACAATGAACAGGCGCTCCTTGGCAACCGCGGCCGAGCCTTTGCTGCGGCCGCCGGAGCGGCAATCGTTGACTAGACCCACGGCTTACCCCCCGAAGATTCGGCTGAACAGGCCCTTCTTTTCGGGCTCTAGGAAGCGCATCGGCAGTTCTTCGCCGAGGTAGCGTCCGACCATGTCGCCGTAGGCCTTACCCGCATCCGAGGCACTGTCGAGGATGACAGGGATGCCGGCATTGGAGGCATTCAGCACCGCCTGGGACTCGGGTACGACACCGAGCAAGTTCAGCGACAGGATCTCCTGGACGTCCTCGACGCTCAGCATTTCGCCGCGGGCGACCCGCTCTGGCGAGTAGCGGGTCAACAGCAGATGCTCGCGGATCGGCTCTTCGCTACCCTCGGCACGGCGCGATTTGCTGGCGAGGATACCAAGCATGCGGTCGGAGTCGCGCACCGATGAGACCTCCGGGTTGGTCACCACCACGGCGTCATCGGCAAAGTACATGGCCATGGTCGCGCCGTGCTCGATGCCGGCCGGCGAATCGCAGACGATGTAGTCGTGCCCCTTGCCGAGCTCCTCCAGCACCCCGCCGACCCCGTCCTTGGTCAGCGCGTCCTTGTCGCGCGTCTGCGAGGCGGGCAGCACGTACAGGCTGTCGCAGCGTTTGTCGCGGATCAGGGCCTGATTGAGATTCGCCTCGCCATTGATGACGTTGACGAAGTCGTAGACCACCCGCCGCTCGCAGCCCATGATCAGATCCAGATTCCGCAGACCCACGTCGAAGTCGATGACCACGGTGCGATGCCCGCGCTGCGCCAGGCCCATGGCCATCGCGGCCGCCGTGGTGGTCTTGCCCACCCCTCCCTTGCCTGAGGTGATGACAATGATTCTGGCCAAAGATGTTTCCCCCAAAGCTTAAAGCTACTTAAACGACCAAACCATCGATCGCAGCGCACGGCCGGCGGGCGATGCCGGCTCCGACAACGCCGTGCTACAGCGGCTCGATGCGCAGGACCTCATGGTCGAGGAAGACCTGCACCTGCTTTCCCTTCAGCTCTGCCGGGATGTTCTCGCTGACCCGGTAATGACCGGCCACGGACACCAACTCCGCCTGCAGATCGCGGCAGAAGATGCGTGCCGCCGCGTCCCCCTTCAGGCCGGCGATGACCCGCCCGCGCATCGTCCCGTAGATATGAATATTGCCGTCCGCCATGAGCTCGGCGCCCGAACTGACCGGCGCAACCACGGTCAGGTCACCGCCGGCGGCATAGATTCGCTGGCCCGAGCGCACCGGCCTGACGATCAGCTTCGACGCCGAACTGCCCGAGCCGTTAGCCCCCTGTTTCTTGGCCCGGGACGGCGGCGCGCCGGCACCCCGCTCCACCGGCACGACCTCCGTCTCCAGTGCCTCCCGCAGCCGGGCCTTGGTGGCCTCACCGAGGATCGCGAGCTCCATTGCCTTGGCTGCCTCGTTCTGCCGCTGGCTACCGCCACGTACGCCGACCGGGATCATACCCAAGCCGCGCAGCAGCCCCACCAGCTGCGGAAATCCGACGTCGGCATCGGACTCTGATAACTCCGCGAGATCGATGACCACCGGCGTGTTGCGGAAAAAGCCCGGCGCCTGCTCCAC
>Ga0316575_10000311_pt1 | contig 13690 bp, 10 predicted proteins | sample J5NA_FD_203072 | JGI IMG/M metagenome (GOLD analysis project Ga0316575, IMG submission 203072) | Rhizosphere microbial communities from salt marsh grasses in Alabama, United States - J5-7_050615r2r3 | ecosystem: Host-associated > Plants > Roots > Rhizosphere | place: USA: Alabama | collected...
ATCCCGCCGGGATGGCGGGTATTCAACCGGAGAAGATGCCATTTGCAAACTGCAATTTTTGAGTTGTTCAATTATAACAATTGTTTGTTGCAACAATTTTGCAGCGCACAAATTGATGACGGTGAGAGAAAAATCGGCACGGTTATGGTGCGAAATTTTCATCGAAATTATTTTGAAAAAAAGCGCGATTCATTATTGACAATTCCTTAAAGTTATCAACCCGAGCAAATTTGCGGGTTTGCATTGATATTTCCTGTAACAAAAACTTCAACTTACGTTATGTCATTGTTTATGAAGGAAATAATTACTTACAAAAAATAGGCAATTTAATCGAAATCGCCGTATTACGGCCGTTTGGAACAGTTGTTTACGTCTTTATCAACAAAGTTATCCACAGATTTTGTTGATAAAAATTAATACTCTTTAATAATTGCCGTGTTAGAAAAATATGTATTCGCGAAGCAGCAAATTTCAAGCGCTGAAAGCAGCAATTTCATGCAAGACTTTCAAAATATTTCCGGCTGAATTTTCCGGCTGACTATCCGAGCGATGGAATTCAAACAGCATCTCCTTATATATGGGGAATGAATAAGCAGGTCTGTCGATTTATTTTCGAATTGAGTTAATTTGTAATGAAACTGCAATATTCAGCATGGAGAATGCAATCTCCACATTAACTGAATTCAGGAGAACACGAGATGTTGTCAAACATGAAAAAAGCAATCGGACTTGGCGCAGCTGCAATGCTGTTCTGTGCAAGCGCGATGGCGGTTGAAGTTACCGGCGCCGGTAGCACCGCGATCTATCCTGTGTTGTCGCAATGGGCAGCCAGCTACAAGGCCAAAACCGGTATTTCGGTCAACTATCAGTCGATCGGCTCCGGCGGCGGCATCAAGCAGATCAAGGCAAAGACTGTTCACTTCGGCGACAGCGACATGCCGCTGACACCCGACCAGCTGAAAGAAGCCAATCTGGTGCAGTTCCCTGCCGTGATCATCGGCATCACTCCGATCGTGAACATCCCCGGCGTCAAGCCCGGCGAAATGGTTCTGGATGGCAAGGTTCTGGCCGACATCTACCTGGGCAAGATCACCAACTGGAACGACGGCGCAATCAAGAGCCTGAATCCGAAACTGAACCTGCCTGACCTGCCTATCACCGTTGTGCATCGTGCAGATGGTTCCGGTACTTCGTTCTACTTCACCGACTACCTGTCCAAGGTCAGCCCGGAGTGGAAGAAAAACGTCGGTTCCAACACTTCCGTTTCATGGCCGGCCGGTGTGGGCGGCAAGGGCAGCGAAGGTGTTGCATCCTATGTACGCCAGGTCAAGGGCTCGATCGGCTACGACGAATACGCTTATGCGATGCAAACGCACCTGACCTGGACACGCATGGTTAACAGCGCAGGCAAGATCGTTTCTCCGAAGCCGAAGAATTTCCAGGCTGCATCGGCCAAGACCGATTTCGCGAATGCGAGCGACTTCTACGTGATCATGACGGACGCGCCCGGCGCAGAAAGCTGGCCGCTGACCGCAACGACCTACTTCCTGCTGCGCACCGACGCTTCCAAGGCTGACAACGCGCAAGTCGTGAAGTTTGCAAAGTGGTTCCTGAACCACGGTCAGGCCCAGGCTGCCAAGCTTGACTACGTGCCGCTGCCCAAGGCTACCATCAAGCTGATCGACAGCTACACCAAGAGCAAGCTGGGCGTTTAATTACCCTCAGCCGCATCAAACGAAAAGGGCCGCATTGCGGCCCTTTTCTATTTGCTGCTGGATCATTTGCAGCAGGTCATATCCGGCTGCTCAGGCAGCTGCAATGCCTACCATTTCTTGTACGGCAGGAATTTCCCGTTCATGGTCACGACGACCCGGTCACCCTTCGGGTCGTTTTCCTTGTCTATGCTCAGCGTGAAATCGATCGCGCTCATGATGCCGTCGCCGAATTTCTCGTGGATCACCGACTTCATCGGCATTCCATAGACCTGCATGATTTCATAGAAGCGATAAATCAGCGGATCGGTCGGCACCACCGGACCGAGGCCCTTGGATGGAAAATCGGTCAGCTTTTCATAGATGTCCTTGCCGAGGCCGAGTGCATCTCCCAGTTTTGCTGCCTCCTCGTCCGATGCGCGCGCCTGGCCGTAGAACAGCGCGGCGACCCACACCTCGTCCATGCCGACGATCTTGCCCAGGTCGGCAAAGGATATGCCCTTGCTCTTTTTTGCGTCGAACAGCTGCTGTGTTACTTCATCTGATTTCATGCCTGCCTCCAGTTTTCGAGTTGAAAACATATATGAAGCAAGAAGAAGGCCAGCCTTTGCGGCGGTTCGCGGTCAAAAGCGCGATCACGAACTTGCAGGCTGATCCAGGTATTTTGCTTCGAAGACATCGGCCGGCAACGGCTTGCGCCGGAATTGCACTTCCTGGGAGCTGTCATGCTGGAATGTGATCCGGTTCAGGGCAGCATCGGTATGCTGAACCCCGTTCTGCACAACGGTATCGGATGTGTGCAAGACAACCAGTTCTTCGCGGCTATAGCCCAGCATCCGGCACAGCTCCGGATTGGCATCCAGACAGCGACCTTCTGCATCGGCAACCAGAATCCCGGCCGGGGCATGCTCGAAGAGCGTCCTGTATATTGGCTCTGCCCCCCGCTGTTGCGATGTCTCCATGTCAGACCTCGACGTGCTGCCGGGAATATTCACTTTCATGGTTCAGCATAAATATTTCACAGCATCACTGCCAAGTTAAAATCGGCGTAGATTCAATCTATTATATGAAATGGCATGCGCTCTTCAGTATTGTTGGGACGGGATGCAGCCAGGAGGTCGAAGGGCAAAGTTCAGGATTGATACAAACGATTGGCCTGCAGCTTCGGAATGCCGGTTGCGTGTGCCGGATTCAGGCGTACAACCCGAATTAATGATTTGGGCAGGCCTGGATTCAGGAATGTCTGGCAAGCGCGAAGGATTGAAACTCGTTCGATATCGCATATGCTTCCATTTGTGAAGCTGCGCATGAGCGCCAGGTCAGCGCGCGGCGCTGGCGCTTGCAATCATATATTTTATTGAATAGCCACCGCCAAAATCCAGATTTACCGGGGCCGGCGTCGGATTGTCCGGGATCAGAACATCTCTCTCGAAGGTCATTCGCTGCTCGGGAACCAGCGATGTGCAAGTGCCCTTTGGAATCGCGGCGATTTCATGATCTTTTGGAGTAACCGTATATTCTTCTATCCTGAGATGAATTAAATTGTTCCTGAGCCGGGCATAAATTCTTTCACCCTCAAAGAGATTAACCGATCCCTTCACGACGGTATTTCCGGAGCAGGTTGTCTTTGCGTAGCTATTGATTTTTCCGAGTTTGTTGATGTACAGATTGCTGTCAACAAAGGAAGTCTGGTCTTGATGACCGGGCGTTCGAATGCCAATTGATATCAGGTTTCTTTCTTCGCCGGCAATGGCCTGGGTTGAGATGAGAGCGGCACAGAAAATAATTGGCAGGATTTTCGTCATGATATTTCCAATGATCAAGTTCTGCTGTTCAGCGGCGGTGCGGCTACTGAAAACAAACCAGTGCCAACCATGCAACCGCCCGGAGGTAACATTATAAACGCTTGAAAGTCAGGCTCTGGCCATAAAACAAAAAAGCCTGCCAAATGAATGGCCGGCTTCTTGTTTTCGATGCGCTTGCTGATGCCCGCACCTGACGAAATACACCGCAATAAATCAAATTTTCAACTGCGATCTGTCCCCTATTCCGGACTGGTTCGCCGGCGCCAGAGGAAGTAGAGCAGCGGAATCACCAGCAGGGTCAGAGCGGTGGAGGCAAATGTCCCGAAAATGAGCGATACGGCCAGCCCGCCAAACACCGGGTCGGTGACCATGATCGCGGAACCGAGGATGATGGCCAGTGCCGTCAGCAGTATCGGCCTGAAACGGATTGCGCCGGCCTCGATCACCGCTTCCTTCACGCTGCTGCCGCGCTCTTCATGCTCGATAATGAAATCGATCAGGAGCAATGAGTTCCGCACCACTATCCCTGCCAGCGCGATGACACCGATCATCGAAGTTGCCGTGAACGCCTGGTGTGTCAGCAAATGGCCGGGGAAAACGCCGACCAGTGTGAGCGGTATTGCGCCCATCACGATGACGGGGATCATGAACGATTTGTAATAGCCGACCAGCACCAGATAGATCAGCACCAGCGCGACTATGAAGGCGCTGCCCAGATCGCGGAATACATCGAGAGTAAGCCGCATCTCGCCACCCCACAGGACCTGGTATTTGGTCACGTCGCGCGGCTGGGCATCGTTGAATCTCAGGTTGGCGGTTGTGAAATGTTCACCGGCGATAATTTTGTTGTCCAGCATCTTGTCGAGCGCGAGCACCGCATAGACCGGGCTGGAACGCAGCAATTCGCCGCCGACCATGACGACCTGATGCTGATCGCGGTCATAGATCGGTTTGGCGGCAACCACACGGCTCATGGTCGCGATCGAAGACAGGGGAACCTGTTTGCCCATCGCATTGACGACCGCAAGCGACAATATCTGTCCCGGCGACTGGCGTTCCGAGCGCGGCAGGCGCACCGTCAGATTGATCGGCTCCCTTGCATCCGCGATGTGCAGTGCGCCAAGCGAAAAACCGCTGACATAATCATGTATCAGCTTGGCAACCTGTGCGGGCGCAACGCCGGCCATCGCAGCCTTTTCCGGATCGACGTGAAGCTCGTAGCTTTCCACGTCTGCCGTTACCGAATCGTCGGCATTGATCATGCCGTAGATGTTGTTGAAATCTTCCCTGACGACTGCGGCTGCCGCGCGCAGCTTGTTGTAATCAGGGCCGTATATTTCGGCGAGGATCTGCGATTGCACCGGCGGCCCAGGCGGCGTCTCATACAGCTTGATCATGGTATCCGGATACAGCTTCCTGACCTGCATCAGCTTTTCATTCAGCGCGGATACGATCTCGTGCGAGCTTGCCGACCGGTCATGCTTGTCGATGAGATTGACGCGGATCTGGGCAAGATTCGAACCCCGCTTCAGGATGTCGCCACGCACCAGCGCTGCGAAGTCCACTGTAGCGGTGACGCCGAGGTAAGTCTGGTAATTGACGACATATTGCGTATGCGCAAGCACATTGCCCACCGCCCGGGCAACCTCGTCCGTGCGTGCCAGCGCGGTCCCTGCCGGGGTGTCGACTTCGAGCAGGAACGTGTTGGTGTTGTCGTTCGGCAGCATCTTCAGCTCGACGCCGAGCGCACTGAGCGGCCCGTTCAATCCCGAAGGACGAATGAACTGCCATAACGGCTGAAGCATTGCGAGTATCAGGAGTCCCGCCACGATCATGAAAAGCCGGTTGCGCCTTTTGCCGTCGTTGAGGAGAGGTGTGATTACCCTGACATAGGCGCGGTGCAAGGGATCTTGCGGTTTCGCGTCCTGCTCTTCCATCGTGGGAGTTGTCTCCAGTTCCGCCAATGCCTTGCCCTTGAGCATGCGGAATGCCGCCCATGGCACAACCATATAGGCGATCACCAGCGATGCGATCATTGCGACCGGCACGTTGAACGGGATGGGCTGCATGAACGGCCCCATCATCCCGGTGACAAATGCCATCGGGATAAAAGCCAGAATGACGGCGATCGTCGCGACGTTGGTGGGATTGCCGATCTCATTGGTGGCACGCACAAGCGCTTCCTTGAAATTTGCGGCGCCGCCATGATGCAGATGTCGATGGATGTTTTCCACGACCACAATCGCGGCATCGACCAGCAGGCCCAGTGACAGGATCAAGGCGAACAGCGTGATGCGGTTTATGGTCTGGCCTGCAACCAGGCCCACGGTCAGCACGACGAACAGGATCAATGGCACGGTCATCGTGACGATGGCGGCTTCACGCCAGCCCAGGAAGAACAGCAACACCACGACGACCGAGCCGATGGCGATACCCAGATGCTCGACCAGCGTATTTACTGCGCTGTTCGCCTTTGCACCGTCATCGCGGGTGACCGTAATGCTGACGCCTTCCGGAATGGCCTCGCGTTTGAGCGTTTCAAGTTTGGCGAGCACTGCGTTTGCAACGACGACGGCATTGGTGCCCGACTTTTTCGCGATGGCGATGGTGACGGCCGGTGCGTTGCCCTTGAAAGCAGGATGCTGTTTGGCGGGCCCGAACGCGAAGTGCGACGATGAATCCACTTCGGCCGGTCCATCCACGACGCGTGCAACGTCCTTGAGGAATACTGGGCGTCCCTTGGGTGCGCCCAGCACGATGTCGCCAACTTCGCGGGCATTCTTGAGGAATCCATTGAACCGCAGCGGGGTATCCTTGTTGTTGTCGACCAATTCGCCCGCCGGCATCGAAACGTTGGTGGCTTTCAGCATGCGATCGACCTGGTCCAGCGAGAGGCCCGCGGCGGAAAGCTTCTGGGCATCGATGTAGATGCTGACCGCGCGGGGGCGGCCACCTACGATCTCGGTAAAGGAAACACCCGGGATGTTGCGCAATTGCTCCAGAACGTGCAGCCCCACATTGCGCAATTCGTAGTCGCTTTGCTTGGTCGACGCGAGTGTCAGCGTCATGATGGGCACATCGTCCACATTGATGGGTTTGACCATGGGCTGCATTGCGCCGGGGGGCATGCGATCCATGTTCTGCATCAACTGGTTGTATAACTTGACCAGACTTTTTTCCTGGTCCTGGCCGACGTCGAACTGCACTGTCACGACGCCGTAGTCGTTGACTGCGTAGCCAAAGGTGTGATTTACGCCGGCCTGCGCGTTCATGATCGCCTCGAGCGGCTTGACGATGGTGTTCTCGACCTCATCGGCAGTCGCACCCGGCTTGGCAACGATGATGTTTGCAGCCGGCACGACTATCTGCGGGTTGTATTCACGCGGCGTGACCGTTACCGCGACCAGACCGACCAGCGTGATCGCCAGCAATATCATCGCGGTGATTTTTGATTCCATGAAGATCTTCGCGAGCCGCCCCGCGAAGTTCATGGGCTGATCGATTTCGCTCATGGGTTGCTGCTTTCAGTCAGGTTGATCCGGTCGCCGGAATCGAAATCGGATGTGTTGCTTACGACGACTTTCTCTCCGGGATTGAGACCGGCTTCGATTTCGACCACGCCGCCCTGCTCCCTGCCAGCCCTGACCATGCGGTAGTGGGCTATGCCTTCCGCATCCACCACGAACACGCCGGGAATGCCCGCGCGTTCAAGCAATGCCGACTTGGGCACGCTGATGCCCTGCCTGCTGCCAACCGCAAAGCGCACGCGGGCGAAAGTGCCGCTGCTGAATCCCTTGATCCCTGGCACATCCAGCTTCACCAGATGGGTATGGGTCATCGCATCCGCGGCTGCAACCAGCCGCACGATCTTGCCCGGCAGTGTGTCGCCGGAGATTTCAACCGTTGCGTCGCCGCCCATTTTGAGATGCGAATAGGTGTCGTTGCTGACCGAAGTCTGGACCATCAGTTTGGCGGGATTTTCGACAACCAGCACCGGCCGGCCCGGCGCGGCGAGGTCGCCTTTGCTGGCCATCTTTTGCGTCACGATGCCGTTGATGGGAGAGCGCACTTGCGCATAGCGCAGTTGCGACTCGGCCGTATTCAAACCTGCCTGGGCGGCATTTGCCTGACTTTGCGCGATGCTGTACTGCAATTTGACTTTGTCGTATTGAACCTTGGGTATGGATTGATCCTTGTACAGTCTGGAATAACGCTCAAAGTCCGCTTGGGCATCATTCAGTGCCGCATTAGCCTGTGCAAGCCCGGCACGCGCCTGATCAACCTGCCCCCTGATGTCTGTCGGGTCGATGGAAAACAGCAATTGACCCGCCTTGACCGCATCGCCTTCATGTACCGGAATGTCGCGGATGTAACCCATCAGCCTAGATGCGACCTGGACTTGCTGTTCCGAAATGACCACGCCCGGCGAGGAATCCGTGACGGGAATTTCAGTCAGGCTGAGCGTGACGACCTGTGCATTCACGGTTTTCAGCTGATCCGCCGCCTTTTGATCGTGAGGCTTGCAACCCGCCAGCGCAATCAACAGCGTCGCAGTCATTGTCAGCATTAATATTTTTTGCACCCTCATCATTTCTCTCCTTAGTCCTGCGTGCATCACAATTGGTCGCTATCGAGTTTTCCCACTGCGAGACGCAGTGCGGATCGCTGTAAAGTCAGCTGATAATGCGCTGCCACTTCCTCAGCGCGCGCCTTGTCGAGTTGAGCCTGTGCGGCCAGCACTTCGACCATGGTAGTGACGCCGTTCTCGTAGCGCTTTGCCACCAGCCGTTGTGCCTCTTCTGCATGCGCGACCGCATCGGTCCGCGCATTGACTCTTGATTCAGCCTCTGCCGAACCGCGCCACGCGTCCGCCACCTTCGCGCGCAGGCCCTCTTCAGCCTGCTTGTACCTTGCCTGCAATTCCGCACGGGATGCCTCCGCACGCCCCACGGCGCCGCGCGTCACGCCCATATCGAATATATTCCAGGAAAGGACGCCTGCTACGGTATATGAGGAAGCCATCTGACTGAATTTCGGCGCATTCCAGTCTTTTCTGACAACCGCGTTGAAATGCGGGTAGTACTCGGCACTCGCCACTTTCACGCCGGCGCCCGCCGCATCCAGCTGATTGCGCATTGCCGACAAGCCGGGATTGGTTGCGACGGCCTCATCCTGCAGACTGGCTATGCTTCCGCTCATCGCTTTCGGCGTGAAATCGGGCCCGATTTCGAGTTTTTCATTCAGAGGCATGCCCAGCAACAGATGCAATTGATCGATCGCAGCCGCTTCGCTGCGCTTCGCTTCTTCAAGTTTGACCCTGACGTTGGCAAGATTCACCTGGGCGAACAGCAAATCGCTTTTGACAACCACGCCCTCGTTCAGCAGGTTCTGAGTGGTCTTGACGTATGCTTCGGCAGCGGCTTCTGCCTGCTGTGCCACTTTGACGTAGGCTTGCGAGGTATGAACACCCTGATAGGCCTGTATGACATGGAAGATGACCTGCTGGCGCGCAGCCTGATTTCCCTCTTGGGCCGCTTTGACATAGGCATGCGCCTGGTCAACATAGCCCGAGATCATCCCGCCGTTATAAAGCGGAATCTGCAACTCCAGGCGGGTGTTGTAATTGTTTACCGGATCGGGGTAATTGAGGGCTGTGGGTGCAACACTTCCAACTCCGGTGTACTGGCTTATACCGAAGTCATCGAAGGTGGCATTGCGCTGCGAGAGCTTGAGGCCAAAAGCATTCAGCGCATCATTGGTGCGCGTGCCGGTCACTGAAGCGGTGAGCTTGGGCAGGCGCTGACCCTGAGCCTGGCTCAATGCCGATTGCGCCTGCGCCAATTGCGACTGGCTGGCGACAATTTCCGGGTTCTGCCTGAGCGCAATGTCCACGCACTGTTGCAGGTCTGCACCAAATGCGAGTCCTGCCGAGCACCACAAGAGTACCCCGCCTGCCAGCCTGCCCAAATGCGCCTTGCTCAATAAATCCATCTGAACCTCTCCATTCCGTCGTTCATATTCTTATTCGACCTGACATGATCATTATATAATTAAATACTAATATACTACCAGCAGCATCTTGAACTATTTTAGTTTTTACTTATATTTCAGATATTTATTAATACTTCCGGGTATTTGAATTGGCTGCCGAAGTGCTGCTTGTTTGACCGTATCGCGGTTCGGGCAACGTCCGGAGGTATTGGACCAATCAAATTATAGCGCTATCCGCATCACATCAAGCATGCAAATTATTGCTTGTTTTTGGCAGAAACAAAAAAGGCCTGCATTTCTGCAAGCCTGGATTTGCTGGGGTGACTGATGGGGCTCGAACCCACGACAACCGGAATCACAATCCGGGACTCTACCAACTGAGCTACAGTCACCATCGATCGAACGACTGGTCAAATTGTCCTGACAACCGACAGGCACTGGTGTGCCCGACAGGAATCGAACCTGTAACCCCCAGCTTAGAAGGCTGGTGCTCTATCCGGTTGAGCTACGGGCACAATTCTTTTCTTGGGCAATTTTACTATATCTGGTCGGGGTGGAGAGATTCGAACTCCCGACATCCTGGTCCCAAACCAGGCGCGCTACCAGGCTACGCTACACCCCGAAGGCTGCGCATTATACAGACCCGACCCCATAAATCAATTTAGTTTGCGATGTTTCCTGAGCCTCGGTGTAGCGAGCATCAGGTAATAGCCCATCGACCATATCGTCAGCAATGCGGCGAGATACAGCAGCCACGATCCGAGCGCCTGGCAATTGATTCCGAACAGCCTGTCGTGATACAGCAGCAGCACGATTGCCAGCATCTGCACGGTTGTTTTAACCTTGCCCAGCATCGAAACCGCGACGCTCCTGCTTTCGCCGAGTTGCGCCATCCATTCGCGCAATGCGGAAATCGTGATCTCGCGGCCGATGATGATGAACGCGATGATCGCGTCGGCGCGCTCCAGCTTTACCAGCACGATCAGCGCCGCTGCAACCATCAGCTTGTCCGCGACCGGATCCAGAAACGCCCCGAACGCGGAGAACTGGTCGAGTTTGCGCGCCAGGAAACCGTCCAGCCAGTCGGTAAACGCGGCCAGTATGAAAACGCCGGTGCTGATAACGTTCTGCAGGTGCGGCCTGAGCGTATCGTTGGACAGATAGAAAAACGAGACGAACACGGGGATAAGCAGAATTCTTAGCCACGTGAGCAGATTGGGAATATTGATCGGCATTGCCCTAGTTTAGCCGCTGACAAATCCTTTCAGCAACAATTTAGTTAATATTTCTCAGTGTAGTTGCCGGTATATCTTCTCTGCCATCGATTTGCTGATCCCTTCTACCTGGCAGAGCTGCTCGATGCTGGCCTGTTTGATTTCACGCAGTCCGCCGAAGTGGGTCAGCAGGCTGCGCCGCCGCTTGTCTCCGACTCCGCTGATTTCCTCAAGCGATGAGGTGGTGCGCGCCTTGCCGCGTTTGGCGCGGTGTCCGGTGATCGCGAAGCGATGCGCCTCGTCGCGAATCTGCTGGATCAGGTGCAGCGCGGGATCGTCGCTGCGCAACTGCCGCGCGCTTCCGTCCGGGTAGATCAGCTGCTCCAGGCCGGCCTTGCGTTCCTCGCCCTTGGCCACACCGACCAGGGCCAGTTCGTTCAAACCCAGTTCGTGCATCACTTCCATTGCGATATGCAGCTGTCCGAGACCGCCGTCGATCAGGACCAGGTCGGGGCGCGCACGCTCTTCCCCGTTGCCGTCCTCGGCGAGCTTCTGGTAGCGGCGCGTCAGCGCCTGGCGCATCGCAGCATAGTCGTCTCCGGGCGTGATCCCGGTGATGTTGTAGCGGCGGTATTGGGACGGGCGCATGTCGAGGTTTTCGTACACCACGCAGGATGCCTGGGTCGCCTCGCCCATGGTATGGCTGATGTCGAAACATTCGATGCGCTGCAGTTCAGGCATGTCGAGCAATTCGCGCAGCTTGTCCAGGCGCAGCTTCTGTCCGCCCTGCTGCGCTTCGCGCTGCTGCAGCGCCAGCAACGCGTTGCGCTGTGCCATCTCCAGCCACTGCCTGCGTTCCCCGCCCGCGGCGAGGCTGATCTTTACCGCATGCCCGGCCTGTTCGCCGAGCAATTGCGACAGCGTTTCGTCATCGCACTCTGCATCCAGCACCAGCAGCGGCGGCACGCTGCGGTTCAGGTAATGCTGCGCGATGAACGCCTGCACGATCTCGTTCGCGGCCAGGTCTTCGGCATGCTCCGGAAAGAAACTCTTGTCGCCCAGGTGCCGGCCGCCGCGCACCATAGCGAGATTTACGCAGACCAGGCCGTTATGCATCGCAAGCGCGATGATGTCCGCATCGGTCGCTCCGCCAGTGGACTCGACGAACTGCTTCTGCTGCACGGTGTGCAGCGCGCGCAGCTGGTCGCGCAGCACTGCCGCCTGCTCGTAGTGCTGCGCTTCGGCGGCGCGCTCCATCGCCGCGGCCAGGGACTGTTCGACTTCCTGGTGGCGGCCTTGCAGCAACAGCACCGTATTGCGGATGTCGGTCTGGTAATCCTGTGCGGAAATCAGTTTCACGCACGGCGCGGTACAGCGGTTGATCTGGTGCAGCAGACAGGGACGGGTGCGATTGTTGAACACGCTGTTCTCGCAGGTGCGAATCCGGAATATCCGCTGCAGCAGCTGCATGCTTTCCTTGGCCGCATACGCATTAGGATAAGGCCCGAAGTACTGGCTGCGGCGATCGGGACTGCCGCGGTAGTAGGTCAGACGCGGGAACTCGTCCCCGGTCAGCACGATATATGGATATGACTTATCGTCACGAAACAATATGTTATAGCGTGGTCTTAATGATTTTATTAAGTTGTTTTCCAGCAGCAGCGCCTCGGCTTCCGAGCGCGTAACCGTGGTTTCGATGCGCGCGATGTGCGACACCATCAGCCGGATGCGCGGCGAAACGCTGGTTTTCTGGAAATAGGATGCGACACGCTTCTTCAGCTGTTTGGCCTTGCCGACGTACAGCACCTCGCCCCTGCCGTCGAAGAATCGATACACGCCCGGCAGCAGGGGCAGGTTTTCCAGTACCGGTTTCGGGTCGAATTCGCGGGACGCGCCGCTCACATCAGGTCCTTCAGACCGTTCGCAAATTCGGTTGCCCCTCCGTTGGCCGGGTGACGAACCGAACCTGCAACCGGTATGCCCATTTCACGCAACAGCCCTTCCGATTTCTTACCGACCGCAACGATGCGGGCAGCCGGAAATTCCGCGATCAGCATGCGCAGCGCGGGTTCCCCCAGCCGGATCTCGTCCGGCGTCGGCGTCCGGTTCGACCACAAGTTGTCCTTGCGGTAGGGATGCAGCTGCATCGCATTCCAGAGTATCGTGCGCTCTGCAATGCCCAGCCGGTAGAGCGTCTTCCAGACGATGGTCGCGGAGGGCTCGGAGAATGGCAGGCGCCGGTTGGACAGGCGGCCGGCCGGCGCGGGAATGCGCGGTATCGCGCCCTCGCCCAGCAGGCGTTCGCTGGTAAACGCGATTCCGCTGTAGCGGCAACCCTGGTATCCGGGCGCTTCTCCGGCAAGCACGAACTGCGGGGCGCAGTCCAGGTGCAGCGCCAGCCGCTGCAGCTTTTCGTCCGGGCCGTTTCCGGCGGCGTCATGCGGGCAACGGTCGCGCCACGGATTGAACAGTCCATCTATGCCGGAAGGCAGCGTTTCGACCAGCTTGCTGGCGAGCGGTAATTTTGAAAATTTCATGTCGCGAAGTATAGACCAAGTTGCACAACACGCCCGAACCGCGCGGGCTTCATGATGAAGCGTTCTCTTCGTGCTCCAGCACGTACCCGCCCGCACCCTCTTTCCCCAGCACCCCGGCCAGATATGGCATCAGTTGCTGCAATTCGGCATGCAGGGTCCAGGGCGGATTGAGGATGAACATGCCGCTGCCGTGCATCCCGAAACCGTCCGCGCCGGGAGCCTGCACGCTGAGCGCGGCATGCAGCCAGCTTTTCGCCGGCAGCTTTTTCAGTTGCTCGGGCAACTGGCGCGACTCGGCGCGCTGGAGTTGCGGATACCATATCGCATACATTCCTCCGGCGAAGCGCTTCAGACCATCGCGCAGCGCAGTGACGACGCGCTGGTAATCCTGTTTGTCTTCATAGGGCGGATCGATCAACACCAGCGCGCGG
>Ga0316575_10000312_pt1 | contig 13688 bp, 7 predicted proteins | sample J5NA_FD_203072 | JGI IMG/M metagenome (GOLD analysis project Ga0316575, IMG submission 203072) | Rhizosphere microbial communities from salt marsh grasses in Alabama, United States - J5-7_050615r2r3 | ecosystem: Host-associated > Plants > Roots > Rhizosphere | place: USA: Alabama | collected...
CGGCCCGCATGTCCTCGCCCAGCGGTTCCGGCAGCATCGTCAGGAGGCTGCGGTGCCCGCGGGCGTACCACGGGAGCCGCCCGCGGCGGGCCGCGTCCACCGCGAGCTCCCCGCGGTGGGCCTCCTCGATCTCGCCGTCGATCTCGTAGAGCAGAGTGCGGGTGGCGATCGGCTGCAGCAGCCCGGCATCGGCCAGCCCCTGGTAGGTCTCGCGCTCGATGTGCAGGCCGCGCATGACGAGCACGTCGATCTGCTCCTGGTCGGAGAGGTCGGCGGTGCCCAGCTGCTCGTCCGCGTCGACCTCGGCCACCTCGAGGTGGGCCTCGATGAGGTCGTCGTGCAGGTCGAGCTCCTCCAGACGTCTCCGCGCCGCCCGGACGGCGAGCAGCCGAGCCAGCCCGCTGAGGTGCTCGTCGGACCGCCGAGGCTCGTCCAGGTGCAGGAAGTGCAGCAGGAACGGCAGCGTGGTGGCGTTGAGCAGCAGCGTGGCGAGCACCACCCCGGCGGCCATGGCGATGAACAGGTCACGCTCGGGAAGCTCCTCGGGCAGCGCCAGCGCGAGGGCGAGGGCCACCCCTCCACGCAGCCCGCCCCACACCACGACGGCGGTGCTGCGCTGACCCACCCGGGGGATGTGGGCGACCCGCTGCAGCACCGCCACGACCGGCACCACCGCCAGCGGCCGGGCCACGAGGACCGCGACGATGGCGATGCCGATGGCGGCCAGGTTCTCCCGGATGAGGTCGAGGTCGAGGGCCAGGCCGATGAAGAGGAACAGCAGCGCGTTCGCGATGAACGCCAGCGACTCCCACAGCTCGTGCAGCAGCTCGCGGACCGGCTTGCGGGCCCGGCTCTCGAGCATCCCCCCCACGATGATCCCGGCCGCCACCGTGGCCATCACGCCGGAGACCTCGACGACGGCCTCGGCCAGGACGAACGAGCCGAACGCGACCGCCACCGACAGGGCCGCCGCCGGCAGGCGGGAGAGCAGCGGGAGGAGCATCACGGCGGCGGTGCCCACCATCGCCCCGATGAGCAGGCCGCCGGCGGTCGCGGCCAGGAACTCGCCGATGGCGAAGCCCGCGCGGAACGGGGCCGTCCCGAGGGCGACCATGAGCAGCACGCCGTACAGGACGATCGCCACCCCGTCGTTGAGCAGGCTCTCGCCCTCGACGAGGGTGAGCAGGCGGCGGGACACGCCGAGATCTCGGAACACCGCCACCACCGCGACCGGGTCGGTGGCCGAGATGAGCGCACCGAACAGCAGCGCCGCGGCCAGCGGGATCGCCAGCGTCGCGACCAGGCCCCAGCCGACCAGTCCGGCCGAGATGACCAGGGCGACCGTCGCCAGCGCGGTGATCGCGACGAGGTTGCGCATGAACTCCCGTGTCGACAGGCCCAACGCGGCCTCGAAGACGAGGATCGGCAGGAACAGGTTGACGAGCAGCTCCTCGAAGCCTTCGCCGCCGAGAAGGCCGAGCAGGGCCAGGTCGAGCCCGAGCTGGCTCGCCAGCACCCCGGCGACGGCCAGCACCACGGTCAGCGGCAGCCGGATGCGCTGGGCGAACAGGCCGACGAGAACGGCCGTGCCCAGCAGCACCGACATCTCCAGCAGCGCTGTCGGGAGCAGCGCACCGAAGCCCTCGCTCGCGGCCATGACGGTGTCGTAGCAGCCCGCGGGCGGCCTGGCCAGGGTCAGCGGTGGGTCGCTGCCGGGATACTGGGTTCGATGACCATCGACCCGGGCTCCATCACGATCCCGGCGGAGCTGCCGATCGCGGAGCGCGCGGACGAGATCGCCGAGGCGGTCCGGGCCCATCCCGTCGTCGTGGTGGCCGGGGAGACTGGGTCGGGGAAGAGCACGCAGCTGCCGAAGATCTGCCTGGCCCTGGGACGCGAGCACATCGCCCACACCCAGCCGAGGCGCCTCGCCGCCCGCACCATCGCCGACCGGGTGGCCGAGGAGCTGGGCAGCACCCCGGGGGACCTCGTCGGCTCCCGGGTGCGGTTCTCCGACCGCACCTCCCGCCGTACCCGGCTGACCGTCATGACCGACGGGATCCTGCTCGCCGAGATCTCCCGGGACCGACTGCTGCGCCGCTACGACACCGTCATCGTCGACGAGGCGCACGAGCGCAGCCTGACCATCGACTTCCTCCTCGGGTACCTCGCGACGATCCTGCCCCGGCGTCCGGACCTGCGCGTCCTGGTGACGTCCGCGACGATCGACCCGGAGCGGTTCGCCGCGCACTTCGCCCCGGTGGTCGACGCTCCGGTTCCGGTGCTCGAGGTGTCAGGCCGCATGTACCCGGTCGAGCTGCGCTACCGCCCGGGCGAGGGCGACCAGGTGCAGGCTGTGCTGGACGCGGTGGACGAGCTCGCCGACGAGGCGCCCGGCGACGTGCTCGTCTTCCTGTCCGGGGAGCGGGAGATCCGCGACACCGCCGAGGCGCTGCGCGGGCACCTGTCGCCGACGACCGAGGTGCTGCCGCTGTTCGCCCGCCTGTCAGCCGCCGACCAGCACCGCGTGTTCGCACCGCACGGGGGGCGGCGCGTCGTGCTGGCCACGAACATCGCCGAGACGTCGCTGACCGTCCCCGGGATCCGGTACGTCGTGGACGCGGGGACCGCCCGCATCTCCCGGTACAGCCAGCGTACGAAGGTGCAGCGGCTGCCGATCGAGCCGGTGTCCCGGTCCTCGGCCGACCAGCGAGCCGGTCGCTGCGGTCGGGTCGCCGACGGGGTCTGCATCCGGCTGTACTCCGAGGTGGACTACGACGCGCGCCCGCGGTGGACCGACCCGGAGATCCTGCGCACCAACCTGGCTGCGGTGATCCTGCAGATGGCCGCGCTCGGGCTGGGAGAGCTCGAGGAGTTCCCCTTCCTTGACCCTCCGGACCGGCGCAGCCTGCGTGACGGGCTCGCCCTCCTCGACGAGCTCGGGGCCCTGCGCGACGGCCGGCTCACCGGGCTGGGCCGACGGCTGGCGAGGCTGCCGGTCGACCCACGCCTCGGGAGGATGGTGCTGGAGGCGGAGCGGCTCGGGTGCGTCCAGGAGGTGCTGGTCGTCGCGGCGGCCCTGTCGATCCAGGACCCCCGTGAGCGTCCCGAGGACTCCCGTGAGGCCGCGGTCGCGTCCCACCGCCGGTTCGCGGACCCGGCCTCAGACCTGGTCACGTACCTCAACCTCTGGGTGTACGTCCAGGAGCGGCAGCGAGCGCTCTCGGGCAGTGCGTTCCGGCGGATGTGCCGGTCCGAGTACCTGCACTACCTGAGGCTGCGGGAGTGGCAGGACCTGGTCACCCAGCTGCGCCAGGCGTGCCGCGAGCTCGGCATCACCGTGCCCGCCCGTCCCGACCTGGCCGCCGAGCGGGCCGAGGCCGACCGCATCCACCGGGCGGTGCTGGCCGGGCTGCTCTCCCACGTGGGGATGTGGGACGCCGAGCGACGCGACTACCAGGGGGCGAGGGGTGCACGGTTCGCGGTCAACCCCGGCTCGGTGCTGGCGAGGCGACCGCCACGGTGGGTGATGGCCGGCGAGCTGGTCGAGACCTCACGGGTCTGGGCACGCGACGTGGCCCGCGTCGACCCGGCGTGGGTGGAGCGCACGGCGCCCGACCACCTGCTGCAGCGAACCTACAGCGAGCCGCGCTGGGACCGTCGACGAGGAGCCGCGGTAGCGTCGGAGCGGGTCTCGCTCTACGGCCTGCCCGTGGTGGCCGGACGCACGGTTCCGTACGCCCGCGTGGACCCGGAGGGCGCCCGCGAGCTGTTCCTGCGCCACGCCCTCGTCGAGGGGGACTGGGACACCCGTCACGCGTTCTTCCACCGGACGCGAGCACTCCTCGACGGCATCCGCGCCGACGAGGACCGCACGCGGCGCCGCGACCTGCTCGTCGACGACGACACGCTTCTCGCGCACTACGACGCCCTCGTCCCGGCCGAGGTCGTCTCGGCGCGCCACTTCGACGCCTGGTGGAAGCGCGAGCGGCAGCGGTCACCGGACCTGCTGACGCTCACCCGGGAGCAGCTCGTTCGCCCCGGCGCCGACGGGGTCGACCCGCAGCAGCTCCCCGACACCTGGCGCCAGGGCGACCTCGTCCTCCCCCTGGAGTACCGGTTCGAGCCGGGGGCCGACCGGGACGGCGTGGTGGTGACCGTCCCGCTGCCCGTGCTCAACCGGCTGGACCCCGACGCGCTGGGCTGGCAGGTACCCGGGTTGCGGGCAGACCTCGTCACGGCGTTGCTGCGGTCCCTGCCGAAGGCGCTGCGTCGGTCCTTCGTCCCGGCCCCGGACTACGCGGCTGCTGTGCTCGAGCGGCTGCCCGAGCCATCGGGGTCCCTGCTCGACGCCGTGGCCGAGGCCCTCACCGGCTTCGGGGGGCCCGTGGTGAGCGCGTCCGACCTCGACATCACCGCGGTGCCGTCCCACCTGCGCATCTGGGCGCGGGTCGTCGACGCGGACGGGGCGGTCGTCGCGGAGGGCCGGGACGTGGCGGCGCTGCAGCGCGACCTCGCGCCGGCGACCCGTTCCGCCGTGGCCGCCGCCGCCCCCGACCTGGAGAGGACCGGGTTGGGCTCGTGGGAGCTCGGGACCATCCCCACGAGCGTGGAGGTGCCTCGCGAGGGCGGGTCGGTGCGCGGGTACCCCGCCCTGGTCGCGGGGGAGGGAACGGTGTCCCTCCGGGTGCTGGCCGACCCCGAGGCGCAGCGTCGTGCGATGCCCCGCGGGCTTCGTGGGCTCCTGCTGGCCGAGCTGCCCTCCCCGCTGCGCTCGGTGGTGAGGTCGCTGGACGGCCCGACGAAGCTGCCGCTCGCGCACAACCCCTACCCCGACGTGCCTGCCCTGCTGGCCGACTGCGTCGCGGCTGCCGTCGACGACCTGGTCGTCGAGGGCGGGGGAGTGGTGTGGGACGAGGCGTCGTACCAGCGGTTGCGCGACTACGTCGCCGGGAGGCTCGCAGACGCAACGCAGGCGGTGGTCGCGCGGGTCTCCGACGTGCTGCGCCTCGCCCACGAGGTGACTCTGCGGCTCGAGGCACTGCCGGCAGAGTCCGCCGTGCGGGAGGACCTCGAGGTTCAGCTCGAGGGCCTGGTCCCTCGGGGCTTCGTGACGTCGGTCGGCGCCGAGCGCCTGCCCGACCTCGTCAGGTACCTGCAGGGGATGCGCCGCCGCCTCGATGTCGCACCGGGGGAGCCCGGCAAGGATGCCGCTCGGATGGTCCGGGTGCACGAGGTCGAGGACGCCTACCACGACGTGGTGGACCGCCTTCCGGCCGGCCGCGTCCTCGACCCCGACGTCCAGGACGTCCGGTGGTTGCTCGAGGAGTACCGCGTCAGCGTGTTCGCCCAGCAGCTCGGCACGCCCCGGCCGGTGTCGGACAAGCGGATCCGGACCGCCCTCGCCCGGCTGGCCTGACCGTCCTGGGGGCACACCGATCTTGGGCCGGTGACGCCGCGGGGCTCGACGACGTCGGTCGCCGGCCGACTGTCCGCCCCGGCGCGCGCCGCCGTTTGTGTCGGACCCCCGCACCAGAATTGGACACATGATCGAGCGGGTGGGGACGGCGGGTTCCCCGGTGGAGGAGCTCGACCAGCAGGACGGCGCAGCGCCTGGTCGAGCACCTCGATGAGGTGGCGGCCCTGGTCGACCCGTATCGACTGGCCGCCGTCGAGGCCAGCACGGTGGCCTGGCTCGAGTCGAGGCCGCGCCCGGTCTCGGCCCTCAACCCAGCGCATGCGGCGCCTCCTGCTGCCGCTGCGAGCCGAGGCGGGCCGGTCCGACGACTCGCCGCCACGACATGGTGACCGACGTGTTCAGGTCAGCTCCCGTGGTGACGGGTGCGCCGAGCCGTGGGCCTTGCTGCCGCGGATGCCTTGGCACTGCGGGCGGCGCTCGACGACGCCGCCTGTCGCTCTACGGGCTGACGGGTGACGGGGGGTCCAGCCCGACGGCAGCGCTCCGGCCCCCCTCGTGTCGCTGGAGGTGACGATCCCGGTGGACACCCTGGCGGGACGCGGGTGCAGCCCGGCGGAGGTCCCCGGCTACGGCCCCGTCCCGGCGTCGCTCGCCGAGAATGGTCCGTGCTCGGGGTACCAGCACGGCCCGGTGGTGGAACGCCTGATCCGGGCGCGCGACCGCACGTGCCGGGCGCCGGGGTGCTCGGGGGCCGGCGCGGCTCTGCGACTGCGACCACGTTGTGCCGTGGCCGGATGGGCCGACGTCGGTGGCGAACGGTTGCTGCCTGTGCCGCCACCACCACCGGCTCAAGACCCATGCGGTGGGATGGAGGGTCGAGCAGACCCGCGATGGCGAGCTGACCTGGGTCACGCCCACCGGGCGCAGGTATGTCACCAAGCCTCACGAGTACCTCGACCCTTGAAGCCGTCTCCCCGCGATGGGACCCTCAGGCGAGATGTGCTTCAACGCCGAGGTGAGCTTCGCCGCAGCCGGGGTGGTCGGCGCGGTGGGAGTTGCGGGCCTGCGCTACGTGCGGCACCCCAGCGACCTGCTCCTGGCCGGACTGCCGCTGGCGTTCGCGGCCCACCAGCTCTCCGAGGGCATCACCTGGCGGCTCCTCGACGCCGATGACGCCATGTCGTGCACCGGCCCGAGCGTGCGTGCCTGGGTGCTGTTCGCGTGGGTGCTGCTGCCGGTGTGGATCCCGCTCACCGTCGCGCTCGCCGAGCCCGACGCCGGCCGACGCCGGTCCATGCTGTGGCTGCTCGCCCTCGCTGTCGCCGTGGCCCCGCTGTGGGCCGGTCAGGCCTTGGCGCCGGACGTGCATGCGGCCCGGGCCGACTGGAGCCTGGAGTACCCGATGCCCGACACCGGGCTGAGCTGGCTGGTCGTGGTGTACGTCCTGGTGACGCTCGTGCCGCCGCTGCGCTCCTCGTGGCCGTGGCTTCGGGCGATCGGGGTGACCGGGGCGGTGATGGCCGCCGTCGCGTTGGTCGCCAACTGGTGGGCATGGCCCTCCCTGTGGTGCTTCGGTGCTGCCCTGGTGTCGGTGCTCGTCGTCGGTCACCTGGCGTCGAGGGAGGACGCTCGGCTCACGGCTTGGCGAGGTGGCCGACTCGAGCGGACATCTGCTCGGCCAGAGCGATCGCCGCAGACAACGGACGGACCATCACAGTGAGGTCGGTCACCAGCCCCGACGCACCGTGGCGCAGGTGGTCGAGGCCCTCCACCTGCGTGGACCCGATGTGGGCCCGGAACACCAGGGCATGGGTGCCCTCTCCGGCGAGCTCGTCGACGTAGTGGAAGTCCTCGAGGACCTGCAGGACGTTGCCGAGCACCTCCCTGACCTGCTCCTGACCGACGAACGGCCGGAAGGCGACCGGGGAGTGGAGGCGGACGTCGGGATCCATCAGCGCCATCACGGCGTCGAGGTCGCGGTTGTCCACGGCGACCCGGAACGGGTGGGGGGCTGCCTGGGCAGAGGTCATGGCGGGCAGGCTACGAGGCGCTGCGGCTCCGGGCGGGTCACCGGCGCCGGTACGGACCCGGCCGCAGGCGGGCCGTCGCCATGCGGCGGGCCTCCGGCGACATCTCGGGGTGGGCCTCGACGAACGCTCGGACGCGTTCGGGTACGGCTCGGGAGAGCTCGCGCAGGACCCAGCCGGGGCCGGTCTGGGCGAAGCGTTCCGGACGTGCGAGGTTCGCGGCGCAGGCGTCGAGCACGACCTCGACGAACCCGTCGAAGAGCTGGTCGGCCTGGGGGGCGAGCCCCACGAACGCCACCACCCCCGCACGGCGGTGCCACAGCCTGTCGGCCTGCGCCCAGGTGGCGATGGCGGTCGCACGGGACTCGATGTCTGCGGCGTCGCGCAGGAACCGGTGGAGTGACTTCGTCGCGTACCAGTCCGTCACGTTCCAGTCGGCGACGTCCCCGGTGGCCAGGGGATGGGCGAGGCCGTCAACGTGGGCGAGCGTCAACCGACCCGGCATCAGCTCGGCGAGCATGAGGACCGCGGCGAGCTTGTCCTCGCTCGCCGGCCGGGCGAACCAGTGATGCGCGAGACCGAGCAGGTCTTCGGTCGGCCAGGAGCCGAGGTCCTGCTCGTCCCACACACCCCGGCACGCCTGGCGGATGCCGGCCATCGGCACTCCGCGGAACACCGCCTCCCCCTTCATCAGGGTCGTCCAGAACTCCAGGCTCCTGGCGGTGGTGGCAGCGCCCAGCCGGGCGTCCAGCGCGTCGGTGGCTGCGGCCACCGACGCGCTGGTCATCGGAGCCTCGCGTGCTGCACGGACAGCATCCAACACGACGGTGTGGCGAGCGTCACATCGTGCCTGGGTGGTCTCGGTCTAGTGTCGAGGTGAGGAAGGGAGCCCGATGAAGAAGCTGCTGATGCTGCTGCTCGTTGTGCTGGTCGTGGGAGCCGTCGTCATGGCGATGCGCAAGCAGGGGAGCGGCGCGGCCTAGCCCCCTCTGCTGCCGGTCTGCGAGCCGGCGACTTGTGGTTGTCTTGCCGCCGATGGCGGCTTGGCAGTTCTGGATCGACCGAGGTGGGACCTTCACCGACGTGGTCGCGCGCCGACCCGACGGCACCCTGGTCAGCTACAAGCTCCTCTCGGAGAACCCGCACTACGGCGACGCTGCCGTCGAGGGCATCCGTCGGCTGCTGGACGTCCCCGCCGGTGAGCCTGTGCCCGGCGACCTGGTCGACGCCGTGCGGATGGGCACGACCGTGGCCACCAACGCTCTGCTCGAGCGCCGTGGTGACCGCACGGCCCTGGTCGTGACCCGTGGCTTCGCCGACGCCCTTCGCATCGCCTACCAGAACCGCCCGCGCATCTTCGACCGCCACATCCGGCTCCCGGAGCTCCTGCACGAGCAGGTCGTCGAGCTCGACGCGCGGGTCGCCGCGGACGGTACCGAGCTGGTGCCCCCCGACCTCGAGCGGCTGCGTGCCGACCTCGAGCGCGTGCGCGCCAGTGGCGTGTCCTCTCTTGCCGTGCTCTGCCTGCACGGCCACCTCCACCCCCAGCACGAGCAGGCGGCCGGGGGGGTGGCACGCGCCCTGGGCTTCGGGCAGGTGTCGCTGTCGAGCGAGGTCAGCCCGCTGATGAAGCTGGTCTCCCGCGGCGACACGACGGTGGCCGACGCCTACCTGTCACCGGTGCTCAGGCGGTACGTGGCCCGGGTCGCTGCCGAGCTCGACGGGGTGCGCCTGCTCTTCATGCAGTCCAACGGCGGGCTGGCCGAGGCCGGCCACTTCCGCGGGAAGGACGCCGTGCTGTCCGGCCCGGCCGGAGGCATCGTCGGGATGGTCCGGATGTCGGCCCTGGCGGGCTTCGACAAGGTCATCGGGTTCGACATGGGCGGTACCTCCACCGACGTCTCTCACTACGCGGGTGAGTACGAGCGCGTGTTCGACACCCATGTCGCCGGAGTCCGGCTGCGTGCTCCCATGCTCGACATCCACACGGTGGCCGCCGGCGGCGGCTCCATCCTGCACTTCGACGGCGGCCGGTACCGGGTGGGCCCTGACTCGGCCGGCGCCGACCCCGGACCAGCCTGCTACCGCAACGGCGGTCCGCTGGCCGTCACGGACGCCAACGTGATGCTCGGACGCATCCAGCCGCGCCACTTCCCGTCCGTCTTCGGACCCGACGCCGACCAGCCCCTGGACAAGGACGTGGTGGTCGAGACGTTCGCAGCCCTGGCGCGCCGCATCCACGAGGCGACCGGTGACGACCGGAGCCCGGAGGAAGTCGCCGACGGGTTCCTGGCGATCGCGGTGGCCAACATGGCCAACGCGGTCAAGACGATCTCGGTGCAGAAGGGCCACGACGTCACCGAGTACGTGCTCACGACCTTCGGGGGGGCAGGGGGTCAGCACGCCTGCGCCGTGGCCGACTCCCTCGGCATCACCACGGTGCTGGCCCCCCCGATGGCCGGTGTCCTCTCGGCGCTGGGGATCGGGCTCGCCGACGTCACGACGATGCGGGAGCAGTCGGTGGAGGCCCGCCTCGAGCCGGCACTCATGCCCCGGCTGCGCGGGGTCGCCGCCGCGCTCGCGGAGGTTACCCACTCCGAGCTGCTCGAGCAGGGGGTGCCCGCCGAGCGACTGCGCCTGGTCCAGCGCGTTCACCTGCGCTACGAGGGGACCGACACGGCCGTGGCCGTGCTCCTCGACGAGCCTGACCCGATGCGGCACGCGTTCGAGACGGCCTACCGGCGCACGTACTCGTTCCTCATGGACCGGCCCCTGGTCGTCGAGGCGGTGTCGGTGGAGTCCATCGGGGTGAGCGAGCCGACCGACCTGCGGCCGGTCGCCGAGGCGCGCGCCCGGGCCGGCCCGCCCGAGACCGTGCCGATGTGGACGGGCGGGGCGTGGAGGCAGGTCCCGCTGCACCGTCGCGAGCACCTGCCCGTGGGGGCCGTCGTGACCGGTCCGGCGATCATCGCCGAGCCCGACGCCACCACCGTCGTCGACGACGGCTGGCAGGCAGAGCGGACTCCGCTCGGGCACCTGCTGCTGCGGCGGGTGCGGGCGCGGGGAGACGAGCGGGTCGGGACCGACGTCGACCCGGTGATGCTCGAGGTGTTCAACAACCTGTTCATGGCGATCGCCGAGCAGATGGGTGCCCGCCTGGAGAGCACGGCCCAGTCGGTGAACATCAAGGAGCGGCTCGACTTCTCCTGCGCCCTGTTCGACCCCGAGGGGAACCTCATCGCCAACGCCCCGCACATGCCGGTGCACCTCGGCTCGATGGGGGTCAGCATCAAGGAGGTCATCGCCCGCAACCCCGACATGCGGCCCGGTGACGTGTTCGCGGTCAACGACCCCTACCACGGGGGCACCCACCTCCCGGACGTGACCGTGGTGACCCCCGTGTTCGGGGAGGACGAGGTGCTGTTCTTCGTGGCGTCCCGCGGTCACCACGCCGAGATCGGGGGGCTCACCCCGGGCTCGATGCCCGCCTTCAGCCGCACCGTGGACGAGGAGGGGGTGCTGCTCGACAGCTGGCTCCTCGTCCGCGGCGGGGAGTTCCGCGAGGAGGCGACGCGGCGGCTGCTCACCGAGGCCCCGTACCCGTCCCGCAACCCCGAGGTGAACCTGGCAGACCTGCGAGCCCAGGTCGCGGCGAACGAGAAGGGTGTCGCCGAGGTCACCGCGATGATCGAGCACTTCGGGCTGGACGTCGTCCAGGCCTACATGCGGCACGTCCAGGACAACGCCGAGGAGGCGGTGCGACGCGTCATCGACGCCCTGACCGACGGGGCCTACACCTACGAGATGGACAACGGCGCCCGGATCCAGGTCGCGGTCCGGGTGGACCGGGGCACGCGCACCGCCACCATCGACTTCACCGGGTCGTCCCCGCAGCTGGAGAGCAACTTCAACGCTCCCCGGTCGGTGGCCAGCGCGGCCGTGCTCTACGTCTTCCGCACCCTCGTCGCCGACGACATCCCCCTCAACGACGGGTGCCTGCGGCCGCTGCGCATCGTCGTCCCCGAGGGCTGCTTCCTCGCCCCGTCGTACCCGGCGGCCGTCGTCGCCGGCAACGTGGAGACCAGCCAGGCGGTGACCGGTGCCCTCTACGCCGCCCTCGGGGTCCAGGCCGAGGGGTCGGGCACGATGAACAACGTCACCTTCGGCAACGACCGGCACCAGTACTACGAGACGGTGGCGTCCGGCTCGGGCGCCGGTGAGGGCTTCGACGGTGCCCCGGTCGTGCAGACGCACATGACCAACTCCCGGCTCACCGACCCCGAGGTGCTCGAGGCCCGCTTCCCGGTCCGGGTGGAGTCCTTCTCGGTCCGTCACGGCAGCGGCGGACGGGGCCACTGGCACGGGGGGGACGGTGCCGAGCGACGCCTGCGCTTCACCGAGGACGCCACGCTCAGCGTGCTCAGCGGGCACCGCCGGGTCCCGCCCTACGGCATGGCCGGGGGGTCACCCGGCGGTCTGGGCCGCACCTGGGTGGAACGGGCGGACGGCACCCGGACCGAGCTGGCGAGCGCCGACAGCACCGACGTGCGCAGCGGGGACGTGCTGGTGATCCAGACCCCGGGCGGTGGGGGATACGGCGAGCCCCTGCCAGACTTGCCGACGTGACGCACGGTCGGGACCAGCTCGCCCCGATGGAGCGACTGACCCAGATCCTGTCCCTGCTGGCCACCGGGCAGACCCGCACCGCCGACCAGGTCCTCGACGTCGTCGCGTACGGGGCGGACTCGGTCGAGGACCGTCGGGACCAGCTACGTCGCGATGTCCGCCACCTGGAGTCGCTGGGCTGGGACATCGCCAACGTCGCCGAGCCGGGCGAGCCGGCCCGGTACCGGCTGACAGCGGTCGACAACCGGCTCCGGGTGGAGTTCACGCCGCAGCAGCGCTTCCAGCTGCTGCGCGCCGCGCATGCGGCCGGGCTCGACCGGTTGGTCGACGACCTGGGGGGTGGTACCGCGACCGAGACCGACTTCGAGGCCGCCGGACGTCCGGGCGACGCCGCGCTGGCGGGCGTCCAGCGGGCCGTCGCCCGGCACTGCGTGCTGCACTTCACCTACAAGGGTCGACGCCGCGTCGTGCACCCGCACGCCCTGCACGTGCGTCCGGGCGGCTGGTACCTGACGGCCGCCGAGGTCGGGGCGCCCGAGGCCAAGACCTTCGCCGTCGCACGGATGACCGACGTCGAGCTGTCACCGGCCGGGTCCGCGCCCGCCCCCGCGCGGGTCAGCCGCCCCCAGCTCGACCCCGTCACCTGGCGGGTCGACCCTCCCGTCGACGTGGTGGTGCAGACCAGCCGCGAGCACCGTCCCCAGGTCGAGAGCATGCTCGGACCCGCGAGCGCCCAGGCCGCGAGCCCCGACGACCCGGCACTGCTCACCCTGACCATCCCGGTGACCCACCGGGCTGCGTTCCGGCGGCGTCTCTACGAGCTGGGGACCAGGGTGCGGCTTCTCGGGCCGCCGGAGATCCGGGACGAGGTCGGCGCGGAGCTGCGAGCCGTGGCGGGGACGTCCTGATGCCCCCCGCGGGGTACGCGCTGCGCGTGCTGCGGCTGGCGCAACTGTTCGCGATCCTCTCCCACCACCCGGACGGGCTGCCGCTCGACGCGTGCGCGGCCGAGCTCGGCATCCAAGTCGCCACCCTGCGGGCCGACCTGGGGGTGTTCATGAACCGCGACGTGCCCGCGGAGGTGGCGTGGAGCCTGCCGGGCGGGGTCGGGCTGGAGTTCACCGGTCCGGGCGGGGAGGAGGCGGACTCCGCCGACGCCGTGCACGTGAGGCTGACGAGCAACAGCCCACTGACCGAGCTCGGGCTGGAGTACGTCGGTGCGGACCTGCTCGGGCCGCTGTACCGGGCGGCGACCGACCTGCTCGCCCTGGAACCGGACAACGACGTGCTCCGGCAGGCCGTCGCCCGGCTCACCGAGACGCTGATGGCGGGGGTGGACGGCACCCGGCCCTTCGGCGGGGAGCTGGCGGCGGAGCTGCGCCGGGCCGCCCGGGAACGGCGACAGGTGCGCATCGTCTACGCCCGGGCGTGGCGACCCGGGGTGGGGGAGCGGGTCATCGAGCCGTACCGGGTGGTGAGCACGCGACGCGGGTTCGAGGTGGATGCCGGGCCGGTCGACGAGGCCGGTGACATCCGCACGTTCCTGGTGTCCGGGATCCGCTCGCTGCAGGTGCTGGAGGAGACCTTCCAGCGACCCCCGGATGTCGACGCTCTCG
>Ga0316575_10000313_pt1 | contig 13681 bp, 10 predicted proteins | sample J5NA_FD_203072 | JGI IMG/M metagenome (GOLD analysis project Ga0316575, IMG submission 203072) | Rhizosphere microbial communities from salt marsh grasses in Alabama, United States - J5-7_050615r2r3 | ecosystem: Host-associated > Plants > Roots > Rhizosphere | place: USA: Alabama | collected...
CGTTTCGATTATTGCGCCGGATCGTGAGCAAAGTGCCGTAGGCCACGGTATTACCTTAAATAAGCCGCTGCGTGTACAAAAGATTTCGATCAATAATGCGTTCCAGGGTTACGCTGTCTCAGGAACACCGGCTGATTGTATAAAAATGGGGATATTGGAAATTTTGGATGCCAAACCGGATATGGTGATTTCTGGCATTAATCCCGGTGCAAATGTCGGCGTCAATATTAATTATTCCGGAACCGTTGCGGCCGCCAAGGAGGCGACTTTATACGGAATTCTGGCTATCGCCGTGTCCATCCATAGCCGCAACGTTCAAAATTATGACGAGGCCGCTCTTTTTGTCGAAGCGCTGGCAAAAGATTTGTATGCCAACGGGCTTCCCTTTGGAACGTTCTTAAATGTCAACATTCCCAACCGCCCCTTAAAAGAAATTACCGGCATCCGCATCAGTCGACTCGATATGGATTTTTTTCCTGAATATATTGATAAACGGATGGATCCTCGCAAGCGAACCTATTACTGGCAGGGATGTGATTCTTTGCCGGCGGGCAAGTCCACCGATATAGACGGCTCGGCCCTGTGCGAAGATTTTATCTCGATTACACCTATAAAATGCGACCAGACCGATTATCAGGCGATCGAAAACCTGAAAGGTTGGAGCATATTTACTCAATCAAATGAGGAAAAGCTTTAAAGACAGTGCGCTAAAGTTGGAAATGATTTAATCCGCCAAAAATATCAGCTGATAAAAGTGACTAAAGTGAACTAAAGTTGGAAGTGACTAAAGTTGATGTTTCGCTATGCTCAATCTTTTTTATTAAATTGAGATGGAGCGTTAGCGACGCCATAACTCTAGGCACTTTAATCACTTTAGATCACTTCTCACTTATTATTTTTAGTTCACTTTAGGCACTCGTTGTTTTTTAAGAAGATCTCAAACGGATAACAGCGCAACGGCATCGGAATAACCTTATGTTCATCACACTGGAAGGTATCGAAGGTTCGGGTAAAACGACCCAGATCTGTCGGCTGGTGGAATTTTTTGAAGTCCGGGGAATCGAATGTGTTGCGACCCGGCAGCCGGGTGGCACCCTGATTGGAGAAAATATTCGATCGATTCTGTTGGATCCAGCAAACAGCGCCCTGGAGCCTCTGGCGGAATTGCTTTTGTACATGGCCGATCGCGCCCAGCACATTAATGAGCTTATCAGACCAGCGTTAAAGCATGGAAAGACGGTGGTATGCGATCGTTATTTCGACGCCACGCTGGTCTATCAGGGCTTTGCCAGGGGGCTGAGCGTTGAGCTGATCAGACAACTCCATCAACTTTTGTTTGATGATTTAAAGCCTGATGTCACCCTGTTGCTGGATCTTTCGCCGCAGATAGGTCTGGAACGTGCCTGGCGGCAGTTAAACAGCGGCCAGCGATCCGGGGATGAAAGTCGCTTTGAAGCCGAAACAGTGGCGTTCCATGAAAAAGTCCGTGCCGGCTATCTTGAACTGGCCCGTATCGAACCGGAGCGGATCAGAATTATCGACGCGGCTCAAACCCCGAATCATGTATTTGCCGCTATGCGCAAGATCGTGTCTTCATTTCTTAAGCGAAGTTAGGATAGATAAAAATATTGTCTCAGTCACGTTAGATCACTTTGAACTTTAGCGCACTCTCCTTATAGGCTTACGGTATGCGTGATTCCATCCTGGATGCCATTGGCAATACGCCGCTGGTTGAAATCAAAAAACTCAATCCGAATCCCGCTGTAAAGATGCTCGCCAAACTCGAGTATTTTAACCCTGGCGGCTCCGTCAAGGACCGCGCCGCCCTTTACATGATTGAGGCTGGAGAAAAATCCGGGGAGCTGATACCGCAAAAAATCGTCATCGAACCCACCAGCGGAAATACCGGGATCGGTCTGGCGCTGGTTTGTACGGTCAAGGGATACCGGTTGTTGTTGGTGATGTCCGATGCGGTCAGCATTGAACGACAAAAGATTCTAAAGGCCCGGGGTGCAGACATCCTTTTGACGCCGGGCCATTTGGGCACCGATGGCGCCATTGAAGAGGCTTACCGGCTGGCCCGTGAAAACCCGGGCACCTATTTTCTCCCCGATCAATTTAACAATGAAGCCAACTGGAAGGCTCACTATTATGGTACGGCTGAAGAGGTCTGGCAGCAAACCGACGGCAAGGTTACCGCTTTTGTGGCCACCCTGGGAACCAGCGGAACCTTAATGGGCGTTTCCAGAAGGTTGAAGGAATACGATTCATCCATCCAGATTATCGGGGTGGAACCTTATCTGGGTCACAAGATCCAGGGGTTAAAAAATATGAAAGAAGCCTATTGCCCCGAGATCTTTGAAAAAGAACGCCTCGATCAAAAGCTCAATGTTGCCGATGAAGACGCTTACGAAATGGCACGACGACTGGCCAGGGAAGAAGGCATATTTGTTGGTATGAGCAGCGGTGCGGCCATGGTGGCTGCCGGCAGGGTGGCAGGCAAAATGGCGGCCGGCACCCTGGTCGTGTTATTCCCGGACAACGGCGAACGCTATTTAAGCACCTCGCTTTTTGCGGTGCGTGAAGCGGGTACCCTGAAATTATTTAACAGCCTGTCTCGCAAAAGAGAGGTGTTTGAGCCTCGAACCCCGGGAAAAGTTAACGTTTATTCCTGCGGTCCCACCGCACATACCCGCATCCATCTGGGTGAATTGCGCCGCATTGTCTTTGCCGACCTGCTGTGCCGTTACCTTGAAAACCGCGGCTACGCGGTCAATCATTTGACGGATATCAATGATCTTGATGACAAAGCCATCAGCGGATCTGAAAAAGCCAATGTTGATCTGAAGGAATTTACGGAAGCCAATATTTCTCAATTCAAAGAAGATCTGTCTGTTTTGGGCCTTCTCCCGGCCAGCTCCTATGCCCTGGCCAGCGAACATGTTGACGATATGGTAGTTCTGGCTGAACAGCTGGTGAAAAAAGGCGTTGCCTACGAAAAACTGCGATCGTTATATTTTGACATTTCGCGCCTTGATGACTACGGCAGGCTTTCCGGGATTGATATCAACAAGATAAAAGTGGGCGCCACGGTTGATCTGGATGACTATGAAAAACAAAACCCGCGGGATTTCACCCTGTTTAAACGATCCAAACTTTCAGAATTAAAAAGGGGTATATTCACAAAAACCCCTTGGGGGAGCGTACGGCCTTCCTGGCACATTAAATCGGCGGCCATGTCCATGAAATATTTAGGCGATTGTTTCGATATACACACCAGTAGCCGAGAACTGGTTTTTCCACACCACGAAAATGAAAATGCCATTGCCCTCGCTATAACCGGGAAACCCCTGGCGAAGTTCTGGGTTCACTGCGATCGGGTGCTCATCGACGGGAAAAAATTGGATGAACGCTCAGCCGAACTGACAATCGCGGATTTAATGAATTTGGGCTATTCCGGTCGGGTCATCCGTTTTTGGCTACTGTCCAGTCATTATCGCAAACCGATTTCGTTTTCAAAAGAACGCCTGGATGACGCCAAGCATGCGCTTGAGCGGCTGGATCGCTGTATGTACAATCTGCGCTGTGTGAAGAGAGGCCGGCCCTACCCGGAACTGGAACAATTACTTTACGATCTAAAAAACGGATTCACCAGCGCCATGGATGATGATTTAAATATTTCAGCAGCTTTGGCGACGATTTTCACAATTGTGAAAAAAGTGAATAGCCTCATCCTAAAAAAACAACTGCATCCAGAAGACGCTTCAAAGATGGTTGAAGGATTTCATAGTGTCGATACGGTCTTAAACCTGTTTAACTTTTTTGATAATTACGCTGATCCCAATGTTCAGCGGTTGATGAGTCAAAGAGATAAGGCCCGCGAAGAGAAAAATTGGGATCTCGCGGATAAACTCAGAGACGAACTCAGATCACTTGGGATCTTAATTCAGGATCATGGCTAGAATAGCTCCTGGCTTCTGGTCTCTGGCTGCTGGTCGAAATCCTATTGCCAAAAGCCAGCAGCAAGAAGCACGAAGCCAGCGGCTGCTGGCCTCGAACCTTTGAATTCGGCTTGGATGATGATGGAGAATTCAGCAAAATGAAACCAATTTATTTCCCCTATACCTATGTGCCCCAATGGGTGGCGAAAACATTGGCGACCTGTTTTAAGCAGTTTACTGTCTATCAGCCCTCGGGCCGAAAATTGCCATCTGAGATGCAGCCCTGGGTCGAAGCAAATGTAATGGAAGTCCGCGTGCCCGTGCAGACCGAAGATGATGCACTTGCAAAAATGGCTAAAGAATTTAGGGCCTTTGCCGGCCTGCACGCTGACAGCAAGAACCTCAAAACGGCGGTTTGGGGGGGACAGCAGGGGGGCATTCCTAGTTTTGGCGAATCTTCAGTTTCCCGGATTATCTCAGATATAAAAAAAAACAGCCGCGCCGCATCTGACCGGGCGGATTTCGACCCGGTGTTCAGCGCACAGGTTTTTCTCGATTTTGCCCAAGAATTCGACCGGCAGAGTGCTGAGTTAAATCGAGACCTTGGTGTTAATAAAAGGCATTCGCACGATCTCCTTAAAGAAATAAGTGGTGAAAAAGAAGATGGTTTGCCGGTCTCTCCGCTTAGTGCTGAAATCAAAATCGAAGATCCCACCGAATATATGGCTCTGGACCGATTCCAGGCGTGGTTGCGCCTGTTTATGATCGATCCGGTCGATTCAGGGCTTTTTGTGACTAGCAGTCCGGCGGTTTTCAATCACTTGATTGAAACCTTAAATGATTCGCAAAAGGTTATGCAGGCTGAAGGGCTGCCGGTCAATGGTGCTAAAGATGATGCCGCTATGTCCTGGAGGGATTCATTTTTAATACAGTTGAAACAATTTATTGAAATGAGGGAGGGCGCAGCTGAGCACACCCTTGGCGATGTACCCCTGCCACAGGACCAGCGTTCCAACGTTAGGATGACGCTGCATCTGGTGTTCGGAAAAGGCCCGTTGGATATATTTAGCCGGATTTTCGAAGATCAGAACAGTGATACGCTCAAACCCAATCAGAGCTCTGGAGCCGGCAACACCCTGATCGGGCTCATTGATCGGCGTCCCATCGATAACCTTAATGTACAGCACTAAAAACGAAACACGAAACACCTGGTGAATACAAATTCATTAAAATTTAGATAAAAATTACTATCAGGACTTGACTCGGTTTTCCAATTGGTATATTGACATTTCCCTTAAACAGAATGCAAGGTGGATTTTCAGCACCTTAATAAATATCTAATTCGAAAGGAGACATATATAATGGCTTTTAATCCTATCGTCGACGAAGAAAAATGCGCTGGCTGCGAAGAATGTGTGGATGTTTGCCCGGTTGAAGTCTTTGAAATGCAAGATGGCAAATCCGTACCCGTCAATGCCGAAGAATGTCTGGGTTGTGAAAGCTGTGTCGAGGTCTGTGAAGAAGGCGCTATTGTCGTAGAAGAAACCTAAACCGATTTGACCCCCTGTCCAGAGATCCGATTTCGGAAGCCGGGTCAGGGGGTCTTTTTTTATCAAAACGTCGGATTGCCCGCCTTTTGGTTCTCCACCGTGACCAAAACCCGCGCCTCTTTGCGCCCGTTCCTCTTTTTTTAACCCGGAACATTACATTTATCATTAAAAATAGGAGGTTGTCGTCCTATCTACACCTTGCCTGGGTGGGGAAAATATGGTAATTAATTTCTTTTATACCGGGTGCTCCACACCCTTTTCCACCTTGAGCCCGCAGTGTTCCGGGCAATGACGCGGCCCTGTCGTTTTGCGCTTGCTATGGAGAAATCCAATAAGCCCATTTTGTCGGGGGACGTTGACTCAGCATACCAGATAATATTTACCATCTACCATGAAGCAATATGTGATCGATGAAATCCGCCCCCAGGACCATCAAAAAGTCAAGCAATATCTGGATGCGGCCTATGGCCCGGCAGAAATGGGTGGTATCTATTGGGTGCCGATTGCAGCAGAGGTACTGACTGATATCCAGGTTGCGCATAACGATTGCCAGCCCTTTTACTTTGCCATAGAGCTGGAGGAAGGACGCTTTGCCCTCGAATTGTTAGTCCGCACCAAAAAAAGGATCAGATGCGCCTGTATCGGATATGCCTCCCGGGAGCAGCGCATCTGGATTATTGAGGTTGTGGATGCCATATTTGAAAGATTGGACGTCACAACCTGACATGGCCCTGTAAATTGTTGATTGACGATCAGCAATATTCAATTTCGTGCCGGGGATATAAAGATGATTCGGACCTTATACATAGCGATCTGGGTCTTTTTTGCCACGCTGGTTTTGGGCGTAATAGTCATTGTGCTCTCGTTTTTTATCCGATCGGGTAATCCCATGCACAGAATTGCCCGGTTTTGGGGCAAATCAATTCTGGTGGTCAGTCGGATTAAAGTTTCCGTTAAAGGGCTGTCCAACATTGACCCTTCGAGTCCTTATATTTATATGGCGAATCACCAGAGTAATTTTGACATACCGGTTCTGCTGGGGCATCTTAAGGTTCAATTTCGATGGCTCGCCAAAATGGAGCTTTTTAAAATTCCGGTTTTTGGACGCGCCATGCGTAAGGCCGGTTATATCAGCATTGACCGATATCATCGCGAATCGGCCTTTGAGAGCCTTAAAGCGGCAGCCAGCAAGATTAAAAGCGGCGTATCCGTGCTTATTTTTCCCGAAGGCACCCGCAGTCGGGACGGTAAAATCAGGGCTTTTAAAAAAGGGGGGTTTGTTCTGGCCATCGATTCCGGCGTTCCGATTGTTCCCGTCGTCATAACCGGGACGCGCGCCATAAACCCCAAGGGCAAATTTCGGGTTTATCCGGGCCATGTCAGCATGGTCATTCACAAACCCATTGCAACTTCGACTTATACCCGTGAGACAAAAGAAGCGCTAATGGAACACGTCCGGCGCGTTATTTGCGACGATTTTGAAACCCGCAAAATGGACGAGAGCGCATGCTAAAAATTATCCCTTTAGGCGGCCTTGGAGAAATTGGCCTGAATATGATGGCATTCGAATACGGGAGCACGCTTTTTGTGATCGATGCCGGGTTGATGTTTCCCGAAGACTACATGCTGGGGGTGGATTTTGTCATCCCGGACATGGACTATTTGCGTCAGAACCAGTCCAATGTGGCGGGCATCGTTTTAACGCACGCGCATGAAGACCATATTGGCGCTCTACCGTATTTGCTAAAGGAGCTCAAGGCACCGGTTTTCGGTACACCCTTCACGCTGGGGCTGGTCCGGCAAAAAACGGAAGCATATGAACTTAAGGGTTCAGCGGCCTTGCACTCAATATTACCGGATGAAACGTTGAAATTGGGTCCCTTTACGCTGGAGTTTATACGGGTGGGCCACAGCGTTTTGGATGGCGTGGGGATTGCCGTTCAGAGCCCACTGGGAAGAATTATTCATACCGGCGATTTTAAAATCGGATATGGATCCGGTGATGAACGGGCAACGGATGTGAACAAATTTGCCAAATTCGGTGAAGAGGGAGTTTTGGCACTGTTGTCCGATTCCACCAATGTAGAACGGGAAGGGTTCCCGATTTCCGACAAAGAGATCAGTGAAACCCTGATGCGGATTACAACCGCAAGCAGCGGTCGCGTTATTGTGGCACTGTTTGCTTCTAATATCGCCCGCATTCAGGTCATCGTCGATATTGCCAAAGCCAAAGGCAAAAAGATCATATTTGACGGCAAAAGCATTGAAGACAGTGTTCGTATCGCAAATGAACTGGGGTACCTGGATACCACCGATAGCAAAATCATTTCAATTGATGAGGTCGCCGACCATGGTGATGAAGAAATCATCATCATTACCACCGGCACCCAGGGCGAACCGATGTCTGCCCTGGCGCGAATGTCAGCCGGAACCCACAAGCAAATAAAAATAAAAAAAGGGGATACGGTGGTGCTATCCTCCAAATTCATTCCCGGCAATGAAAAGGCAATTGCCAAGATTATTAACAATTTGTACCGCAAGGGCGCTGACGTTATTTACGAGAAAATATCTGATATTCATGTATCCGGCCATGCCTTCCGGGAAGAACTGAAACTGATGATTAAATTGACCCGGCCCCGGTATTTTATCCCCATCCATGGGGAATATCGGCATCTCATTCTGCATTCCCGGCTCGCCAGAGAGATGGGTATCCCGGAAAAAAACATACTACTGGCGGAAAACGGGCAGATTATCGAATTTGATAAAAAAGGCGGCCGGATTAATGGGCGAATTCCAACCGGTCGGGTGCTCATCGATGGTAAGGGTGTCGGCGACGTCGGCCGAAGTGTTTTAAAAGAACGTCGGGCGCTTTCAGAAGAAGGCATGGTTGCGGTAACGATGGCGTTTGATGAAGAAACCGGTGTGGTGGTCTACGGACCCGAGATTGTTTCGCGGGGGTTTGTTTTTGAGACTGAAAGCGGATACCTGCTGGAGGATGCCCAATGTGTGGTCTTGGAAATTGTAGAAGAAATAACGCCGGAGGTTGTCAATCGGGTGGATAAAATCCGTTCAAAGATCAAAACCGCGTTGCGGCAATATTTTTTCTTTACCATCGGACGCCGGCCGGTTATACTTCCGTTCATTATGGAAGTATAGGTGGTGCATAAATTCAGCAGAATTAAGATACCGTTTCTGGTGGCAGCATGCATGCTGGAGACACATAAGAGCAAAATTCGAAACGGACAGAATCGCGATATTTTTCGGGCCTCACATTACTTGACCGGAGCTGTACATTCCTAAAAGTTTTGAGCATTCTGACATTTGATATTCGAATTTGTTTCGCATTTCGATATTCGGATTTCGGATTTAACTGCAGCTTACTCAGGCCTTAGTCTATAAACGGGCTATTTTCTCTTTTCAATCGACATATCCGACACGGAGAACGATGCGCAAGGAAATCATCGGCATTTTTTGTTTTTTCCTGGTCATTTTTACCCTGATCAGTCTGTTGTCATTTAGCCCGCATGACCCCTCGATTCATAATGCGAAAGCCGGGCCCCCCTATCACAATTTGTTCGGTTTGGTCGGGGCGCATGTATCGGGCGCTTTAATCGGGATTTTTGGGCTGGGCGCATTTTGGATCCCGCTGTTGCTGCTGCTGACCAGCATCCATTTTTTTGGGGATCACCCGATGAAGGCCAAAATTTCTACCCTGATCGGCGGTATTTTGCTGGTGGTCACGACCGGCAGCCTGCTGGCCCTGCAGCAAAATACCTATGTCATGTTCGGCAGCCAATTCTCAGCCGGCGGTCTGGTCGGCATTCCGTTTAAATCATTTTTAACAAAATACACCAATTTCACCGGTGCCTTAATTATATTGATCCTGCTGTGGGTCATCGGGTTCATCCTGTCCACCGGCTTTTCATTGATTGCCTTTTGCTTGCGATGCTGGGATTGGATTTCCGCTTCAGTGGACCGCGTGATGACCGTATATCTTAAATGGAAAGAGCGCCGGGAACGCTCTAAGAAATTCGCCAAAATTGATCGCGAAACCACCCGCAAAAAAGCAATAAAAATAAAGGGCACTCAGGCCAAACCCGTTAAAGCTGTTCCGGCACCCAAGCAGGAAGAATTTAATTTTATGAAGACCGGAAAAGGCTTTCAGATACCGTCGATTAATTTTCTAGAGGAGCCGGAATTTCAGATCGGTTCTGCCGATGATGAAAATTTGCGTATGCAGTCCCAGTTGCTTGAGAAGAAGCTGGAAGATTTCGGGGTTCACGGAAGGGTGGTTGAGGTCGCCCCCGGACCGGTAATTACCACCTTTGAATACGAGCCGGCGCCTGGCGTAAAGATCAACAAAATTGTCAATCTGACCGACGACCTGGCGCTGGCCATGCGGGCAATCAGTATCCGGATTGTGGCGCCGATTCCCGGAAAAGCGGTGATTGGTATCGAGGTTCCGAACACAAATCGTCAAATGGTCAAATTCAAAGAGGTTATTGCATCCAGCGCATTTGAAAAATCAAAATCAAAGCTGACCCTTTGTCTGGGCAAGGATATTGTCGGCAATCCGGTGGTTGCAGAACTGGACAAAATGCCGCACCTGTTAATTGCCGGTGCTACCGGTGCCGGGAAAAGTGTGGCCTTAAATGCGATGATTTGCAGCCTGCTTTACAAAGCCAGGCCGGATGAAGTCAAAATTATTTTGGTCGATCCCAAACGCATCGAGCTTTCCAGTTATGACGGGATCCCCCATCTGATTACGCCGGTGGTCACCGATCCAAAGAAAGCCACCAATGCGCTTTTTTGGGCGGTACGGGAAATGGAAAAACGCTACGAACTGTTTTCCGAAATGACCGCCCGTAATATCAAACAATACAACAACAAGGTGGCCAAGGCGCAAAAACCGGCCGATAAGGAAGCCCCCCAAACACTTCCGTATATCGTGATTGTCATTGATGAGCTTGCCGACCTGATGATGCTCGCTTCGCGGGATGTTGAGGTCGGGCTAACCCGGCTGGCGCAGATGGCCCGGGCCGCCGGAATCCATCTGATTTTAGCGACCCAGCGGCCCTCTGTGGATGTCTTAACCGGTATTATCAAAGCCAATTTCCCGACGCGTCTGACGTTTCAGGTTTCTTCGCGGACCGATTCTAGAACCATTATCGATACCGTTGGTGCCGAAAATCTGCTCGGCAACGGGGATATGTTGTTTTTGCCGCCCGGCACCGCGAAGCTGCAACGCATTCACGGCGCCTATATTTCCGAAGGCGAGCTGACTCAGGTCCTTGCATTTTTAAGGAGTCAGGAAAAACCAGAATACGACGAAGAAGTTACCGCAACATCCGCCATCCAATCCACCGAATCCGATGATGACGAGTATGACGAGCGCTATGACGATGCGGTGGCCCTTGTCACCGAGGCCGGGCAAGCCTCTATTTCCATGATTCAGCGCCATTTGCGAATCGGGTATAATCGAGCGGCCCGGATTATCGAAAAAATGGAAAAAGAGGGTGTCGTCGGCCCTTCTGACGGCGCCAAACCCAGAGATGTTCTGGTTAGCAGTTATGACCGCCGGTCACAGGAGTGATAGCTGCTGGCCGCTGGCTTCTTGCTCCTGGCTTCTGAATTCCAGGTTACGAGTTCCGCCTTATGTGTTTCGGTGTGCGGTGCCCCGATTCAATTTTATCTCTTTTCTCATTGTTGAATATCGAATCCGCCGTAGGAGGAAACCGCCAAAGTATTTCGAAGGGGCTTGCAAAATATTCCACTTCGATATTCTGCGGTTCCTTGTTCTGCGGTTCTGCGGTTCAATATGGAGTAAGGCAGCCCGCAGCGGCTACTAGGAGCCAGAAGCCAGGAGCGAGTGACGAGAAGCCAGTGAATAGAGATCTGATGGTGACGATGAATATAGACCCGGAATTAATATCAGCGACCAAAGGCTTCCTGGACGAAGACGAAGGCCGCCGTCTCTATGAGGTCGCGCTGGAGGCCAGTCGGATGGGTCCGTGTCTGGAGATCGGCAGCTATTGCGGCAAATCAACGGTCTATATCGGTATTGCCTGCAAAACGAACCATGGCGTCCTGTTTTCCATCGATCATCATCGCGGGTCTGAAGAACAACAACCCGGTCAGGCGTATTTTGATCCCGCGCTTTTTGATCCTGAAGCGGGTCGGGTGGATACGTTTTACCAATTTCGCAAGACACTGGAAAAAGCCGGCCTTGAAGATACGGTGGTGGCCATCGTCAGCCGCTCGGATATAGCGGCCCGTCTGTGGGCGACACCATTGAGCCTGGTGTTTATCGATGGGGCACACACGGCTGAAGCGGCCTTAACAGACTATGACTGCTGGGCGCCGCATATTATGCCGGGGGGATATCTTCTCATTCACGATATTTTTGAAGACCCGGCGGACGGCGGGCAGGCGCCCCGCCAAATTTATAATCTGGCGCGTTCTTCCGGCCCTTTTGATCGCTTGCCAATGGTCAAAACCCTGGGCGTACTTCAACGCAAAAAAAATAAATAAGATTTATTTTTTTTCTTTTTTTAAATAAACCACCAGGCTTTTTCCCAGAACCGGATTCAGCAATCGATCCATCCAACCGGTCAGTTTCGGTTTATTCATGATATCCCAGGACAAAAAACGATGGTAAAGGTTCACCATTACCGCGTTTTCGCGGTCAGGGCCTACCAGGCATTTCAGCCACCAGTAGGGGGTATGCAGGCTGTGGGCGTAGTGCACTGCCCAGTGTTTTAGGCCCAGACCTTCCAAGCTCCGGATAAGCTTTCTTTTACGGTAAATTCTAATATGGCCCTTATCTGTGGCGGTATAATCTTTGGAAAGCGCCCAGCAGATTCGCTCCGGCAGGTAACGGGGAACGCTGACAACCAGGTTGCGCCCGGGTTTTAAAACCCGGATGAGTTCATTGGCAGCGATGTCGTCCCGGGCAACGTGCTCCAGCACTTCGCAGCAAATAACCAGATCGAACACATCGTTTTCGAACGGCAGGCCGGCGATATCGGCGGCGGCCAGCCCCCACCGTCCACCACCGTGTTCACCCATCCTTTCATGCAATTGAATTCTGTTTCGGGCTTCACACAGGTCATTTATATTGTGGTCAGCACCAATAACGGTAATTTTTTTAAACTGGAAGACTGCCGAAGTGTGGCGCCCGGTTCCACACCCGATATCCAGTATGCGGAACCCGGGTCTGATTCTGAGCCGCTTGAAATCAACCGTGATCACGAATGGCCTCTCGATAAACCGCGACGGTTTTTTGGGCTGCCTTTGTCCAGGTAAAATGCTGATGTACCCTTTGATAGCCTGCGCGACCCAATTTATGAGCCAGCTGCGGTTGCTGCAGGATGGTTAAAATTGCGTTGGCCAGCGCCTGATGATCAGCCGGCGGCACCAGAAGACCGGCGTCACCCACGACTTCGGGCAGTGCCCCGCCGGTGGTGCTGATGACCGGTACCGCGCATGCCATGGCTTCGCCGACGGGTAATCCAAATCCTTCATACATTGACGGCACCACCGCAACTGTTGCCCTTGCGTATTCGCGCACGAATCGCTCGTCGGCGATGCGACCGGTGAACGTGATTCGATTTGCGATGCCCAGCTTTTGAATGAGTTTCTGGCTGCACCCATTTTTTTGGGGTGTTCCCACGATGGTGAGTTGAATCGGGTGCGTTTGAGCGACTTTCGAAACCGCCCGCAGCAGGTAATAAAGCCCTTTTAAAGGCATATCGGCGCTGTTGGTTACGATCAGACGGTTTTTTTCGCGCGGAATTTCGGGAATCGGGTAAAACAGATCGGTGCGAACCCCGTTGGGAATAATTCTGAATCGGTTCGGGGAAATATTAAAATCGCGGGAGATGTCATTGCCGGCTGTTTTGGATACGGTGATAATGTGGCCAAGCATTCTGGAAACGCGCTTTTGCATGCCGATAAACGAATACCAGCGCCATTGTTGCATTTTTTTCCATATGGTGGAAGCGGATCTGACAGCGATTTTGCGATCGACGGTAACCGGATGGTGAATGGTGGCAATTGTGGGCAGCCATTTCTTTACGGTCAGCAGACCGTAGGACAATCCCTGGTTGTCGTGGACAATGTCGTATTGTTGGCGCCTGTTTTGCAGGAAACGGCGGGCCCTTAATCCAAAGGTAAAGGGCTCGGGGAATC
>Ga0316575_10000315_pt1 | contig 13612 bp, 9 predicted proteins | sample J5NA_FD_203072 | JGI IMG/M metagenome (GOLD analysis project Ga0316575, IMG submission 203072) | Rhizosphere microbial communities from salt marsh grasses in Alabama, United States - J5-7_050615r2r3 | ecosystem: Host-associated > Plants > Roots > Rhizosphere | place: USA: Alabama | collected...
GATGTCGCCGGAATTGCCGAATCGTTTGAGAAAAATGCGGATATCTTGCTGCTGGCAGATGATGAGCGCTTTGTGGCACTGCATATTCGAAGCCGTTCAATCGCTGACAATGCGGTTTGCACAGGCCTGGCCTTTGCAACCGGGCTCGGCTTAATGGCAGGCAGCCTGAAAGGGCGGGAGGTGCTGGTTATCGGCTGCGGTCCGGTGGGGCGCAGTGCAACGCAGACCTTGATTCGCATGGGTGCCCGGGTTTCAGTCTACGATGTTCAGGCTGAACCCTTAATGGAATGGGTTAAAACCATCGGTCAGAATACTGATTCGAAAATTCAGATTATCAAAACATTGGAACCTGCCCTGCAGCGCCACCAGTTAATCTTAGACGCCTCACCGGCAGCTAACCTTATCCATGCGCATCATATCACGCCGGATACATACATCAGTGCTCCCGGGTTTCCCTGCGGATTGGATGCCGAGGCGCAAGCGAGATTGTCCGGTCGATTTCTGCAGGACCCGCTTCAGTTAGGCGTCGCCACCATGCTGGTCGGTGCAGCGAAATATCATATCGAGCGGCAACAATAACAATAAAAATCTTATCTATTTTCATGAAAAATTCAGGCAAGAAACCCGCAAAACGATTCTATCGCAAGCGCATCGATCTTTTTCGGCTCATTGATAAGATAAAATTATGGCCATCGCGCAAAGGAATTTTACACGGCATCCGGACCATTGAAAAGATAGGGGACCAGGCCCGGATTACCACCCACTGTAACAAGACATTTCTGGCAAACGATTCCCGCAACAGCCGGGCCGCCCGCTGGTTAAGAAATAAATGGTTTAAGAATGTCTGCCCGATTTGTCGAATCCCCGATTGGAAGTTGGAAAAATATTCATCAACCCAGTTTAAACGTCACTACGGCTCGGCTCTGCTGTCGGAGGACGAGTTGGATAAAAAAAACGGCGATTAAGTTTTGGATGGCTCTGATTCCGGCTGTGTCTCCTCGTTAAGCCAAAGTAAGAAAAGTTTGTAGCCCAGCGCGAGAATGATCGCGCCGACAAAGAGACCGATGATGCCTGATGTCATGAAGCCGCCGATGGCGCCAATGAAGATGACCAGCATGGGAACGTCTACGCCACGACCCATCAAGAGGGGTTTAAGAAAGGTATCACATATTCCGACGAGAATACTCCAGATCGCGAACACAACTGCGATGGCCGTACTGCTGGTGGAGAATACGTAGACAATAATCGGACCCATGACCAAAATAGTGGGGAGCTGAACTACGGCAAGAATCAACACGAGCAGGGCCCAGAGCCCCGCACCGGGCACGCCGACTACGAGAAAACCGAGGCCTGCCAGGAACGACTGGATGAGCGCGACCCCCAGAATACCCAGGGTAACACTTCGCACAGTCGCCATCGCGAGTTCGATGGACTTGGTCCCCTGTTCGCCTGTGAGACGCGTAGCAATTGCCCGCGCAGCCTGACCGCCACCGGCGGCATTTGCCAGCAGAACACCGGCGATAATGATCGAAACCACGAACTTGAGAATCCCGACCCCGGCCCCTGCAGCGGCGGACAACAGCGGGACACCAAACTTTTTGAGCTGCGGGGTCATCTTGCTCAGTGCAGCTCCGAGATTGTTCGAAGCAAGGCTCCATGACTTGTATAAAGGTTCGCCGATGACCGGCCAGGACCTGACGTTCTCCGATGGTGGAGGCACACTTAGTGTCCCTTCTTTGAGTTGTGCCGAATACTCCCGTGCAGTGCTGATGAGGGAATCGGAAAGCATATAGGTCGGAACGAGCAGGAGGATCAGAGCAAGAAGTGTTATTAGGGTTGCCGCCAGGCGACCGCGTCCACCCAGGACGGACTTCAGCCGGTCGTAGCCGGGATGGATGGCAACGGCGATGATGATGCCCCAGACGATAATCTGAATGAACGGCCGACCGATATGGAAACATGCGTATAAGAGTAGAACGACGAGGCCGATATGGATGGCTGCCTCAAGCGCTCTTGCCACAAACAACTTGTCGTTCGAAGGTTGATGAGATGTGTTCATGATGAGGCCTCCCGGGCGTCACATTTTTGTGCCCTCATGTAGATTTTATGCAGTTTGAATGAAGAAGGTTTCTTTTTCTTCGACATTCATTATTCCTTGTTCGATATTCGATATCCAATATAGGGAAATTTGATTGTTGCCAGGTTTCTTGTTTTATGTCTTTCTGGTCTGACTCTTGATCTCTGACCTATATCCTTTAATACCCGACACCTGACACCTAAAATGAGACCCGGCTTAGATATAACCCTGGAAAGATCGCCTTACCACGGCACTGTACACCCAGTCAATGAGAGTTACAAAGTCATAAACCGGCATTCTGACAGCTTCCTGGACAGCCCTGCCGTGGGTGGGAAAAAGCGTGCACTCTAAAAGCATGGCCCCCACCTCCGGGTGTTCTTCCACCATATCTCGGGCCAGCTGCATCAAGCCCCGTTCGAGCTGATAAACATTGTAATGACCCTCACCGGCCAGGATTTTCTGCATCTCCGGCAAAACTTCTGCTCCGCTGATAATCACCTGGGATGGATCCTCGATGCCACAGTTTTTAAGTACCGGTGCACCGCCGAGAACCTCGCCATTGGCGGTGAGCACTCCGACTTTTTGACCCGGCTTTAAAGAACGGAGGATCAGCGGAACCTGCATCAGGCTCGAGAAAAAGCACGGCGTATCCAGCTCGCTGACCACCTCCGGCAGATAGTTGCCAAAAAAGCCGCAGGCGCCGATGATGGCCCGGCAGCCCTGCCGCTGCAGGTACTTTCCGGCTTGGATCAGCTGAGATAAAACCGTCGGATCTAATTCGGGCGAAACAACGCTTTCCACCGAAGCCGCGTCGATAGCGGTATAGAGCACCGGGTAATTAAAAGAGGTGGCATTTTCAACGCTGCCGGGGGGCATGGCATAGCCGGCCTGACCAAATAGGATGACTCCAATAGCGACACCACCGACGACCTGGCCCTCTATACTGTGGACCTCTTCGTCTCGTAAGTGCTGCGAGTAAGTATACATAATATCCTCCTGTCTCAGGTTTCTTCAACGAACAGAGGACAGAGAACAGAATACAGAGGACAGAAAGGCGGATTTATCCTCCATTTTCTCCATTAATCATCGGACCTCTGAACTCTGTCTTCTGTCTCCTGTCTTCTGCTACTTGAAACTTAAATTGAACGGTGTAGTGTAAATTACATGCGGGACACGACCCTAAGCCAGCATAAGCCGTGCCAGGGTTTCCGCCCGCGGGACACCCGCTGTGTCCCAACCGCGGTGTTCATAATAATCGGTAAGCATTGTTGCCAGATCGACCACCTGGCCCTTTGCCGGCCCCTCGGGCATGGGCTCTTTGAGCATCCGCGGCGGCAGGCTGTCGTCGTCCCTGGTAAACCCCGCCGCAGTCAAAAAGAGGCGTTCCAGGTTGTAGATCCGCTCTCCGGCTTCAAGCAGCCCGGCCGGATCATAATCCATTCCGGTAGCAGCGCTCATAGCCTCGGCCATGCGATCAAGCTCCAGACTTTCATCATGTTTCATCAAATGACGCATGGCCACAAAAGCGCAAACTCCAACCGAGTCGACCACCGCAAAAATGTCCTGCATCTGCTTGCAATAGCGGGCTTTGTCCTGCTCGGTAAGGGGATCCAGGCGAAAATCAAAATAGCCAAACTCAAGGTAAATCATATCCCCTTTCATATGGGAGGCACCGATGTTAGAGGTCGCGTATAGAATGCCCATGCCTTTGGCACCCCGTGGATCGTAACCGGGAAGCTCCAGCTTTTTTGCCGTTATGGAATACTCCGGGTGGCCGTATTTTTGGGCCAGTCGATAGCTGCCTTCGGCAAGCTGGTTGCCGAACCCCTCCCGCAGACCCGTTTGTTCGGTCAGCGCAACCATTGCTTCAGCATCACCGAAGTTCAACGTTCGGCCGACGTCCTCCCGGGGCAGCAGGCCTTTCTCGAACAGTTCCATGGCGCAGCCGATGGTCATTCCCATCGATATGGTGTCCAGCCCCAGCTCATTGCAAAGGTAGTTGGCCTTGATGATGGCCTCCAGCTCGTCTACCCCGCAGGATGAACCCAGAGAGGCCAGGGTCTCATACTCCGGGCCTTCACCCTGCCCCTGCCAGCGCTCATGTTCCAGTCGCGTAATGCGGCCGCAGGCAATGGGGCATCCCCAGCAGGCCCCGGGGCGAACCAGATACTTGTCGGTCAGTACGTGTCCGGATATTTTTTCCGCTCCTGTAAAGACGCCGGTCTGAAAGTTGCGGGTCGGGCAAATGCCGACCCCGGAAGTCACCGGCGGCATGTAAGCGGTCCCATATTCTCTCAGAACCAACTTGCCGGCGTCGGCCGTTGCCTTGACCTCGCTGCGGATTTTTTTTGAAAGCGTTTTGACGCCTGTCGGATCGGCCAGCTCTATGCTGCCGGACCCTTTCACGACCACGGCTTTAAGATTCTTGGCGCCCATCACAGCCCCAACCCCGGCTCTGCCGGCGGCCCGGTGTTTGTCGTTCATGATCGAAGCGATGCGTACCTGCTTTTCACCGGCCGGCCCGATAATTGCCGTTTTGGCAGATTCTGCGGTCTCATCCCGCAGAATCTGATCGGCTTCCGGCACCAGCCGACCCCAGAGGTGACCTGCCGGTCTCAGTTCAGCACGTCCATCCTGGACAAACAGGTAGACCGGCTGCGCCGCTTGTCCCTCGATAATGATCATGTCGAAACCCGCCTTTTTCATCTCGGTCGGAAAGAAGCCGCCGGAGTTTGAACAGGTCAGGGCACCGGTCAGCGGGCTTTTGGTAACGACCATGTAGCGCGCACCGGTGGGAATCGGCGTGCCGGTCAGGGGACCGCTGGCCATAATCAGTTTGTTTTCAGGCGAAAGCGGTTCGACCTGAGGGTCGATTTCGTCCATCAGATAGCGAACGGCCAGACCGCGCCCACCAAGATAATTTTGCAGCCGGGTCCGGGGAATTTCTTCCACCGCAACAGAACCGGCCGTCAGGTCGACCCGCAGTAATTTACCTGTCCAGGCGTGCATTCAATTCACCTCCTTTGGTTGTGGATCGCTCTTAATGCCGACCGCGCAGCAAAGCCCCGGGAGCAACCGTAACTCCCTCCTCGAAACGGGAGAAGCGCAAGGGGTTTTCTTCAGGTTTCATTCGACCGGTAATCAGGTCGGCGGTCCAGCGGCCGGCCGCAGGTGAGAGCATTACCCCGGGCCAGTAAGCACAGTTGACAAAAAAGCCGGGTACCGTTTCAATCGGCCCGATTATCGGCTGGTCATCCGGGGCGTGGACATACTGGCCGGCGTGGACGACAAGATCGGGTTTCTTGAAATCACCCATGATCTCATTCCAGAACGGTGACAGAACGCCCACTTTATCAAAAGTATAGGCCGGAAACTCATAGTCTCCCAGCGGTTTGCGCATGGGTTCGCTCTTGGGTTCTTCGGGATCATGCCAGCCCATCAGGGCACCGCCGGTCTCCGGCCGCCAGTACGAGTCGTTGTCAACATCAATGGTCAATGGCGCATCCTGGGGTATTCTCGGATGGGGCGCCACAAAGACCCGTTGCCGCCTGACCTGGAAAACCGGTAACTCAATTCCGACCATCTCCGCCACCTTTATGGCAAAAGGGCCTGCAGAATTAACAACGGTTCGGGTAGAAATGGTTCCCCTGTTGGTAACCACTGCGCGGACGCCCTGCTCGTCCACCAGAATGTCCTGCGCCTCGGTCTCGAGAAAGAATTGCGCCTGCTGTGAAGCCTTTGCCAGACCCTGGGTGGCCTCATGGGCCGAGAACCAGCCGTCTTTGGCCCTGAAGGCGCCGGCGACGACTTGCGGCGAGACCCAGGGGTAGTGCGTTCGGACATCTTCGCCGGTCCAGAACTCGGAATCAGCAACGCCGACGGAATGGTAGCCTGCAACCGTCTTTTTGATCTCCTCGAATTTGCTTTCATCCTTGCTGATAAAAAGGTAGCCGCCATGACGCAGGTTGATAGAATAGTCGGAAATGCCGATCACTTCGGCAAAGTTCTCCCAGACTTCGATCGATTCCCTGGCTAAAGCCGCCATCGCCGGTTCGGTAAACTGCGCCCGAAACGATTCGATGGATGCAGCGGTTGTCAGCGTTGACAACCCGTCGCGTGTTTCAACCAGGATGGTTTCCATACCTGCTTTTGATAGCCAAAAAGCCGTGGCCACGCCGACGATACCGCCGCCGATGACCACCGCGTCCGCCGTGCGATCAGCCTTGTCCGGCACATAAATCTTACCCATACGCTCCTCCTCCGTTTTTATTGCCTTAGTTTTTCAGTTTGCATGCATATACAAAACATATCTTAAAGGATAGAAAAACAAGTGACTAAAGTGAACTAAAGTGGGAAGTGCCTAAAGTTGTGGTGTCGCTATGCTCCATCTTTTTATATATAAATGACAGAATTCCTTAACTTTAGTCACTCTAGTCACTTTAGTTCACTTCTCACTTGTATAAAATTAGTCACTTTAGGCATTTTTAAATTAATCTAATGGTAAGCGCCGAAAGTATCCGGGATTCTCCGGATTATAATAATGATCCACCGGACCATTTTCCCGGTAATGCTGGTGCCAGTGTTTGAAGGCATCTCGATCCAACTCGACGCCGAGACCGGGGCCTTCCGGCACGGCCACCACATTGTTTTTGGGTTTAAAGGGACCGTCCTGGATGACATCGCCGATTTGCCAGCGCTTTAAGGATTGACTGGGTTCATGTATCCATTGCATGGCGGCAGTGACATGCAGATAGGCCGCCGTACAGACCCCCGTATCCCCGCTGTAACACCAGAAACCGATGCCCATAGCCTCACAGGCCCCGATGAATCGAATGGCCCGATTGATACCGCCCAGTATGGCGAAATTGGTCACAAATGTATCCGGCACCCCTAGCGCCACCGCCCGTCGAATGTCGGGTACGTGGGAGGAAAACGGGATGCTCGAGTGCCGGCGCAGCGCCGCCATTTCTTCAAAGGTGGCTACGGGGTCTTCATAGTTGCGAATATTATAGGGTTCGATTTCGCGCAAGATCTGGCGGGCAGTTGACAATGACCACGCCATATTTGAATCCAACCTGAGCATCACTTCCGGGCCAAGTTTTTCCCTTAGGCATTTTACTGTGGCAACTTCGAGAAGGGGGTCGCCGAGCGTCAACTTGCCTTCAAACATGGTTGACCCATGTTCTTCCTTCATCTTCACACAATAATCTGCAACCGCTTCAGGGGACACTTCTCCGCCACGCCCATCCTTCTCTACGCGGTAAGCAAAATATTCGGTAAACGGAATTTCCTTGCGCACGGCGCCTCCCAGCAATTCATACAGCGGCTGGTTCCATGCTTTGCCCCGTATATCCCAGAGTGCAATCTCGATTCCGCCAAATGCCTTGACAACGGATGCGTCATCGGTATTCTGGACCACGCACCACTCCGGCAGGCAGCGCATTTCACAACCGGCGATATCGATGGGATCATGGCCGATTAAGCGGGGCCCCATCTGGTTGTTGATCACTTCGGCACAGTCTCCCGAGGGGGACTCCCCGATGCCGACAATCCCCTCATCGGTTTCAACCTCAATGATCGTTTTGGTCGTACCCGGATAGGTCCCGACCGACCAGTAAAAAGGAACCTCAAGAGGGATATTGACAGGTGTTGCCCGCACTTGCGTGATTTTCATTTGGATTCCTCCTTTCTTAGGGTCCAAAATTAAAACCAATAATGACTTAAAATCGTGGCTGCAAGCCACTCCCACAGGCTTTAATCAACTTTGGGAGCGGCATCTTGCCGCGATAGTTCGAGCATTTATTACCTACACATCACCCAGGCCCAAACGTTCCAGCGTTTCTCTGGTGGGAATCCCGTTATCATCCCAGCCCCTGGCCCGGTAGTATTCATCCAGCAAATCATCGAGTTCGGCCTTCGTGAGAAAATAACCCTCATTGGGACCGCTGGGAATGGGTTCTTCGTAAAATCGGGCCGGAGGATAATCCAGATGGCGCCCGAAATTCTTTATTTCACGGTTCGAAATGATACGGGTCAGATTCCATATCCGTTCAGAGACCGTTAGCAACTCCTGCCAGCTTTTCTTTTTGCCGGTGATCAGATGAAACAGTTTCTCGTAATTTTCTTCCTCGAAACCCAGCTCCATGTACTGCAGACGGCAAATGCCGAGGGCATCAAACAGCGGGCGGGTATGCTGACTTTCGATCACATATTGGGCGCATTCCGGTTTGACCTCTGCTTTCGGCATTTTTTCCGAATCGCTGCCGCTGCTGATTAAGTCAGTGACACTCGTCCAGGAGCCGGCCACATCGTAACCCAGCACCCATGCACGATTGTGATGGGCACCGATATCCGCCGTCATATAGGCCAGCATCATCGAAGGCGCATTGCGGGTTTCATAGCCTGTCCATTCGAGGCCCTTGACATGGATGGCAAAGGCTTCGGAGCCTTTTCCAATCTTTTCAGAGGCTTCCTTGACGCCCTCGGCCAGCAGATCGCCGATTCCTTCGCGGCGCGCAATTTGATTGAGCAGAAATTCAACAGTACCCGGGTCAGAAAACTGAATTTTGCGGCCCACCTGTGAAGCGTTCAGGATTCCCTTTTCAAAACATTCGATGGCCCAGGAAATGACGGCGCCGGCCGAAATCGTATCGATACCAAGTTCATCACACACATAATTTGCATAGGCCACTTCCGATATGGTCTGCAACAGGCAATTGCCCCCGAATAGGGCGATGGTCTCATACTCGGGTCCCTCCACGTATGCGTTGCCCAGATCGGTCTTGGTATGGCCATACTTGCCACACGGGGTGGGGCAGCAGAAACAGCCCTTATCCGTAATTTTCAGCTGGTCAAGAATCGCTTTGCCGTTGATCGATTTGTGGTGCTCGGCATAGGAGGTTTGAAAATTTCGAGTGGGAAAGACACCGACCTCATTCGTCCAGTCGGTGATGCCGGCAGTCCCTTCAGGCGTCCACTCTTTAAATCCGGTTTTTGCAAATACCTTTTGATAGGCATCCTTGCCGGCCGCATACGCCTGTTCCAGATCATAAACCGGCAGGCTGCCGGTTCCTTTAACGGCGATGGCTTTAATATTTTTCGACCCCAGCACGGCACCGACACCAGTACGGCCGGCCTGGCGGCCGAAATCGTGGGATATACAGGCAAACCGCACCCGGTTTTCTCCAGCCGGACCGATGGTCAGAATTTGAAAATCTTCGGCCAGGTCTTTTTTGAGCTGCGCTTCACACGACAGGGCCCCCATCCCCCAATAGCTTTCGGCCGGACGAATCTCCACCTGCTCATCATCGATAAACAGATAGCTTGGCGTTGCGGCCCTGCCCGTCAGCACCAGCACATCATATCCGGCGTATTTTAAAGCCGGGCCGAAATGGCCGCCCATGTTGCTGTCGGCATACCCACCGGTGGCCGGCGATTTGGTGCCGAAATGGATCTTGCCGCTGGCCGGCAGAAAGTAACCCGACAGGGGACCGGTCGCTGCCAGAAACATATTATCAGGGCTATAGGGATCTGTATTTGGTGGCAGCTCGTCATAGAGCAATTTCGCAACGAAACCGCGGCCGCCAACATATTGATCAACCAGTTCGTCCGCCAGGGGCTCTTTGCTCACCTCACCGGAACTCAAATTTATTCTTAAAATCGATCCTGCATATCCGTTCAGTATCATGCTACGCTCCTTATCCAATATCTTCAGCCTAATCTAATTTGCCCCTCCCCCTTGATCCCCTCCCTTCCTCGCCTGAGGCGGATCTTCGACAAGGGCGGGGAATCCATTATTGGAAATTTGTTAAATAGGCTGAAATCATGCTTTAAAATCAAAAATTGCTAATTCCCGCTATCAGCGGTTAGTTGTAACGCTTCGCGCGGACAGATCGCGGCACACTCCCCGCAGAGGGTACATTTGATCGGGACGTCCATCTGCCGGTGCTCAAATAAAACCCCATGTGGGCATGCTTCCACGCATTGCATGCATCCCGTGCATTCCTCCGAATCAATAATATAGGCGCTGTCTTTCAGTGCAATCGCCTCTACCGGACAGACCTCCGCACAAATCCCGCACTGATCACACAGATGAATCCGGTAGTCTCCCGGCGCGGGGAACCGCCCCTCGATCCGCAGGGCTGCCTTGGCAGGATTCACCTCACGGAAATTCTCCAGGGCGCAAACGACCCGGCACACCCCGCAACCGGAACAGTTTTCATGAATTGCTCTCAGCTCCATTGCCATTTTAAACTCCTTTATGTCCTCTATTGAATTTTTTCGATAAACCTCTTCAGATCCTTATCTGTGTCTGCTGGCAGATCTGGAGCGCTGTAGTCGCCCAGTATTTGCTTAACCTTCTTATTGGCAGCTTCCATAATTTGTTGTGAACCACCGGCCTGCCAGTTGTCAAAGTTGTCCCGGTTGGAGATCATCGGCTGATAAAACTCTGAACGAAAATGCTCAAACGTATGATCCTGGTCCAGATAATGGCCGCCGGGACCGACCGCTTTGATCACATCGAGGGCCAGGGTGTCCGCGTTAACCGCATAGGCTTTTTTGATGCGTTTGACCATGCCGCAAATTTCATCGTCGATAACGAACTTTTCATAGGACATGCAGCTGTACGATTCCAGGATGCCAGCGCTGTGCAGCACAAAATTAATCCCGCTGACCTGAGCCATCAGCAAACTCATCATCGATTCATAGGCCGCCTGGGCATCCGGCACCTTGCCATCACTGATGGCGCCGCCACCTCTGACGGGCAGGTTGTAAAAACGCCCCATCTGGGCGGTTGCCGCCGCATTGATTGCCATTTCGGGCGAGCCGATACTTAAGGCCCCCGAACGCATTTCGGTATTGGAGGAAGAGCCCGCAAAAACCACGGGGGTTCCTTCCCGCACCAGCTGGGTCAACACAATCCCCGCCAGAATCTCAGCGTTCTGCAGCGCCAGGGTCCCGGCCAGTGTGGTAGGGCCGGTCGCTCCGGCAATCACCAACGATGAAATCAACTGGGGCTGACCGGCACGGGCATATTCCAAAATCGCCCCCAGCATACGTTCGTCATACCCCAACGGCGTCAGCGAAGTCAGAATACTGATCATACAAGGTTTTTCGACCAGCCGGTCTTCGCTGCCAAACAGAATGGAAGCCATCCGGATACTGTCCCGAGCCCCCTGCGCTCCCATGGCGCTTCCCATGAATGGCTTTTCAGAATATTTCATTGCCGCGTATATCATCTTGGCATGGCGGATTTCATGGGGCACATCGTTGGGCTCGATGACCATCCCGCTGCAGATATCCTGATAGGGGCTGGCCTGGGTGAGTTTGACGAAATTTCCAAAATCCTGCAGGGCACCTTCCCGCCTTCCATTATCCAGATCAGTAACAAAAGGCGCACCGTAACCAGGAATAAATGCCATGTGGCTGCCCCCGATGACCACATCGCAGTCAGGATTTCGCGCATAAAGGGTAAATTCAGCCGGGGCTTTTTTGATTTGCGCTTCCACCAGTTGCGCCGGGAAAAATACCCGCTGGCCATCGACTTTGGCACCTCCCTTTTTCAGGATTTCCAGCGCCGGTGGATAGTGGAAGTCAATGCCGACTTTTTGCAGGATCTGTATGGAGGCATCATGAACTTGCTCCACCTGGTCCTTTGTCAAAAACTCATACGGTTGCATTCTGGCAACTCCTTTCAGGTTGCAGCAATTACAATGGAAATGGTTTCAGGTGTCCTGTTTTCGCTCTTACGAGCTAGGCCGAGGCATACAAGTTTCGGATGTCAACAATTCAAGCACCTGTTGGACTCGTTTTATTAGTTTCATTGGTTGAATTGGTTCGATTAACCCGAACCAATTGAACAAATTAAACCAATCAAACCAATTAAACAGATGGTATTGCTAACACCCGCCTTTAATTTTGCGTATCGACCACGCGTTTCAGTTCAATTTCCACTAAACCCAGGTGCGCTTTCATGCAACGTGCCGCTTTTTCAGCCTCGCCGTCTTCAATACAGGCCACAATTTGCCTGGCGGTTATAATTGCCTGTTCCGGCGGGCATAACCGATCCGGCATAAATTTTTCATAGTATTCATGCGATTTTTCGACGATCTGCTTCATCGTTTCGCAGATCATTTCATTGTGCGTGGCTTCCGCTATGGCAACGTGAAAATCGAAATCCGGATCGTAGAATTTTTTGATGTCCGCTTCGCAGGCTTGCATGCGTTCAAGCGCTTCATGTAGTCGTCGGATGTCCTCCGAGCTGGCCCGCTCGGCCGCCAGTTTGGCCGCATTGCACTCAAGGATTTCTCTGAGTTCCATTAGCTCAATGATTTGTTCCGCTGCCAGTGCATGCTGGAGATTCGTTAGGGTCAAGTCATTAACGGGGAGGTCTTTTTTGATAAACGTCCCTTTTCCCTGGGAAGACTCTAAATAGCCCGAAAGGACCAGTCCCTTAATGGCCTCCCGGATGGACGAGCGCCCGACACCGAACATTTGCGACATATCGCGTTCGGTCGGCAGTTTGTTACCCGGCTTTAATTCTCCGGATTTGATATGCTGAATAATTTCATTAAGGATGATTTCAGGGGTCGAGCTTTTCTGGATGGTTTTAAATTTCATCAATTGTGAAATCTCCCGAGTTGCTAATAATTTGTGTTTGATGAATTGATCTTCATTATGTCGTCCCGGAGTGCAACAAAATCGTGGCCGCAATTACGCCCGGGATTCCATCCCAACACCCAGTTCTTCGCGGGTAAAACGGATGCTATCGACGACGGCCTGGTACTCCCGGCGACGGGCTTCTTCGCAATCGTCGGTTGCAGGATCGAACTCAACTTCGATATTGAGGCGTTTCATATCCGGATTGGCCCGGATGACCTCATAGGCCTGCCGCATGGGGACGTCTCCCGTTCCGGTGGCGACACCGACGATCCGGCAGCCGTATTGATCGAAGACAATGCGATGATCGGAAAAATGATTGGTATAAGATACGGGTGCCAGCTTGCGAATCGCCGTCAGCGGGTCTTCGCCCACCATGAGAGAGTTGTTGGTGTCAACACAACCGCCCACGTAAGGATGGTTAACCCGGTTGATAATCCAGAGCACCTCATCACTGAAGGCTTCGGTATGATTCTCCAGACATATTCGCACCCCGGCGTTTTGTGCGACTGGTGCAGCGGCTTCGGCTTTGCGGGCAATCTCTTCCAGTTGCGGAATCACCGCCGGATGAAAGGCCGAGCCGCACACCGGATGCGGCCGGTTAACATCCATGCTTATTTTACCGATATCCGAGCCGATTTTTTCAGCAATGGCGACACCCTCTTCCATGGTATTCGTCAGGCGGTCATCGTATTCGGATGCGTCTAAAGAAAAATTGTATTCCAGGAATAATCCTCTTTCTTCAGCGGCCCGGCGCACATCGCCCAGGTGCGCGTCATCGGTTGAGCCCAGATCAGCCGCCGTCAAATGCAGGCCGTCGAGCCCCAGCTTCTTGGCCTCGTCCATCAAACCAAAGATGTCCCAGACCGGCTCCCA
>Ga0316575_10000316_pt1 | contig 13603 bp, 12 predicted proteins | sample J5NA_FD_203072 | JGI IMG/M metagenome (GOLD analysis project Ga0316575, IMG submission 203072) | Rhizosphere microbial communities from salt marsh grasses in Alabama, United States - J5-7_050615r2r3 | ecosystem: Host-associated > Plants > Roots > Rhizosphere | place: USA: Alabama | collected...
CCTCTTTACAACGGTGCTCCACCGTACCGCACTCTTGATTACACGATGGTGGCTGTGACGGTCTGCCCCCGTTGCCTCTTCGCTTCCCCCGACAAGAAGGATTTCAACTACTCCGCCGTGACGGGTCAGAGTGAAAACAAGACGCAACTCACGAGCAATATCCTCATGACACTGCAGGAAAAGATCGGCGAACGCAAGGCGATCATAAAACCCGGATGCGACGTGGAGAAATATTTCGGACTGAACCGCACGCGCGAAGCGGCAATTGACAGCTACCGCCTTGTCATTGCCCGTGCAAAAGTTGAAGCCTGGTACGAGCAACCGTACGCCCTTTACAAGGTTGGTGCGGCCCATCTGCGGATCGCCAAAATAATGAAAGATGCCAATATTGACAATAGGGAAAGCCTCCGTGAAGCGCTCAATTTCTGTGAAGAAGCGTTCAGAACATCCAATTGCCCGTCGGAAGAGATCGAAATGCAGGTGATCTATACGATTGTCGCCCTCTACCTCAGACTCAACGACCAGAAAAAGGCGAACTCCTATATCGGTGTCTTCAACAACCTGCATAATGCACGCCAGGCGGAGATGAGAACCAATCCCAAACTCACACTGCAGACCATTGACAAATGGACCGATAAAGCGAAATATCTCTGGGAAGATCGCGACCGTGACGATCTTTTCATCAATGAATAACCGGCAAGGACACTCCATGAATACCGGAACAACTTCCGACCGTCTCAATTTCCTCGTTGATGAGGAGCTTAACCTGCAGTGGAACCGTCAGACCTGGGGACGCGACGAAAAGCTGTGGCGCGAAACCTATCGCTACGGCTACTACTGGCCCGGAGGATCGAATCAAAAAAACAATATCGTCACGATCATGGCCGAAAAGTATCTGCTTCCCCATCTTGACGGAAGAAGAGACCTCAAGATCATGGAACTCGCTCCCGGCGGCGGGAGGTTCACTCCGGAACTTATCAGGCTGTCGCGGGAAATGCACCTTGTCGACTACAACGAGGCATGCATCGCCATCTGCAGGGAACGCTTCAAATACTATCCGGACATGCAGTTTTACGTCAACGACGGCACCTCGGTGGATTGTGTTCCCGACACTGATTTCGACCTGATCGCCTGCTGGGATTCTATGGTCCACATGGCCACAACGGTCATTGAAAAATACATCGCCGGTTTTGCCCGCAAACTCGCTCCCAACGGTATCGTCTGGGTAGACCATTCGGGAAAGGGACTCAGTGAACGCGGGTGCCGCTCCGACATGACAAAGGAAAAAATGGCTGCAATAGCCGAAAAAAACGGACTCTTCGTTGCTGCGCAGTCGTTCCGCAGCCCCACAGACTGCATTTCGGTACTGATCAGACAGTAACGTTGCAGCAGTTATAAAACGACGCGTGTTCCCCGATACACCTTGAGTGTTTTTTCTCCGGAACCATCCTGTTGTATATTTGAGCTGACCGCCACCGGCATGCCGGTTCGCGATTCATCGCCATAAGGTGAAAAGCGGGGCCTGATGATACAGTACAGCCGGATTACAACAGCATGAAAGAACGGATTCCATATGACAACAACCACGATCAGTAATATCGAAATCACCCTCGCTCATCCCCTGACCATAACTACTCAGTGGATAGGACAAACCGAACCGATGCGCCAGATTCTTGCCTGCTGGCATGTCATTACCGATGATGATCTGCCTCTTACCCCACGCATCATCGGACACCCCGGCATCGGAAAAACGACGCTCGGAATTGCCGCCGCACAGCACCGCAAACAACCGGTCTACATCATGCAGTGCACCGCAGATACCCGTCCCGAGGATCTTATCATCACACCGGTTCTTTCGGAAAAGGGCAGCATCGCCTACCATGCAAGCCCCCTGCTCTCGGCGGTCATCACCGGCGGCATCGTCATTATCGACGAGGGCAACCGCATGTCGGAAAAATCGTGGGCCTCGCTCGCACCGCTCTTCGACAACCGCCGCATGGTCGAATCGATCATTGCCGGTATCACCATTCCCGCGCACCGTGAATTCAGGGCGGCAGTCACCATGAATGACGATTCGTCAACCTTCGAAATACCCGACTACATCATGTCGCGACTGCAGCCCGGTATAGCGATCCCCTATCCCGACCGTGACGATGAGCTGAAGATCCTGCGCTACAGCCTCCCCTTCTCCACGGAGGAAGTTCTTGACATCTGTGTCGACTTTCTGCAGCGCTCGCATGCGCTCGATCTCGATTACTCGATACGGGACGGCATCAATGCCATCCGCTATACGCTCAAACGCAAAGCCGTTGAACCGGCAGCCGAAACAACCGGCCTTTTTACCGAGGCACTGGTTCAGATACTCGGCCGCGACGCTCTTGACCTTGAAAAGCAGGCGATGCGCAGAAAACTGTCGGGAGAAAACCTCCCGTCAATGCAGCTCGGCGACTTCTTCTTTGCGGATGATGAAGAACTGAATCCCGATACCGACGACGACGAGGTATGATGAAGGACGACGGCAGAGTCACGATTTTTCCGATACTCCACGGACGGGCGGTTTTCGCACAGGAACTGCGCAGGCTCAGCCTTTCGCGACCGTTCGACTGTATCGCCGTCGATCTGCCCGAACCATTCGAACCGTACCTTGCCGACGCAGTGGGAAAACTCCCGGAAATTCACGCACTGGCCGCACGTGAGGCGGCCGGGCCGATATATTATTGTCCCATTGACCCGTGCGATGCGGCGATTGAAGCGGTACGACAGAGCATGAGCCTCCATCTGCCCCTCGAAGTCATAGGGCATCCCGACTGTACACGGGGAGAACCGCTTCCCGCACTGCCCGATGAACACGCAATCACCACCCTCGGACTCGACGCCTTCTGTTCCCTCGCCGTTCGTATCATCCGTAGACAGGCACGTTCCGGATACGACCGCACACACGGCAGCCATCTCGCCGCACGAATCATCGAATTGCGCAAACGATACCGGTCAATCCTTGCCGTGGTGCATCTGCGTCACTGCCCCGCACTCTACGATGCAATGGACACCGGGAAGAACGGCGATACCGTTCCGGGGGAACCTGTACCCTACAGCGTTATTTCGGAACTGATCAATGCCGACCATCTCTATTTTGCGCTCGGAGAACTTCCCTTTATCACCGGCAAATACGAAATGGAACGGTACGACCCGCTCGCACCGCCGTTCGATCCGGTAACCGCGATGAAGGATCTTTTCAGGGAGACCCGCGAAACGGTATCATCAGACAAGCTCTCCGCCCTGACGCTTTCTCCCGTACGCATTCAGGCGGCGCTTACCTTCCTGCGCAATCTCACCGTTCTTTCCGCACGGTTTCTGCCGTCACTCTTCGACATCGTCGAAGCGGCAAAAGGAGTGGGCGGAAACCGGTATGCACTGCAGATTCTCAAAAATGCAAAATACTATCCGTGGTTTTCCCTTGACGACCGCTCTTCCATGCTCGGGATCGGACTTGACAAGATACGCGTTCCCGCCTGGGGAACCACCGGCCGTGCCGTCAACATTCTGCGCGACCATGAGCTCTACTGGCGCACGCTCTCGCTGCGCCCCGACCCGACTGAAGAACAGCGGCGGAAATACCGCTACACCTGGAACCCGCGCGGCATGTGTTCGCATGTTCCGGAAGATCTCACGATCGAGCGGTTCAACGGCAGGGTACGCGGCAAGGCACACAGGATGCTCATGGAGGACCACTCCCGAACCGAGAAATTCAATGCTTCGGTCAAGGATGGTATTGATATACGCGAAACAATACGAAACTGGCACACGGGAGGCCTGTACGTGCGTGAACTGCCGCCGGCACGGGGAAAGATCGATACGGTCGTGATCATATTCGATGCCGATCACGATGAAAAATATCCGAACAGCACCACCTGGTATGCGGAACATCCCGAAGAGTCGACCCTTTCGTTCTATGCCACGCCGCCTTTCGGGAACCTGATCGGTCCCGGCATCGCACGCTGCGAATACGGAGGACTGGCACTGCTCTTTCCCCCGCGGAGCATTCCCGATATTTTTCAACTAACAACCGACCCTCCCATGCCCGACCGGCGCGCCCGACTCACTATGGGCGCACTCATGTTCAGCAGAGAAACACACATCGCCTATGTTGCCGCCGAAAAACCGGGGGCATTCCTCACGAGCCTGGCGAAGCGGTTCAAAAGAAAACTACTCTGGATACCCCTGTCGACATTTTCACTTGAAACAATTACCCGCCTGCGTACTTTCCACATACTCAACGGCAAGCAGGTACGCAGCTGGGCTACCCGATTCATCGGAGAGTAATATGATCAAACATTCCACACCATTCACGCACGGCACACTTCATGTCACATTCTGTACCCTTGTACTGCTCATATGCACAGGTATACAGGCACAACTCGACAGTGCACGGCAGCAGGCCCTCGACGGCATTATCGCGAACCTGCGCAGCGACTACCGCCTCTGCACCGGTGACACATCGGACATCTCCGACAATACGCTCCTGCACTGGCATAAAAACATCGACAGTATCATAACGGGAAGCGACTACGGAACAATCGCAAAAAAGTACTTTCAGGAAACGGGGCTCTCACCAGCCAATGTCCGGCCGTGCGAAATCATCAGATGGATGCAGGATTCCGAACGGTCACTGCAGGAATATTCAACGATTTTAAGCGAAGCAAAAGACACGATTCTTCAACGGCGGGATGATTCACTCCATCTGCAGGCGGAACTTGCGAAAAACAGCCGTGCCGCATACGACCTGCTCGGCATTCCTTTCGGAATAAGCCGTCGGGCATTCAGGATCATGATGCAGACTCGAAAAACCGGTAATGCAATGGAAACAGGAACATTCATCAGGTATGATTCCGTTCCCTTCGGGAATTATTCTTACAGGGTCGCATTTCATTTTTCGAATGACGGTACGTATCAATCATATGAAATCGAAAGCAACACCTGCGACTTTGATTCACTTAATACGGGTGCACGTCCACGTTTGAACACCATAGCAACGGAGTTCGAGAAAATGGTAAACATTCCTCCTGATCATATTTACCGTGTGGGTCAGTTTGATATTGTTCCCGGACGGCTTGCCATCTGCAGGCAATGGATTTTTCCTGCCGCAACCGCCTACTTCGGACTCGGGCGTAACGGAAGTCGCTTTTATGCAAAGGCGATTGTCAGCGGCACGAAATAACCGTCATACCATAACTGGAATCACAAAAACCGATCATAAACAAAAAGAATAATCGTCATAATGGCAACCATACAAAGCAGAATTCTGCTGAAGATGATCAACGGGTCGGAGGCAGTGGGGATTTCGGTCTGGGGCGCTCGTTTTTTCACCAGTTTTCTATTCATCGTCCGGCCATTCCATACTGAAGTTTGATAATGAACAGTATACCACAAACAAATCGACAACTCAACCATCAATTTCCCGCGACACTACGGATCATCGCCTGCTGGGACGTTGTCATCATCACCGTTCTGATAACCGCATGCCTCTTTTCCATACCGTTTCTTCATTCGATAACACCGGAAACGGTAGTGGTTTATCGGGAAAACCGTATCATCGCAACCTATCCCCTCTCCGTTGACCGCACAATAACCGTCGAAGGTGCACTCGGACCGGTTGAACTGCAGATAAAAAACCGGTCGGTTGCCATCACGAAAAGTCCCTGTCCGCAGCATGTCTGTGAGCGAACCGGTGCAATACGCAACCCTTCATCCCAGATAATATGCGCACCGGGTCATCTGCTTATCACCATCACTTCATCTGCGAAGGAAAAAGTCGATGCAATCGCACGATAATACCGAAACCGATGAAACCGTCACAAAAACAGTCCTCATTCTGGTTGCGGTGGCATTCAATATTCTTGAGCTCTTTATTCCGCGAATACCGCTTCTTCCATGGCTGAAACCGGGACTCGCCAACAGTATCACCATAATCTGGATCATCAGGTACGGAACAGTCGACGCCCTGCTCTTCACCTTCATACGGGTGTGGATTTCGTCATTCTATTTCGGGCTCTCACTGGTAACGATAACGCTTGCCCTGAGCGGCGGTGTGGCTGCAACGCTTGCCATGGGCGGAATCTGGGCTCTTTCGCGAAAGGTCGCACTGTTCCGCAGCGGCACCGTCGGAATTGCGGTAACCGGAGCGCTTTTTCACAATGCAGGACAACTCGTCGCCGTTTACCTCCTGCTTGCGCGCAACAGTACCGTTATCTATCAGCTCCCCGCCATGGGAATCGCCTCTCTTGTTTTCGGCTGCTTTACCGGACTTCTCACACCCGTATTATGGAAGATGTTTATCGTTGAAGATCCGATGAACATATCTCCGATTACCCCCCGGTTTCCGCTCCGAAAAGCCTCACTCAATCGACTTTTCATCGTCATCATTACCGCATGCGGTCTGGTTGCGGCACTCCTCCTTGCCGTCGATTCACCGATCATCCTCGCATCCGCTGCCGCAGCAGCAACCATCAGTGCATTATTTATTTCATCGCGCGGAGCAGCATCACTCATTCACCCGTTGCGGTTCTGGTTCCTCTTTCTTTTTATCGCGGTGTTCAACCTGTTTTTTTCGTATGGAACCCGTATCGCATCGCTGCCGGTTATTACCCATGAAGGATGCCTCGAAACCGCCGTCCAGTCACTCCGGCTCTGGACATGGATCGAACTGAGCCTCATACTGCAGGCACTTCATGCGAACACGCTTTTCTATAACACGCTCAGGAGGATTTTTCCCAACCGTGCCGGGTCGCTTGCCGCAGCGCTGTTCGCCCTCGAATACTTTCCCGACGTTATTGCATTTGTAAAATCACCGGCAGGCCGGACCGGTATCGTGTGGCGCAGACCGCTTCCGGCGCTTCACGCCTTCGCCGACAGGGTGAAGCGGTACATCATCGACCTGCTCGAAAAGACATCGGACGAAAACGGTCGGGAACAAAACGATTAGGGAATCGATTCGAGAATCTCTATGATATTATCGGGTGTCCAGACAAGGCCGATTTCCGAATCCTGCGAAAGCCGTCCGGCATAGATACCCAGAAACACGCTCTCTCCCGAGTTTCCGTTGCAGTCATACTTTTTGTACACTACCGGTGAACCCGACATGCCGCCCCGAGTGGTTGCATCAATGAGAAATGCATTGTTGCCCTGATACTTGAGGGACGGTTCCGATGCGATGTGCCCCGCTTTCCAGATAGGAAACACTCCCGGACCGGCGAACCCCTCGACGAAGCCGATGATGTAGAGCGGCATGCCGATCACCGGTTCCGTTTTCGACTTCATCATGCCGATATCCATGAAATAGAGCTCATGCTGCAGGGTGTCGTAATTTTCGAGCGGCAATGCAACGACATCGACCCACTTCATCGGATGCTCGTACCAGCGCGGTCTTCCCTCCGCAGTGTAGAGTGCTTCACATCCGCGATTGAGCCAGACGCCCAGTTTCTTGCTGTGATGGATGATCTGCAGGCTGTCGGGACGGTGCTTCTCGGCATACAGTTCCGGATCGAGCGGATGGTGCCCGGTTACCACATGCCAGTTGGTAATAAGGTAGGGTTTGTCCTTCCACTTCACCAGAAATCCCGTGGCACGGCCGACGAGAATTTCGTTCTTGAATATCTTGACATACAGGCTGCGTTTGCTCAGTTCGTCAATCTTTGCATTGGAGAGATTTTCCGTTGCGCCGACCATAACGGCAAGAACGGCAACAATCCACCACATCCGAATACTGTGCATGAGAATCCTCCCTGATTGTATTTAGGCACTGCCTGCGAAACAACGATTCGGGCACCAGCCCGGAATTCACTGCAGAACTACAGAAGCGCAATGCACCATGCGACCGGATGTCCTGATCTTCACAATATACACTCCCGCAGAAAGCGTCCCTGCCGGCACCGAAGCGGTTCCCTGTGTTCGTCCTGCCAGTCCACGTCGTACGAACGCGCATCGTCTTCCGGCAGCATCAAAGAGTGTTATCTCCTGTATATCGTCTATCCCGCTGCAGTAAAGCGCCCTGTTCCGTCCGCCCGAAAACCGGACCGCCCATTCCCGGTTCTTCACCTGCGGCTGCAGGGTGATCACCCCGTTTTCCTCTTCCATCCCTTCGGGTCTCGGACCGTAAAGCGGCACGGGCACTCCGAGCTCATACGCACCGCAGTCGGGAAGCGCACCGGCAAATCCGTCATTGATGTTCGGCAGTATCTCGCCCTTGTCAATAACGGCGCTGCCCGCTGCCGGTCGCAGATCAACCGTGTCACGTTCCGGGACGGGCGGATTGGGAAATTCAACGCCGGGAAACACCTCATCAAGTTTTATATCGGCGACACCGCGCATTTCAACCTCGGAAAAAGGCCTCCCGCCGATTTTGGCGATATACTTGACATCATAGACACCGACGGCATCGCGATCGAAGCTGCTATGCTCACCGGGGTCGCGGATATCGGCACCATACGGATTTCCGGCATCGTACCCGCCCCAGTCGACGCCGCCGTCCGGTCCGCCGATGGCGAGATTGTTCCTGAAAAACGCCCAGTCCATCGCCTCGTTTCCGGCAAGTCCCGCCCCGACCTTGATGACGGTATTATGCAGGGCAATGTCTCCCCTGCTGTCGCGCTTGAACTTGAAAGCACCGTGCACGACATTGTACATCACATTGCGGATGAAGTAATTCGGTCCGCCGAGCCCCGGCTGCGAACTCAGCCCGACGTAGCAATTGGTGATCCGGTTACGCATTACCCGTCCGTTGTGAATACTGAAATCGGCCTCAACGCCGTCATCCGCACCGGTAAAGATATCGTTATTGTAAATATCGTTGCAGTACTGTGAAGCAGCTTCATCATCCTCCATGAGTGAGATGCAGTCCCGAAACGCCGTTACCCGATTATGACAGATGACGTTTCCCGCACCGGAGAACTGGATGCCTTCCCCCTCATTCTCTCCGTCGGCCCCCATGGTTTCATTGCTCCAGCCGACCTTTCCGGCAATGACATTGTCGCCGACATAGCAGCAGGTCATCCCCTTTCCATACGCAGTAATACCGTACAGACCGCTGAGGGTACAGTAGCGGATGACACAGTGTTCGGCGCCGTCGGCCTTGATCGCCCGCGCACTGTTCTCTCCGCTGCTGTTAACCGTTATGCCGATGATCCAGACCCATTTTTTATCGATAAGGTTTATGAAGTCATACTGCGCCGACCGGTCGGAGGAAATGTAGACCTGCGGTGCCGCTTCGGTACCGCTTTTGGGAGTAAGCGTCTCATTCATACCTGAGGGTACCTCGGTCACCACAGCTCCTTCGGGAATTCGCGGAAAGGGCCTGGTGGCAGCTGTTATCACCGTATCGACATTACTGCCTTCCGGATCTGTCAGTTTCAATTGTATGTCGTAGGTCGTTCCCGGCTCCAGATCGAAGATCGATCCGGAGTGTTTGTTCTTCCATGCAAATCCGAGGTTTTCCCCTGCAGGCACCCTGCGTAGCGGCAGTGCCTCCCTCCAGTTCCACGAATCATCCCCCTGTTTCCGGAACTTTACCGTCACAACGCCATTGAGGTTGTCGTCTCCCTCGATCATCCATTCAATGGCGATATTGCTGACCGTCGGATACGGTACCTCTATTACTCCGGGTATCGTGGCATTGATGGCTGAACAGACGGTCGGGAGAAATAGTATTCCGAATAGCGAATGGACTGCAATTTTCTGTTGCAGCATACCCAGAACTTCACGAAACCGATTTCTTTTCGACATTGCCACTCCTTACCCATGAGTATTTTCAGGAAAGCCCCTCATTAAGAATATACCTCGGGTTATCTACCTTTACATGATTTACTTCTCGGCCGGCAGGATACCGTCTTGCCTCGGCAGTGTTCCTGTATCATTTTTTGATACGGAATGATACCATTCAGGTATCACCCATGTACCCCCGGGACGGAATACCATGTTCAGATTGATGTATTGTCTGTTTTTACCTGTGTTCGTTCTCTCATTCCGGACACATGCCGCAACGATCAACGTCGGTCCATCGCGCACTGTCAAGACGCTGTCCGATGCAGTCCCGATTGCCAAACCGGCAGATACGATTATCATCTCACCGCCGCATCCCCGGCACGGGGAAGAGGGGTCAATCCGGGATCAGCAGGCGGATTCAGTCTGCTGGCACTCTACGAATATGTTGATACTGCATCGGGTCGACAGCGGCTTTCAGATGGAACGGTAATGGATGCGGGTGCATTCGCCTTCACCGATGCAGCAATCCGGCGTATGGCCGACTCCCGGCATTCAGTACTGCAGTTCGGTATTTCCTTCACTTCGTCCAGCAGTATCGACCTGCTCGGACGCACGGTTCGTACCGGGTATGGACCTTCCGGTATTATCATGATGCCCTGTAAAGGTGGCATCCGTTTACTCATGCACTCCCGGTATGATGACTGACACTCCGGCTCAGTATCAGTCACACCGTTTTGCGACCATTTTCCCAGTGCATGTCCGGTTTCATCTTCTCCGAGTGCATTGATACAGGCATACACTGCATCGCGCAGTGCACGTTCACGGGGATCATTGATCATCTTATACTCCATTTTCACCATGGCATACGCGAATCCGAGCCCCGGTGTACCGAAGCAGTGTGACGACGTACCGAATTCGCATGGATCTCCCGGTTTGAGAAATCCGAGGTTGTACCACGACGGAATCCTGAGCAGTATGTCTTCCTGCCCGTCAAGAGGTGACGATCCGTTGCAGAGCTGATCGAATACTTCGGTTGTAATACCGAGCTCCTGTCCGCCGAGAGCAAGATTGCCGTAGACCTTTGCCAGTGCCCGCACCTCGCCGATACCGTTACCTGAGCCCTGCTCTATCCGCAGATAATCGCGGCTGTTCGGCTTCGCATCCTTCGGAAGCATCATCGCCCTGAAAAAGAGCGAGTGCGGGTTGAGCATCCCGCGTGTCTGCTTCCAGGGCATCTTGAACATGGCGAGCGGCGGACTGAACAGTTTGACTTTCGCAAGCCGCTCATCGGGAACCGAATCGGGCAGCCCGATGAAAAAATCAACACCCAGCGGCTGTGCTATCTCCTGCTGAAAAAAAATACCGAGGCTTCGGTGCTGCGGATCGGCCTGCCTGATAAGTTCGTTGGCATACATACCGAGCGTTGACGAGTGGTACCCGTGGCGGGTCCCCGGTTTCCAGAACGGTTTCTGTGCGGCAAGGATCACTGCAAGACTGTCAAGATTTCTCATCTGCCGGTAGCTCATGGGACGGTCGAATGCGGGGAGCCCCGCCTCATGATTCAAGAGCTGCCGAACGGTTATGTCGCTCTTGCCGTTCTGTGCAAATTCTGGCCAGTAACGCGAAACCTTTTCATCGTAGTCGAGAATCCCGGACGATACCGCTTTCGCGACGGCGGTGGCGGTCATGCCCTTGGTGGTCGAAAAGACGATGATCATTGTGTGCTCTTCCCAGGGAAGTTTTCTGTGCGGTTCGCGGTACCCTCCCCACAGGTCGACCACATTTTCCCCTTTGTAATAAGCACATACCGCAGCACCGATCTCGCCGCGCTTTACGAAATTGTCGATGAAAGCATCCCGCACCGGTTCGAAACCGCTGGCGACGGTGCCGTGGATAAGGGTTTCATTGACCCTTTGTCGGAGTGATTCGGTTGAGCTGCAACAACAGATCAGTGCAGCCGTCACCATCACTCTATACCGCACTATCAGTTTGTGAATCATTTCCGTACCCCCCGGTTTTACCGACCGAACACGGTAGCTCAAACGTTATCGAGCACTTGCCGGATCCTCCGATGCATCGAGCGGAAGAACAACTCCGAGTGTATCAACAGTAAACCATGTTCCTCCGTCGAAGTAATGGTGTTCGCAGTCATTTTCATCTATACATTTGTCCACACATCCCCTGCATACGCGGGCGATGCCGTCTTCAAACCGCAGGGCGCCGTCATATTCCGGAGGAATAAGCGGGCGGTTGTTCCGGTCGACAAAACCCCATTTTCCGTGCCGTTTCACCCGCACGAATCCGTCGGAGAAATAGTCGGCTCCGTTGTCAAGAACGGGAACACCGGTAATGATCACCTTCCCCATTCTTCCGATAAGCAGATTGCCGGTTGTCGAGGCGCACAGCCAGACGGCAAAGTCCCCGTTCGGATACTGCATGCGCTTCAGATACGACCGGTTTACTGTAATGCTGTCGTCCTTGACACAAACGGCATTATCGTGTAGTCCCATCTCATCTTCATCCGAAAGCTGCAGCATGCATGGAATGCACTCCTGGGAAGCTACGATACATGCAGACAAAAGCACTATCGAACAGACCGGATACTTCACTATACGTCCGATACAGTGCCCGGACAAGTTTTTCACTACCCGTCCTCCTCCCTGCATTCCCATCCTGATGACGAGATTACGCCCCTGACCTTCAGACTCCTGACAAGCTGTTTGGCGAGATTTTCCCTGAAGTTCTTACCGTTTATGGTTGCCGGTGAATTACGGAATCACCCATGAAACAATCATGCCGCATACCGGTTCAGTACGTAAGGTTGAATCCCACGAAAAATTCTCTGCCGCGCAGCGTGGGAAAGACGTCATTCGAGAACCCGCCGTATTCATACATCCAGATTTCTTTTCCTGCAAGATTGTCAATTTTAAACAGAAATGACGGTTCAACCTTCCAGGAACGATCGAACAGTCTGGCGATATTGAATTGCGACGAAAAATTGATCATGTGAAAAGGACCGTTGTCGATATGATCATAGTCATTTACAGAGGTGTCACTGTTGTTGATGTATCCATTATATTCTTTCGGAACCCCACCCTGATATGCATCGAATAATGAGACGGTTATCCCGCAGGGATGCATGTAGCTTGCACCGCCTTTTATCAGGAGACTGGCAACAGGGAGAATATTGTAACTGGTTTTATCGAATACTTTTCCTTTATTATCCTGATAGGTTAACGATCCGTTCAGCAACAATGATTTTAAGGGATGCAGCTTTGTTTCAAATTCGATACCGCTGAATGACATATCATCCAGATTTGTGTATTTTCTTGAAAGGTAATCTCCTTGCGCAGTATTGAAAAGCACCTGCTGGATGATGTCTTCCTGTTTACTGTAGAAATAATTGAGGCCTGCCATCATCCATTCATTCTGATACGAAATACCGATATCGGTAGTTTTCACGATCTCGGGACGGAGATTTTTATCACCGTAGAGGCCGATATCAAAGTCCATAAAAAGTTCATTGATACTCGGGAGGCGAAACGCTTCACTGTACAACGCCTTGAAGGTAAGGCCCTTTTTTGGGTGCAGTATGATCCCGGCACGAGGCGCGATGTGTTTTTCGACGCCGCTGGTCTTATTTGCCTGAATGCCGCCGATTATTTTCAGAAGATCCCGCGGTGAATAATCTATCTGTCCGTATCCGGAAAATGCCCAGCGTTTTCCTTCTGACACATCGTAAGGACGTTCTCCCCGGTTTTTAGGTTCAAGGTATGTTTCGCGTCCATCAATATACGAGACCGTTCCCCCCGTGACAACATTGACATTACTGAAAAGTGTAATGACGTGC
>Ga0316575_10000317_pt1 | contig 13591 bp, 9 predicted proteins | sample J5NA_FD_203072 | JGI IMG/M metagenome (GOLD analysis project Ga0316575, IMG submission 203072) | Rhizosphere microbial communities from salt marsh grasses in Alabama, United States - J5-7_050615r2r3 | ecosystem: Host-associated > Plants > Roots > Rhizosphere | place: USA: Alabama | collected...
AAATTTTAACTTATTTTGACCTAAGTCGAGCAATTTTCAAGTTTGCCGCATATACAATGAAGATTGCGTTTCGCTATAGTCGACTATGCGGAACGGCATCTGACGCAGTAGATGCAGTGAAATTGGAAATCCCGCAGGGTTTCAAATTATTGAAATTCGAATTGGATACATATTGTTTTTAAGAGAAAATTCTCTGATTATTGTGTCAGGTCAAGCGGTTATCTTTGAAGAGAAAAAAATTGTTTTTTAATCTGTTATCTTGAGAGGCGACCAATGGCCGCCTTTTTATTTTTGATAATTTTGATGAGCGTCCCCCTGGCTTCGGCACATGGCTTAAAAGGTCGCGGGACCGAGTTTACCGCGCTGGATGCTGCAAAAAAAGGGATAGAACTGTATGACAAACTGCTGACATCTGGAAAGATTGAGCAGATGTGGATAAACACTAATTAAGTTTGTCACATTGTAGCATACTATTCTTGACTTTAACTATTCCATATGATTTTTTTATAAGGGAATTCTTATTACTTAACTTTGTCTGGCCCGCAGCAGTTCGGACCTCAGACCCGGCGTCGGAGGCCCGATTGGTGGTGGCACAGAATCGATATCCGAGGAGTATCGCCAAAACACTTCCAAGACATAAATCAGATTGGCTTGTGAAACAGCCATGCAAGAGAGGTGAGCAAATGCCCGATCGCGGACGTATTTTCATCATAAACGACGACCCTATCAGCGCTGCCATGCTTCGGAAGTTATTAGAAAACAATGGCTATATCGTGGATGAGGCGACCCGCGGAGAAGACGCGCTCGCTCAAATCCCCGCCAAGGAACCCAATCTCATACTTTTGGACGACCAGCTACCGGATATCAATCCATTTAAGCTCTTGGAAAAGCTCAAAGCGGACCGGCACATGTTATACATCCCCGTGATTTTCATGGCTGAGATCGAAGATACCATGGACAGGGTAAAAGCAGTCGAGTCAGGAGACGACTTGATCACCAAGCCGTTTGAGTCGCGCGAGGTGCTGGCACGCGTTGAGCGTCAAGTCACTGTCTCGAAGGTGCGGATGGCACTGCGCGAATCAGAGACGAAGTTCCGCTCGGTTATGGAATCGGCGATCGATGCGATTATCTCCGCCGACGTCTCGGGTAACATCAAATCGTGGAACAGTGCGGCTACGGCGCTCTTTGGATTTTCGGAAGAAGAGGTGATCGGCCAACCCATCGAGATGATCATTCCCGAACGTTTCCGAAAGCTTCACCAGGAAGGATTGCAAAGAGTGAGCTCAGGAGGCCCGAGCCGTGTGATCGGAAAAACCGTCGAGGTCGCCGCTTTGCGTAAGAACGGAAGTGAGTTTCCAGTTGAATTGTCCTTGGCGACATGGTTCTTGGACAGAGAGCGATATTATACCGGCATCATCCGGGACATCAGTGAACGCAAACAAGCCGAACAAAAGTTCCGCTCGGTCACCGAATCGGCGATCGACGCGATCATCTCAGCTGACCACATGGGCAATATCGTAAGTTGGAATAACGCGGCCACCCGCATCCTAGGTTACACTCCCGATGATGCCATTGGGCAACGTCTCGAGCTAATTATTCCCGAGCGTTTTCAAGAGGCACATCGCAAAGGCATGCAGCGGGTAACGGCTGGCGGTGAAAGTAGAGTCATCGGAAAAACGGTAGAGCTCTTTGCGCATACGAAGAGCGGAAAAGAAGTCCCCATCGAGTTGTCCCTTTCGACCTGGACGGTGCGAGACGATCGATATTACACTGGGATCATCCGTGACATCAGAGAACGCAAGAAGGCGGAGGAGGCTCTGCGCATGAGCGAGCAAGCACTGCGCACGAAGACACTTGAATTGAGAGAAAAAAATGAGGCACTGGAAAACACCTTGAACCAACTTCAAGTGATGCAAAACCAACTGATCATGCAAGAGAAGATGGCCTCTCTGGGCAAACTCAGCGCCGGCATGGCCCACGAACTGAATAATCCTGCCGCCGCCGCTCAGCGCAGTGCCGAGCAATTGCAGGAGGTATTCTACCAATTGCGTGATGCCTACCTGAAAATTGGCGAGTTGAACCTCGAGAAAAAACAATTGGATCAAGTCAAGGTCCTTGGCCAACTTGCCAAAGACCGTGCCAGACAACCCAATGATATAGATGCGCTTACCCGCAGCGACAAAGAATCGGATATGGAAGCCTGGCTGGATAAGAATGGTTTTGAAACCGCCTGGCAACTCGCGCCAACCCTGGTGAGCCTGGGCTACGATCAAAGCAAAATTCTAACGGTGGCAGAAACTTTCTCTACAAGTCAATTTATCGTCGTGATAGAGTGGCTGAGCTGCACCTATACGATTCACAGTTTACTTTCAGAAATAAGCGTAGGAACCAGCCGCATAGTTGAAATCGTCAAAGCGCTCAAAACATACACCTTTATGGACAAGGCGCCCTTGCAATCTGTAAACGTTCATGAGAGTTTGGACAACACCTTGATTATTTTGAAGAACAAATTGAAAGCGGGAGTTACCGTCCACCGGGAATACGCACAAGACATCCCCGACATTCCAGTCTACGGCGGCGAGTTGAATCAGGTATGGACCAACATCATCGACAACGCCATCGATGCAATGGAGGGTCAGGGGGTTCTGACCTTACAGACGCGAAACGAAGATCCATGGGTAGTGGTAGAGATCGAGGACAATGGGCAGGGAATTTCCGAGGAGGTTCAAACCAAAGTTTTCGATCCCTTTTTTACCACCAAACCGCCAGGAAAAGGCACTGGCTTAGGATTAAATATCAGCCGAAACATCATTGTACAAAAACACCAAGGTCAAATTACTGTTTCCTCAAAGCCGGGAAAAACTCGCTTTACCGTATGGTTGCCGATACACTCTCACCCCATAGAATCCTTGGAACCAGAAGGAAAGGAAACTCAATGACAAAACCAATCATTATGACCATTGACGATGAACCACAGGTTCTGAATGCCATTGAGAGGGATCTGCGCAAGCATTATCACCAAGACTATCGAATAATAAAAGTTGCGTCGGGGACCGAGGCCTTGGATACCGTTCGGCAACTCAAACGTCGTAATGCGCCCATTGCTCTGTTTCTGGTCGATCAACGGATGCCCGGCATGAGCGGAACTGAATTTTTGGAGGAAGCGATCAAACTCTATCCTGAAGCCCGTAAGGCGTTGCTCACCGCCTACGCCGACACCGATGCGGCCATTACCAGTATTAATACCATTGGTCTTGATTATTACCTCATGAAGCCCTGGGATCCGCCTGAACAGTATCTGTATCCTGTGTTGGACGACCTTTTGAGCGATTGGCTGGCGACCGTCCCTGTGCCTTATGACGGCATCCGGGTGGCCGGTACACAGTGGTCGGCGTGCTCGCACAAGGTCAAGGACTTTCTGGCCCGCAACCAGATACCCTATCAGTGGCTGGACATTGAAAAAGACGAGGAAGCGCGAACATTGGTCGAAACGGTTCAGCAGGACCGTCATCTGTTGCCGGTGGTGTTTTTCAATGACGGCAGCCTGCTGGTTGACCCTGACCTTCGGACCTTGGCGTCAAAGGTGGGCATGCACACCCGGGCCCAGCAGCCCTTTTATGATCTGGTGATTATCGGCGCTGGTCCTGCAGGACTGGCAGCTTCAGTTTACGGGGCATCCGAAGGACTACGGACAGTCGTTATTGAGAAGGAGGCCGCCGGGGGGCAAGCGGGCACCAGTGCACGGATTGAGAATTACTTGGGCTTTCCTCATGGATTGAGCGGGGTAGACTTGGCCCGAAGGGCGACAACCCAGGCCAGACGCTTTGGCGCAGAGATTCTAACCACTCAGGAAGCCACTCGGGTGCGCGTGGAAAATCCTTACCGGATCGTAACTTTAGACGATGGGACGGAGTTGAGCTGCCATGCGCTCCTGATTGCAACCGGTATGACAGTTCGAAAACTTAACGTTACCGGCATTGAACCCCTTATCGGAGCCTCAGTGTACTATGGGGCTGCGTTTACTGAAGCCAAGCACTACAAGGGCGGTCATGTATTTGTCCTGGGTGGCGCCAACTCCGCCGGCCAGGGTGCGGTTTTTCTATCCCGGTTTGCCAGCAAAGTCACCATATTGGTACGCGATAACGCGCTGGGAAAGAAAATGTCGAAATATCTCGTGGAACAGATTGAGAAGACACCGAACATAAGGGTGATGGTACAAACGACGGTGAATACCTTGCATGGCACAGACCGGCTCGAAGCCATCACGGTAGAGAATCGCGGTACCGGGAAAACCAAAAAGTTGCGTGCAGATGCACTATTCATCTTTATCGGTGCTTATCCTCACACCGAAATCGTAGCGGATTTGGTTGAACGGGACGAAGTTGGATTCATATTAACCGGGCCGGACCTGATCCAGGACGGACGCAGGCCAAAGAACTGGAAGCTCAGGCGCGACCCCTTTCTAATGGAAACCAGTGTTCCCGGTATTTTTGCTGCCGGTGACGTCCGCCACGGGGTGGTTCGGCGCGTGGCCTCGGCTGTGGGGCAAGGTGCAGTGACCGTCAGCTTTATCCACAAGTACCTTGAAACGGTCTGAAAATTATGATGTATTTCAATTTTATTGTGGAATCATGTGGTTGTGAGATGCCCCGATTTATTTGCAGTTAGATCCAGCCATTATATTTGTATTTATTGAAACCTTTTTGTTTAGAGGAGAACTGTGCAGTGAACGAGATTTCGACGAAGAAGCTGGAAAAGGCCATTGGCAGCAAATCGCACCGTATTCTCGACGTTCGTCCGGTCGATGCATACAATGGTTGGACGCTGGAAGGTGAACAACGCGGTGGGCATATAATGTCCGCAAAAACCTTGCCCGTCGGTTGGACGGATGAAGAAAACTGGGAAGAGATAGTGAGGAAGAAGGATATAATGCCAAACCACCAGATAGTAGTCTACGGTTATACAAAGGCCGATGCAGCGGAAGTGGCTGAAAGGTTTCTTTTATCGGGTTACAAGGAAGTGAGTGTATACACACACTTCCTTGATGAGTGGGCCGCAAACGAATCCCTTCCTATGGAAGGAATGGAGCGGTTTGAAAAACTAGTCTATCCGAGATGGGTCCATCAGCTCATTACCGGAGAGCGTCCTCCGGCTTTCAATGGAAACAAATACGCGATATGTCACTGCCATTACAGAAATAAGGCAGATTATGATATCGGTCATATCCCGGGCGCCATAGCGCTGGATACACTTGAGCTTGAATCCCCGGATACGTGGAATCGCCGTTCTCCCGAAGAATTGGAGCAGGCCTTAATGAGGCTGGGCATTTCTGCAGATACGACTGTGGTCGTATATGGAAGGTTTTCAAGCCCTCGCAACACTGACCCTCACCCTGGCAGCAAGGCTGGACACCTGGGATCAATACGTTGTGCAGCCTTAATGATGTATGCAGGTGTACGGGATGTCCGAGTGCTGAACGGAAGTATCGCCGCATGGGGAAACGAGGGTTATTCCCTCTCTAAAAACGAGTTGAAGCTTGAACCTTTATCCGAGTTCGGAAACCGTGTGCCTGCATGGCCGGAGATTTTTATTGATACGCCGCAGGTAAAGGAGCTTTTAAGATCCGGAAATGGAAACGTAATCAGTGTAAGGAGTTGGGCTGAATTCATCGGCAAGGTGAGCGGGTACAATTACATATTCAAAAAAGGATGCATTCCAGGTGCCATCTTCGGTAACTGCGGCAGTGATGCTTACCATATGGAAAACTACCGAAATGTAGATCTCACAACACGGGAGTACCACGAAATCCAGGCGATGTGGAACGAATCGGGGATTACCCCGGATCAGTTCAATGTGTTCTACTGCGGGACCGGTTGGCGGGCGAGTGAAGCCTTCTTTAACGCCTATCTGATGGGATGGAACAAGATCGCCGTTTATGACGGGGGTTGGTACGAGTGGTCCAATGATCCAAACAATCCAATTACTGTTGGAAAACCGCAATAGAAGGAACCATGGAAAGAGATCCGGACATACTGGCAGAAGACACTTTTCTGGAAATTGCTATGGAAACAAAGGAGAAGGAGATGTTGGCCGGGCTCATGGCAACCCAAAAGTATCTGCCCTGCAAGTTTTTCTACGACGAGACAGGTTCAAAGCTCTTTGAACAAATTACAAGACTGGAAGAGTACTACCCGAGCAGGACTGAAAAATCCATATTGAAACAAAATTCCGGAGAACTAATGCAAGGTGCCGATGGCACTACGTTAGTGGAGTTAGGAAGTGGAGATTGTTCCAAAATTTCCATTCTCCTGCAATCGTTATGTAGAGAGAAGCTTAAGACGTCAACATATGTCCCAATCGACGTGAGCCTGAGTGCCGTTGAAGAGTCCAGACGTAAACTTCAGGACAGGTTTGGAGCTATCGAGGTATGCGGGATCGTTGCCGATTTCATGCATCAGATTCACTTGGTTTCGCAACATGAAAACAGAATATTCTGTTTCTTCGGGAGCACTATTGGCAACCTTGACAGAAGAGATGCTTTTCGATTCGTTGCGAAGCTGGGGAAATTGATAAAGAGAGGAGAGCGGCTGTTATTAGGTTTGGATATGGTCAAGGACAAGCTTGTTTTGGAAAGAGCATATAATGACGAAAAGGGTATTACAGCCAAGTTCAACAAGAACATTTTGAACGTAACCAACAAAATATTAAGAACCGATTTCGAACCCGAGTATTTCCGACATCATGCATTCTATGACGATGATGAACAAAGGATTGAAATGCATCTGGTCGCTATGAGGGATATGATCGTCAAATCCCCATTTTTTGAGGGAGTATTGGAAATCTCAAAGGGACAGACCATTCACACTGAGAACTCCCACAAGTTTACGTCCCATCACATAGACGAGTTTGCTTCTGTTAGCGGACTCTCCGTCCGTTCTGTATATGCCGACAGCAATCGTTGGTTTACATTGACAGACTACATAAAGTAAGTCTTTTATTGTTATGTGTGTAGGCTGGACTTTTAGACATAATGGTATCTCTGCAATTCGTACGAATATCAATCACCTGAAATTTCTGTGATACCATAATATCATATCACAATTTTGGCCTGAGTTGGGTTTTGGGCAGAAACACAGTCTTTGACAAATCCCATTTTTATAAGGTAGTCTAAATAGATCACAGATAACACCAGATCCGAGATATGAAAACGATTTCTGAAAAATGATTCTTGCTTGATAATTAAACCTTGAGTTTGATATCTATTAAGTTAATGGATTTCCGGTCGTGGCCGGTTTCCTCAACTTTTAAAAAGTATGATTTCTATGGTTATATCCTCTTATTGGCGGTAAGGCATTGGCAGTCACACAATTGAATGTCATGAATTGATAGCGATGGATTCAACCCCAAAAGATAATTCCGGCTCACCCAACGGAGAAAAACTTTTCGATTTGCTTGACGGAGCAACCGGTGAAGCGTTCGAAACCGCTGACGCCCTCAAGCGGAATCAGAAAATAATCGAAGATAAAACATACTCTATCGAAGAGCGTTTGGAAGCCTATGAGGATGTCATCGACTCGGAGGTGGGAGATACCACATTAATGCGCGCCCGCAACATTGAGCGCGAGGTGGGTGTTCGTCAGATCTATCTTAAATTCGAAGGTGGCAATCCCACCGGTACTCAGAAAGACCGCATTGCTTTTATGCAGGCAATGGATGCACTCCGGAGGGGGTTCGAAGCCATTACGGTCGCTACCTGCGGGAATTATGGCACGGCTTTGGCCTTGGCTGCTTCCGTTGCCGGGCTGCGGTGCCTGATTTTCATCCCTGAAAATTATCATACCCTTCGCATCAATGAAATGAAATCACTGGGCGCAGAGATCGTTCGCACACCCGGTGACTATGAAAATGCTGTGAGAATTTCAGGAGAACATGCTCAACAGCAAGACTATTACGATGCCAATCCCGGTGGGGCAAATACCTCACTGCAGTTCCGTGCCTATGGCCAGATTGCCTATGAATTGTATGACGAATTAAGAGATGCCCCGCTGGTCGTTGCCGTCCCGGTTTCCAACGGGACAACTCTGGCAGGTATTTACCGCGGATTTTTGAGTTTATATCGGCGGGGCAAAACGTCACGCATGCCCAGGATCGTGGGCGGTTCTTCATTTCACAAAAATCCAATCGTCCAGGCATACCTTAAAAACATGGAGACTTGTGAGGATCTGCTACCGGAAAGAATTAGGGAGACCCATATCAATGAACCGCTGGTCAACTGGCATGCCATGGACGGCGACTACGCCCTTGAAGGGATACGCCAGACCAATGGATGGGCTTCGGATGCATCGGATAAAAATATGCGTGATTTTTCCCGCATGATTCGTGAAAAAGAAGGGTTACAGGTTTTACCTGCATCAACAGCCGGATTGATTGCATTGCTTGATCGCCACCGAAAGGAAGCATTACCTAACGACCGTTTTGTCGTGATTTTAACCGGGAGAAAGACATGAGCCTGCCTGAAGGAAATGCTGTTGTGTATTGCGAAGGAGCGTTTAATACCCCCAATGGCAAAACCGCCCATGGTTTGGTCAGATTCACAGAGCGCTACCGGGTGATGTCTGTAGTCGATTCGCGCCATGCAGGTGGTGATGCCGGCAAAATTCTGGACAACAAACCGAATAACCTCCCGGTTTATGACAGCCTGGACCGTGCCCTTCAGGCAGCGAAAGACAGCGGGACTCCGGCCACCCATTTTGTCATCGGGTTGGCTCCGGACGGCGGTCGACTCAGCGCCGATGCACGAACGGCGATTCGCAAAGCGATTGAATCAGGATGCCATGTGGATTGCGGTTTACACGACTATTTGTCGGAAGACCCTGAACTTGAAAGGTTGGCATCAGAGAAGGGGGTTTTGCTGCGGGACGTCCGCAAACCACCACACCGAAAACATCTTCATTTTTTCAGTGGAAAAATCGAAGAAGTCCTAGCGCTGAAAATCGCTGTTCTGGGCACAGATTCGGCGGTAGGAAAACGCACCACAGCATGGAAAATCGTACAGGAGTTTAACGGCATCAGTCACAGGGCTGAAATGATCGGCACCGGCCAGACCGCCTGGATGCAGGGTTCAAAATACGGTATTATTCTGGACTCGTTGATTAACGATTTTGTGTCAGGGGAGATCGAGCACGCAATTTGGAAGGCCTGGGATGAAGTTCGCCCCGATATCATCGTCATCGAAGGCCAGGGGAGCCTCATGAATCCAGCTTATCCCGGTGGGTTCGAAATCCTGGCTGCCGGACGTCCGGACGTGGTTGTACTGCAGCATGCCCCCGCCCGACACACCTATGACGGGTTCCCGGATTATCCCATGCATCCTTTGGCCAGGCAAATTCAAGTCATTGAATTGCTTTCCGGCAGGCCGGTGGTCGCTGTCACCGTGAACCACGAAGACTTACCGTATGAACAGATCCCGGTCATTTGCGATGCCATATATAAAACCATTGGCCTGCCTGCATTCGATGTGTTGCGAGATGGTGCCGGTGCGCTGGTTAACCTATTGAGTTCATATCTGAGGATGAACAGGCCCTCAACATCCGTTTAAAGAGAATCCGATGCCGAACCCATCTGCTGACAAACCAACCCTAAATCCCGACAAGCACGACACTTCGCAAGATGATCCATTGGCAACTCTGGAAGTATTTGACCGCTTGGAAGTCGGCCCTGTTAAGCTGGAACCCCAACGGCTTGTAGCACCCTACCGCCTGGTGGCGAATGGAAAAGATGAAGAGACGAAGCTCATCTATCGATATGAAGAAAAGGTCTTCGACCCCTTGGAACCGGAGTCCGTTAATCTATCAAATATGATTGCCGCACAGGTGGCACTGAATTACGGTCTGTTTTGCCGTCGGATCGTTTTTCGCGGAGTGTTTGAAGAAGCCGATAAGCGCTTTATTCGGGACATGGCCGAAAACACAGCCCGGGAAATCTATGTAAAAAAGTTTTTGGAACCCAATCCGTTTCTCGTGGGAGATGCCGCCCATTTGCCGGCGGTGAAAAAAGACGCTTATCTCCGTGCAGAGATTCAATTTCCAGAATCCGATCACCGCGGACCGAAATTTCCATGGCGGTTCTGGCCCGCCGACCGAAACCGCCATGCGATCCTCTCCAGCGGCGGCAAGGACAGCCTGTTGAGCTTCGGCCTCATGGATGAAATCGGATGCGAAGTTCATCCAATTTTTGTCAATGAATCCGGACGTCACTGGTTTACCGCCCTTAATGCATATCGCTACTTCAAACAAAATATGCCCAACACGAGCAGAGTCTGGGTGAATTCCGATCGGATATTTGCATGGATGCTCCAGCGAATGCCCTTTATTCGAAAAAATTTTGCCGACATCCGTTCCGACGAGTATCCCATCCGTCTGTGGACGGTGGCCGTTTTTTTATTTGGTGTCTTGCCCTTGATTCGGCGTCGGAATATCGGACGGCTTCTTATAGGGGATGAGTTCGACACCACTGTTTGTACGAATTACAAGGGCATTGAACATTATGACGGGTTGTTTGATCAGAGTCGTTATTTTGACGATGCATTGTCCCGTTACTTTTTGCAAAAAGGATGGTTTATCAGTCAGTTTTCCGTGTTGAGGCCGCTTTCCGAGCTGCTGATTCAAAAAATTCTGGCGGCTCGTTACCCCCATCTTCAGGAAAATCAGATCTCCTGTCATGCCGCACACAAGGAAAAAGAGCGGATCAAACCTTGCGGCAAATGTGAAAAATGCCGGCGAATCGTCGGAATGTTGTCGGCTGTCGGTGTCGATCCTCGGAGGTGCGGCTATTCGGATTCAAAAATTCAGAACTGCTTAGAAAATATCGCCCGAAAAGGAATCAGTCAGGAACAGGCCGGTTTCCACCAGCTGATGACCATGCTGCTACAAAAGGGTTTGATTGAACCAGATAATTCAAATAAGAGTATTTTCAAGGCGCACCCTGAAATATTAAACCTTCGATTCCATTCCGCGATATCGCCCGTAAACAGTATCCCGGTTGATCTTCGCAAGCCCCTTTACCGAGTTTGCCTTGAACACGCAAGGGGCGCCGTCCGATACCTCGAAAATCGATGGGTGAACATAGATCCGATAACGGATCCGGCCATGTCGTGGGCCTACTCCTTTGAGATTGATATCGCAAACCCCAGCAACATAAATCTATCGAGGTCCTCTCCCGGAGCCGGACAAAGCTGTATTTGGGGTGAATTGACTTCATCGGAACTCCGGGAGAGAATCCGAAGGGTGAATGTCGCGCTTTTGCCCGTCGGTTCCATAGAGCAGCATGGCCCGCACCTTCCCTTGGATACGGATGCATTTGACGCAGATTATCTGGCCCAGCGGGTTGCCGAAGCCTGCAGCGATCCAAAACCGCTGGTGCTCCCGTTGATTTCATTCGGTGTATCATATCACCATGATAATTTTAAAGGAACCCTCAGTGTCAGCAATGATGCCCTGTCCCGTTTCGTTTATGAAATCGGGATGAATGCGGCCCGCAACGGCATAAAGAAATTGGTCATCATCAACGCCCATGGCGGCAATGGGCCGGCACTGAATTATGCGGCACAAATGATCAACCGGGATGCCGGTATTTTTGTTTGTGTGGATACCGGCGAAACCAGTGATGTGGATATCGACCGATTCATAGAGACGGCCAACGATGTCCATGCCGGTGAGATCGAAACCAGCACAGCGTTGGCCGTTCGGCCCCACCAGGTGAGAATGGATAAGGTCCGGCGATCGGTTCCGAAGTTCTCCAGCCGTTATCTGAACTTTACGTCTAAACGTGCAGTGATATGGTACGGTCATACCCATAAGATTTCTTCCAGCGGTGTTCTGGGAGATCCTACCCGGGCCAGTGCCGAAAAAGGTCAAAAAATATGGGAAATCATGATGGCCCATCTCGTCGCGTTGGTTGAAGATCTAAAAATAATGGTGACGGACAAAATCAATTAGCAGCGGTATTCATAATGAAAATCGAACAGATGGATGCCTGGCCGGTTAGAATGCAACTGGCCGAGGCTTATACCATTGCCTACGAAACCATCTCATCGACCACCAATATTTTTTTGCGCGTTGAAACATCGGAAGGCATTTCCGGATTCGGCTGTGCGGCTCCGGACTATGAGGTGACCGGAGAAACCCCGGAAAGCGTCTTAAACGCATTCAAAGACATTATCGAGCCTTTTCTGAAGAGGGCTGATCCGCTCAGAATCGCGCTGTTTATGGAGCGATTGAAGCCGCATCTCACCCGACAACCTTCTGCCCAGGCGATGGTTGATATGGCCCTATATGATATTCTGGGTAAAAAAGCCGGTTTGCCGTTGTACAAGATTTTGGGCGGCTTTCGTACGCGAATGAAGACGAGCATCACCATCGGTATTTTGCCCCTGGACCAGAGCGTTTCCAAAGCAAAGGCCTATGTCGGCCGCGGTTTTGAGTCGTTAAAAATAAAAGGAGGTATTGATGTTGAAGCAGACATTGAAAAAATAATTAAGATTCGGGAAGCGGTGGGGAAAAAGATCGAATTGCGCTTTGATGCCAATCAGGGGTATTCCGAAGACCAAGCCCTTCGTTTCGTAAAGGGTACGCATAAGGCCCACCTGGAATTGATTGAACAACCCACATCCAAAGAGCATGCCGGTGTCCTGCGCCGCGTCACCAACCATGTTCCTATCCCGGTTATGGCGGATGAAAGCCTGATGAACCTCCGCGACGCTTTCAAACTGGCAAGGAATAATTTGGTGGATATGGTGAATATCAAGCTAATGAAGGTCGGCGGTATCTCGGAAGCAGTCAAAATCAATTCTGTTGCCAAAGCCGCGGACCTTGAGGCAATGGTTGGCTGCATGGATGAAGCAGCCCTTGGTATTGCCGCAGGGCTGCATTTTGCGCTGGCCAGGCCCAACGTCGTCTACGCCGATCTGGACGGTCATCTCGATTTAATCGATGATCCTTCAGCCGGAGCCGTCATTCTTCGAAGCGGGACTTTATATCCCACAAATAAGCCGGGATTGGGATTTGACGTCGAAAGGTCCTTCGGGAATTGAGTTTACAGAATGGATGGCATGCACATTTTATATTTTTTTCACCAAACAATAGAAGTGGCGGCTTCAACAATATCAGACAGGTTTTTTATGCCTTAAAAATGTTAGTGAATTACTTTCCAAAACAGTCGGCAAGAGGGCCTGTGGTTTGGTTTCAGATATCTTGCTGTGAATTCGTCAAGCGCGTGCTACATCATGGCGGAACGAATAACTTGAAAGGATAAAGGCAATGACAGATTCAACCAACACTAAAGCTCATGTCGTCCCGGCGATTGAAATGGCCATTAAAATCGGCGTACTGACACTTCTGATCGGCTGGTGCTTCCTAATACTCAAACCGTTTATCTCCCCAATAATCTGGGGTGTTATTATTGCAGCTACGGTTTATGTTTTATAAGGCAAATATCTTAACAGCTGCAATCCTGACCGTCTGGCTGGTTCTGGTGATGTTGTCCGACAATGTCTTAAAGCCGATTCTCTTGGGTCGCGGTGCGCCTGTGCCCA
>Ga0316575_10000318_pt1 | contig 13580 bp, 12 predicted proteins | sample J5NA_FD_203072 | JGI IMG/M metagenome (GOLD analysis project Ga0316575, IMG submission 203072) | Rhizosphere microbial communities from salt marsh grasses in Alabama, United States - J5-7_050615r2r3 | ecosystem: Host-associated > Plants > Roots > Rhizosphere | place: USA: Alabama | collected...
GAGATCGTGGGCCTGGGGTTGAATATCATCGACCCGGACTGGATCAAGCAGACAGGCCGCCGCGAGGGGTACGTGAACACCTTGGCGGTGCTGCGCGAGCACCGGAAACAAGGACTGGGCACGGCGTTGCTTAGCCAGAGCCTGCACGTCCTGCACGACGCGGGTATGCAGGCGGTGCACCTGCACGCCGACTCGGAGAACCTGACCGGCGCCATGCGCCTGTACGAACGGGTGGGGTTTAGGGTGCGCAAGAGGTACATAGCGTACAGAAAAACGATGAGGGATGCATAGAACGCGATCGCTGCCCGGGCACCAGCTCTGGATGCCAGACGGCAAGCCGTAGCTGGGATCACGGGGCTGGTGCGGGGCGCGTTGACCGGCGGCACTGCCGGGGAAGGAGGGTGCGAGATGAGAAACGCCGTGGAGCGAGCGATAGCCAGAAGAGATGTGCTTGTCAGTGTAGGACGGCGGGCAAGCGACCTTTTGCACGGAAATACACGAATCACACAGGAAGGACAGGCACGCGAATGCCTGCTTGCAAGACTTGAGGAGAATACCTACGGTGATCCAAGACGACACGTTGATAGACAAGTACGAAGTGTACGAAGAGCTGTTCGATCCGGCCCAGGAGGGCCGCGAAACGCACGGCCGGCTGAAGGCGAACCATAAGCCCAAGAAGACGCGCAGCGAGATCATTGCCGACCTGACCGATGACACGTCGGACGTAGAGCTGGGCTTTGAGACCACCTACCGGCCTTCGCGCTACGAATCGGGCTGGCTGCTGTCCTCGCTGTATTCCTTCTACGACGAAGGGCTGATCAGCGACGTGCTAGCCCAGATCAAGGGCGGCAAGGAGGCCAGCGTCTATCGCTGCCAGGCGACCGCTGCCACCGGCGGCGGCATGCTGGCAGCCAAGGTGTACCGCCCGCGCATGTTCCGCAACCTGCGCAATGATGCGATGTACCGCCAGGGGCGCGAGATCCTGGTGGAGGGGGGAGGTCCGGCGGGCAGAGATGCTGGCTATATCGAGCGGGCCATCCGCCACAAGACGGCATTTGGCCTGCAGGCGGCGCACACGTCGTGGCTCATGTACGAGTTCACGGCTATGGAGCAGTTGTACGAGGCCGGCGGCGCCGTGCCGCGGCCGATTGCATCCAGCCCCAATGCTATCCTGATGAGCTATCACGGCGACGAGAGGATGGCGGCGCCCACCCTGAACACGGTCGCACTCGAGCGAGATGAAGCCGAAGCGTTGTTCCGCGAGGTGTTGCGCAATATCGAGTTGATGCTGCAGCACGACCTGATCCACGGCGACCTGTCGGCGTACAACATCCTGTACTGGGCGCCAGAGGGACCTCCCGGGGAGATCACGCTGATCGATTTTCCCCAGGTGGTGAACCTGCGCTCAAACCCGAAGGCGCGCTTTGTCCTGGAGCGGGATATCCAGCGCATCTGCGAGTACTTTGCCCAACAGGGGGTGCCATGCGACGCGGCAGCGATCATGCATGACATCTGGACCCGCCACATGGAGACCCCCCACGCCGATGACCTGAAGGCGGACTGGTCGAGGTTGCTGGCAGGGCTGGAAGACGCGTTGCGCGGGCACGGAGAGGCCGAGACGATGCCCGACTGGGTGCCCCCGCTGGACTAGAGGAGGCCGGATGTTTGTTGAACTGGGAACTGATCAATACGAACGCGTGCGGGACCTGTACCAGGGAATGGATCACAGCCTTTCGATCCACGCCCTGATCGAGGGGAACAACCCAGGGCACATCTTTGTCGACAACGCGGACCAGCCGCGCACGGCGCTGGCGCTCACCGTCGAGGGGTACCTGCTCGCCGGTGACGACAGCGATCCTGCCACCAATGAAGCGCTGCGGCGCCTGTTCGAGGAGCAGATCTTTAGCGGCAAGGTGTTCGTCGGGGAGGATTCGTGCATGGTGCTTGCCGTCGAGCCCGACCGTTGGGAGGCAAGGCTGCCCGAGGTCATCCCTACACACCAAGCCGACAAGCTGCCACGCTACCTCTATCTCTGCACAGAGGTCAAGCTCGACTGGCGCAATCGAGTGCCTGACGGGTACAGCGTCCACCGCATCGACCGGGCCCTGGTGGAGGATCCCGACCTGGTCTTTACCGACGCCATCGAGGAGTGGGTGCCGCTGGGCCAGGGATGGGGCAGTCTGGACAGGTTTCTGGAGAACGGGGCCGGCTTCTGTGTGGTGCACGGAAACGACATCGTGGCGCGGTGCATGGCCGACTGTAGAGGACACAGTCGGGCCGACTGCAGGGCCGGAGAGCGGATCGACGTGGGGATCATCACCGACCCAGCCCACCGCAGACGCGGGCTGGCGTCGATCGCAGCGGCGGCGACGGCCGAGTACTGCCTGAGCCACGGGTTCAGCGAGGTCGGCTGGCACTGCGACTATGATAACGCCGGGTCGTGGAAGACGGCAGAGAAGGTGGGGTTCGAGCGTGCGAGCGAGTACTTTTATTACTACTACATCTACGAGCTCGCCGACCAGCTAGCCCAGCTGGGATGGTCCTGCTTCAAGCGGGGCGAGTACCGCGAAACAACCGAGTACTATGAGCAGGTGTTCGCGTTGCGCGATGACCATCCGAACTACTACTATAACTGCGCCGCCGAGGCATGGGGCGCGCTGGGCAACAGAGAGATGGCGCTCAAGTACCTGGACCTCGCCGCGGAGAAGGGCTGGGCAGCGCTGGAGCATACGCGCCACGTAGAGCGGCTGCAAGCGCTGCACGGGACGCCAGAGTGGGAAGAACTTCTGGCACGGATATCACAGAATCAAACAGGAGAAGACTGAAATGACGATGGAAATGATTGCTGAAAGAACGATCACGGTTGCCGATGAGCCCGAGGTCCCGGGACTCGTCTTCCGGGGCTTTCGCGGGGAGGCAGACTTTGCTGCGATGCTCGCCGTGATCGAGGCGTCCAAAGAAGCCGACGGCACGGAGCGAACCGACTCGCTGGAGGATATTGCCCGCAATTACCAGCATCTCCACAACAGCGATCCCTACCAGGACATGGTGTTCGCCGAAGTGGATGGCAAGGTGGTGGGCTATGGTCGCGTGTGGTGGTCCCAGGCCGTGAACGGCAAGCGGATCTACAGCAGCTTTGCCTTTCTGAAGCCGGCATGGCGGCATAAGGGCATCCGGCGCGCTATGCTGCGCCATAACGAGCGCCGCTCGCGCCAGATCGCCGCGGACCATCCGCAGGATGGCGAGCGCTGGCTCGAGGGCTGGACCTCTGCCACTGAAGAACACTGGGAATCGCTGTTGGTGGACGAAGGGTACCAGCCGGTGCGCTATGCCTTCGACATGGTGCGGCCCGATCTGGAGAATATCCCGGACCTACCGCTGCCCGAGGGCCTGGAGGTGCGCCCGGTACCGCCGGAGCAGTACCGCGCTGTCTTTGACGCCGCCAAGGAGGCCTTTCGCGATTCGTGGGAGTTCTCGGAGGACTGGTTCTCAGAGGAGGACTTTGAGGCCTGGCAGCAAGAGTCGACCTTCCAGCCGGAGCTGTGGCAGGTGGCCTGGGATGGCGATCAGGTGGCAGGGATGGTTCAGAACTTTGTCAACGAGGCAGAGAACAAGGAATATGGGCGCCAGCGGGGATACACGGAAGGCATCTGCGTGCGACGTCCCTGGCGGCGGCGCGGGCTGGCCCGCGCTCTGATCGCCCGCAGCTTCCGGGTGATCAAGGATCTGGGCATGACCGAGGCAGCCCTGGGCGTGGATGCAGAGAATATCAGCGGGGCGCTGCACTTGTACAAGAGTATGGGCTTTGAGGTTGTCAAGCGATACACGACCTACCGCAAGCCGATGGACTAGCTTGATGCCGGGGCGCGCGCCCAAGAGATACCCTCACAGGCGCGCGCCCTGCACCCGCTCTTGAGCAGAAAGTGAGGGCACGTATGAAGACAATCGTGCGGGAATGGGACTGGTGGGCGTATCACTTCCGGGTGGTGCACCGGGCGCAGATCCCGGGCATCGAGCAGTGGGACGACGACCTGGTAGAGATGATCGTCCAGGCGCTGGAACTGGAGCCGGGCGACCGGGTCCTGGATCTGGCCTGCGGGAGCGGAGTTCATGCCCTGCGGCTGGCACAGCGCGGTGTGGAGGTTTTGGGCGTGGATATCGCCCCTAGCCTGGTGGCGTACTGCCGGGAGCGAGCCGCCGCTGCGGTCGCGGAGGAGGGCGTAGCAACGGCCCACTTCGAGCAGGGCGACATGCGCGACCTGGAGTACGAAGGCGAGTTCGATGCTGTGCTGCTGCTCAGCGGCAGCTTTGGCTTCTATGACGATGCGACCAACGCGGACGTGCTGGCCCGCATCGCGCAGGCGTTAAAGCCCGGCGGGCGCGTGCTCATCGACGTGTTTGATCCGACGCGGATGGTGGTGCGCCCGCCTCGTCGCTCGTGGGGCGAGTATGGCGGCGGGTATAGCCTGCGCGCGACGTGGTGGGAGCCGGAGAGCTGCACCTACGTCAGCGAGTTCCTGTTCATCGACGCCGACGGTACACTGAACACCTCACCGGAGCAGGAGCGGATCCGAGTCTACACCCTGCCCGAGTGGCGTGCGCTCTTGGCGCGTGCCGGGCTGACGATGACCCACGCCCTGGCGGATACCAAGCTGCCCTTGGTGCCGTACGATCGGGATCACTATGGCAACTTGGTCCTGGTGGCGCAGAAGGGCTGATAGGTAGGGAAATCTGTGTCTGAAAATAGAGAGCTGGATCTGACTTTTCGCACCTATCGGGATGAGGAGGATGCTGAGGCCATTGCCCGCCTGATGAGCGCCGCTGCGCTGGTGGATGGACCGGAATTTGGGCGAACGACGGACGAAGTGCTCCAGATCATGTCCAGTCCACTCACCCTGCCCGAGGAGAATGTCTTTCTCTTTGAGGTAGGGGACCAACTGGTGGCCTACGGCCAAGTCGAGCTTGAGGAGGGGCCTGGGAACAGCGTGTTCATTGTGCGTGGAACCGTCCACCCCGACTGGCGGAGGCGCGGGATCGGCACCCGCGTGATGCAGCGAGTGGAACAGCGGATCGAGGAGCGCCTGGGGGAGGTAACCCAGCAAGCTGTCTATGCCCGGGCCTGGACCCTGCTGAAGCACGAGGACCGGCAAGCGCTGTTCCGCAGGATGGGCTACGAGCTGGTGCGCTACTTTTTCAATATGGAGCGTCCCTTGCGCCGGGAAGGCTCGCCTGTCGATGTGCCGGAACCTGGCTATCCAGAGGGGATCGAGGTGCAGACTCTGGAGGAACGACCGGACCTGGATGCCGTGCTACTGACGATCAACGAGGCTTTTCGCGATCACTGGGGGCACACTGATGTCACAATGGAGCAACTGCAGCATTGGACCAATGATCCCAATCACCAGCCCGAGCTGTGGTTCGTCGCCTGGGATATCGAGAAAGACGAGCCTGCCGGCTTTTGCGCCAACAGCATAGAGCCTGAGCATAGTGCCCGCGTGGGACGCCAGGAAGGCTGGGTCCACGTATTGGGCGTGCGCCGAGCCTACCGGAAGCTAGGGCTGGGGCGCGCACTGCTGCTGACCGGTATGCAATCGCTGCAGGACGAGGGGATGCAGTGGGCCATGCTTGGCGTGGACGCAGACAACCTAACCGGCGCGCTACGCCTGTATGAGGCGGTTGGGTTCCATCCGGCAAGGCGGTCCGCGTCTTTTCGAAAGGCGATACGGTCGTAGGCAATTCAGGGTTGCGAGTCAAATGGTTGCGCCGGTAGCGCTCGCTGCCGGACGATCTCGTAGACCAGGGCGGCGGTGGCGGCGGCGACGTTGAGGGACGTGGCCCGCCCGCTCATCGGCAGGCGCACTTGGATATCGGCCCCATCGCGCACAGACTGTGGCAAGCCGTGACGCTCGCTGCCCACCAACAACGCCAGGGGACCGCGGTAGTCCGCCTCGTAGTGAAGCTGGGGGGCGTGGGCTGAGGAAGCGACCACCAATAGCGGAAGCCCTCCAGTGCGAACATCCTCGACCCAGCGAGTCCATCCGCTCTCGTCAGCCAGGTGCACGATGGGTAACGCAAACAGCGATCCCATGGTAGCCCGAACTGTCTGGGGATCGTAGAGATCCACGGAGGGTTCCACAATAACTACCCCTGTCGCGCCTGTGGCGTCGGCGGTGCGGATGATCGTGCCCAGGTTGCCCGGGTCGCGCAGCTGGTGGGCGACGATGACCAGCAGGTCATCGCGCAGGGGAATGCCGGCCAGCGAAGGCTCCTGGATGCGGACTGCGGCGGCTATACCCTGGGGTTCGTCCCGCTGGGAGAGGATGCGGAACAGGTCGCTGGAGATCGCCAGGCGCTGATCCGTAGGTACGCGATCCACCAACGCCTGGGCGCGGTCGCTGACCAGCAGTTCGGGGGCATAGACCAGGGTCTCCACGGGCGCTCCACCGGTCAGCGCTTCCTCCACGATGCGGATGCCCTCGATCAGATACAGGCCCTCTCGCTGGCGATGCTTGCGCAGGCGCAGAGCACGCAGCGCCTTGAAGCGGGGGTTCTGCGTGCTGGTGATCGGTGGGATGTGTGAGGTCACCGCTTCCGCCAGTCCTCCGCCCTACCTATCCGCCCGGAGGCCGTTGACAGTCCCGTCTCGGCATTCGCAGGCGGTGCGCTGGTCGAGGCCACGGCTGGCAGTGCCCTCGTACTCGCTGCCGGCGGAAAAGAACTGCCAGCCAGAGAGGATGAGGGGCAGTGGCCCGTCGGCCGCGATCCACTCGCCGTTGTACTTTCGGGCAAAGTGCAGGTGGGTGGACTCGGAAAAGCCACCCTCGCAGGAGGGATGGCCGATTGGATCGCCTTGCTCTACCCGGGTGTCGACCGGCACGCGGCCCTGGCTGCCGATGTGTAGGTAGAACAGGACCCAGCCGGTCTCTTCGTACCCGTCGCCATCCAGATCGATCATCACCTCGCCATCCTGGCTATAGATGACCAATCCCGGAGCGGCGGCGGTGGCCCAGGCGGATGCCGGCTGGCAGCCGAGATACCCCTCATCGGGCACGGCGTCGATGGCGGCCCAGGCGCTCCCCGCGTTCCAAGCTCCGTGAGGGCCACCAGTGTAGAACCACAGTTCGCCTTCCGACCAGGGAAGAGCCAAGGTGGGGCTGGCGGTGTCGGCCGAGATTAGGGGGACGATGGCGTATTGATCCGGGTCGCCGAAGAGCTGACGATAGGTCTCGATAAAGCTGCCCGGTCCGTCGCCGGCCAACGCCTGCCATGCGCTGCGACTGGTGTTGAGCGAGTAGAAGTATTGGAGCCCTGCTGTAGCGGCGTTCAGGGTGGGTGCGTAGCGGGTTGCTGTGCCATCGCCCCAGATCTTGAGCGCCATGCCCCGCCCACGCCAGTCGTAGTATCCCTCGTTGAGCTTGTCGGCGGCCCAGGCCAGCTGCTGGTGGAACGTAGCCCAGCCGCCGTTCCGGCTCCCGAGGGCCGGCCCGAAAGGATTGGGATCGGTCACCCAGCCGCTCTCGTGTTCGACCACCGCCAGGAGCAGACGGGGGCCGACACTGTAGTGATGGGCCACCAGGCTGACGATCTCGGGCCCGCTGAGCATTTGCCCGTCGACGTTCTCCTGGTAGGCGCACAGGTAGCCACCCTGCCGGGCGCAGAAGGTGGCGATGTCAAAATCCAGGTAGGCGGGGCTGTTGACGAACTCGCTGTTGGGCAGCAGGCGGACCGACGGGCCGGTGTCGATGCTGGTGGAAGGAATCTGAAGCTGCTGCCCGACCTGGAGGACGCTGGGATTGGCGATCCCGTTGAGCCGGATCAGCTCTTCCACGTCGCAGTTGAAGCGGCCGGCGATCGCATAGAGGGTATCGCCGGCCTTGACGACATAGACCTGGGGCGGCGGACTGGGCTCGGGCACCGAACCGGCATCGGCGAGTCCGACGACGCTTTCTTGGGCGACCGCGCCGGTGCCTGTTTCCGTTTCGGCCGGCACTGTGGGTTGATCGATCTCGGACGTGCCGGGCGTGCCGGTTGGCTCCTGCTTGCGCGAACAAGCTGCAAGCAAGATGACTATCAGCAAAACGGACAGGACTACAAGTACTCGTTTGATCCGTGTCACAATGCCTGAGTAAACTCCATAAAGCATTTGCAGCCTTATTTTACCACAAGAGAGGGATAGAACACAAGAACAGCGGGGGATTCGTTGCAGCGCATCCCAATGAAGGAATTAGGGCAATTTGCGCTCCTGGCGGTCTTGGGGTAAACTATGGGGCAGCGTTTAGCTCTTGCATAGAGGTTGGGAATGGCAGTGAAAGGTCCCCAGGTCACAATATATACCCGCCCCTGGTGTGGCAGCGTGATGCGGGTCAAGCGCTGGCTTGACAACAGAGGCATCACGTACACCGAGATAGACATCTCCAAGGATCAAGAGGCGGCTCGCACGGTCGAGGAGCTGAACAACGGCAACCGATCGGTGCCGACGCTCTTGATCGACGGCAAGCATGTTGCGACCGAGCCCAGCACCGCAGAACTGGAGAAGCTATTCCGGTAGACCAGCTACCGAATCGATGCGGGGCACAAGCCTGGCAAAGTTCGGGGAGGTATGGCTGCTCCCGGTTCGATCGCACTTGCCCGGATTGGCGACTTGGCGAGTCTTTTGAGGGGCAAGCGTGTTCTTTCACATGGATGGAACAGCGTGTGAGGAGACAGGTTATGAAGATTGTTGTTGATGCAATGGGTGGCGACCACGCCCCGGCGGTGGTGGTCGATGGCGCAATTCAAGCTGCCCGCGATTTGGGCCTGGAGATCATCCTGGTGGGACAGCGAGAAGCAGTTCAGCCAGAGCTCGACAAGTTCGACACGGCCGGGCTGCCCATATCGCTGCACCATGCCAGCCAGGTGATCGATATGGACGAGCATCCCGCGGCAGCTGTGAAGGCCAAGAAAGATTCGTCCATGGTAGTGGCCATGGATCTTGTCAAGAGAGGCGAGGCCGACGCGTTCTTCACGGCGGGGAACTCGGGCGGTGCGCTGGCAGCCGCGCTGTTTCGCCTGGGGCGCATCAGGGGAATCAAGCGGCCGGCCATATCGACCATCTTTCCTAGCCAGACCAAGCAAGGGTATTGCTTTCTTTTGGACATCGGCGCCAACGCAGACTGCAAGCCGGAATATCTCGTCCAGTTTGCGCACATGGGTTCGATCTATGCGGAACGAGTATTGGGCGTGTCCAATCCCCGCGTAGCCATCGTTTCCAACGGCGAAGAAGAGGGAAAGGGCAACCAGTTGGTCCAGGAAACGGCGCCGATCCTAAAGGCGAGCGGCCTCAATTTTGTGGGCAATGCGGAGGGGCGGCACGTACCTGGCGGACTGGCCGACGTTGTGGTGACCGATGGCTTCACCGGCAACGTGATTATCAAACTGGCGGAGGGTGTGTCCCGGCTCTTGATGGATGTCCTGAAGGAGGAGCTTACCAGCACCAGCGTATCCAAACTGGGGGCCCTGCTGGCCAAGTCTTCCTTTGACAAGGTTAAGAGCAGATTGGACTACCGGGAGTATGGCGGCGCGCCTCTGTTGGGTGTGGATGGGGCGGTGATCATTGGGCATGGTCGCTCCGACGCGCGCGCAATCCGCAACGGCATCCGCATGGCAGCACAGACGGTGGAGAACGGCGTCGTGGAAGCGATTGTGCAGGGCATGACTTGACGTAACACCACGGTGACGAGCCTCACCGCAACTTGGGCACGTCCATCATCCTTGCAGTTATCGAATCAGTCGACTACTCGGAGAGGATCGAAAGATCGGGAGTCACCCGAACGATCCTCCAGAAACTATGTATAGGAGAAGACATGAAGGTCAGAGATATCAAGCAGCGAGTTGTCATCACCGGCATGGGGGCTCTTACTCCCCTGGGCCTGAATGTGGAAGAGACGTGGTCTGGTCTGATCGCCGGGCGATCGGGAATTACCGAGATCACGCAGTTCGATGCCAGTTTTCTGCCGATACGGATCGCGGGCGAGGTCAAGGGGTTTGATCCCACCGATTATATCGACTTTAAGGAGGCGCGGCGCATGGCCCGGGTGTCGCATCTCGCGATGGCGGCGGGGATGCAGGCCATGGCTGACGCCGGGCTGGGCGATCAGGTGCCCGTTCCGGAACGATCGGGCATCATCCTGGGAACGGGAATTGGCGGGTTCGACGAAGGGCTCAATGCGTGGATGGTCTTTAAGGAGAAAGGGCTGCGCCGGGTGAATCCATTCATGGCGATGGCGCAGCTGTGCAACCTGCCCGCCCACCATGTGAGCACGCAAGTCCAGTGCCAGGCGTACAATGGCACGGTGGTGACTGCCTGTGCGGCGGGCACCCAAGCCATAGGTGATGCCGCCGAGGTTATCCGTCGCGGTGATGCCGACTTGATGCTGGCGGGTGGCGCCGAAGGGATGGTGCACGAAGTGGTCATCGGCGCGTTCACGGTCATGCGCGTGTTGGCTAGCGACAACGAGCATCCAGAACAGGCCTGCAAGCCGTTCGATGCCCGGCGCGATGGATTTGTCAGCGCCGAGGGCACGGCGATTGTGGTGCTCGAGCGGCTGGACAAGGCGCTGGATCGCGGGGCGCGCATCTATGCCGAGGTCCAGGGATATTCGGCCAACTCGGATGCCTACCACGCCGCCATCCCCGATCCGGACGGCGCGGGCGCGATCCGTGTCATGAGCTGGGCGATGCAGAACGCGGGCGCGTCGCCAACCGATATCGATTATATCAACGCTCACGGTCCCGGCACCGTGGTGGGCGATCCCACCGAGACCAAGGCGATCAAAGCGGTGCTTGGAGATCATGCCTACAACGTGCCGGTCAGCTCCACCAAGTCGATGGTGGGTCATGCCTTGGGTGGCAGCGGGGCCATCGAGACGGTGGCCTGCGTCAAGACGATCACTGAGGGGATCATCCATCCCACGATCAACTACGAGGTGCCGGATCCTGACTGTGACCTGGACTATGTGCCCAACGTGGCCCGCAAGGCCGACGTGCGAGTCACCATGTCCAACTCGTTTGGGCTGGGCGGGCAGAACGCCTGCCTGATATTGAAGCGGTTCGAAGAATAGCGCGGCTGCATCGCATACCATCTGCCATCGAGCGCCCGCCAACGTGCGGGCGCTTTGCTGTGTGAAGTGGCAAAGACATCTCCTTCTGCGGGTTTGGCGCGCCCCTGGCCGGGAAAATGCCCCATTGCATTCTCGGTGCAATCGTGATACAATAGAATGCATCTACCCGGCAATGGCGCGCGGCAACGATCTGTGTCTTGTACCAGCAAGACAGGTCGCCGTCTGTGAGCAAAGAGTTGGCCCTGGGAGAAATCCGCGCCGAGAGCTCGCGGCATCACCCACAAGCCTGCCGACACCGCATCTTGCCCACCGCCCATCCATCCCATCGAGGCCAACTGCAACCACCTTCAGTGGGATCGGTCCGATGTCTGAAAAGATTGACCTGCACGCATTAGCCCTGGCGAGCATTGCGCACCGCTGCACGCGGGAAACTGACGCGTTCTTCCAACGCCGGGCCCATGATCCTGCCTACTGCTACGAACTGTTCCGCCGGGCCATCGTAGACCGCAGCCAGCCAGCGTGGGATGTACTCTACGCCCAATATTGTCCACTGGTAGCCGGATGGGTTGAACGCCATCCGGCCTTTGTGGTCACCGGTGAAGAGGTCCAGTTCTTTGTGAACCGCGCCTTCGAAAAGATGTGGGTTGCGCTGGATGAAGGCAAGTTCGCCCAGTTTCCCAACCTCAAGTCGCTATTGCGCTATTTGCAGATGTGCGTTCACAGCACCATCGTCGACCATTCTCGAAAGGCCGAGCAGGTAGTGGAGAGCGTGGAAGTCGAGAGTTTGGCCGCTGGCAACTCCCCGCAGGGCCCCAGGAGTGATGACTTGGCCTTGGTTGGAGTCTATCGCGAGCAGTTTTGGGAGCAGATAAACGCACGGTTGAACGATGAGAAGGAGCGTCGGGTCGTGTACGGCTCGTACGTTCTGGGCCTGAAGCCCAGAGAACTATGCGACAGATATCAGGAAACCTTTGACGATGTCCGAGACGTGTACCGGGTGAAGGAAAACGTGCTGGCGCGCCTGCGCCGCGATGCCGAACTCGCGGATATCCTGGGCCCCGATGCCTGAAAACCAGACATTCCCTCGTTTATATGGACGAGAGGCAGACTAATGACTTGTATATCACCGCCGGAATTGGATGATGGCATGTTGCTTATGTACCTCGATGGGGAGGCCGACCAGATGGTGGCAGCGCATCTGGAAAAGTGCTCACATTGTCGCGAGCGGGCTGGGCGGCTGAGACAGCTGCAAGAACGCATGAGGGCAGAAATGTATCGCATTGATTGTCCCACCTCGTTGGAATTGGGCGAGTACCATCTAGGGATGCTGGCAGATGCTCAGACTCGGGTGATCGCCCGTCACCTGAAGGAATGCCCTCTCTGCAGTCGTGAAGTGAGCCAGTTGAAAACCTATTTGGGAGATCTGTCTTCGGACCTGGAGTTCAGCTTTGCCGACCGGATCAAGGTGCTGGTTGCGAACCTTGTGCGCGCCGGTGACCGGGCTGATCCGCTGGGCGGGCCAGCGCTGGCCCCGGCCTTTGCCGGCCTCCGTGGTGGGGAAGGCGGTCCTCGTCTGTATCAGGCGGGCGAAGCTCAGGTTGCCATCGAGATCCAGGATGATGCCGCGCGTGGCGATCGCAAGACCCTGCTGGCGTTGGTCACCGGAATGGACACCAGCGAGTTGGTGGCCCATCTCTGGCTGGCGGGCCGGCGCGTGGGCGAGGTTGCCGTAGACGAACTGGGCAATCTCGTCGTTTCCAACCTGGCCCCGGGCAGCTATGAGCTGATCCTCAGCGGGCCCGAGGTCGAGGTGCACATCCGTGACCTCGACGTGGGGGCAAGCTGAGCATGGCTGCGCCACGATCAGACCTGCTGACCTGCGATGATCTGATCGAGCAGGCGTTAACGATAGCTGACCTGGAAGCTCAAAAGCAGCTTTTCCAGGATCACCTCCCCCTGTTGAATGACGAGTGCGCTGAAGGACTAAAAGCGCAGGCCGACCTATTCCTGCGTTCCGACATCCAGTGCTGCCTCGAGACTGCCCAGTTGCTCCTCTACCAAGCAGAACTGAACGGGAATCCGCTCCACCGTGCGTTGGGCCTACTGGCCGAGGCCAACGCTCGCTCCATCGGGTTGGGCGAGTATGAACGGGCTATCGAGCTCTACGACGAGGCCGCCGGCATCTACGAGGCACATGGAGAGCCGGTACGGCAGGCCCGCTCGCAGATCGGCAAGATCGCCGCCCTGGGACAGTTGGGTCGCTATGACGAGGCGCGGCAGGCTGGCGAATGGGCCAGCCAAGTCCTGGAGGAGCAAGCCCAGTGGGAGCCGCTCGCCAGCTTGACGCTCAACCTGGGTACTCTGCACGGGCGGTTGGGGGAAGATGCCAGATCGCTGGCGTATTTTGATCGTGCCCGCGAGCTTTTTGTGCAGCTGGGTGCAAAGCATGAGCCGCTCCTTTCCTGGATCGACCAGGATCGG
>Ga0316575_10000319_pt1 | contig 13527 bp, 7 predicted proteins | sample J5NA_FD_203072 | JGI IMG/M metagenome (GOLD analysis project Ga0316575, IMG submission 203072) | Rhizosphere microbial communities from salt marsh grasses in Alabama, United States - J5-7_050615r2r3 | ecosystem: Host-associated > Plants > Roots > Rhizosphere | place: USA: Alabama | collected...
CGGTTGTGTCGGCGAAACTCGCACCACCCCGTGAGGGTCAATGACACAACCGGTTTATTTTACCATCTGGCGTTACTTTCCATGGCAGCCTTAAAAACACGGTAACAGATAAAGCACTAACGGCTGCCTCGCCAGCTGGTATCCATTCCTGTCGAAAGAAAGTTGCAACTATGAAATCAGGAACATCTAAGTATCTTGTAAAAAAATGCGTTTCAGAAATAAAAAACGCCCCCGTTACAGCAGTTATTTTACTTGGATTTCTTATCTTATTCACCGTACGTGTACTTTATTCACAAACACTGCCATCGGCGACATCGATTGCAGCCGAGATGGGAATGGCCTGGAATCTGGGCAATACCATGGAAGCAATCGGTGGTCCTACGGCATGGGGAAATCCTTTTCCGACACAGCAACTTATTGATTCCGTGAAAGCTGCCGGTTTCAATACAATACGTATTCCCTGCGCATGGGATGAGAATGCCGATCGGACGACGTACGAAATAAATCAGGCATGGATGGATCAGGTCAGAACGGTGGTTGATTACTGTATACGCGACAGTCTCTTTGTCATTCTGAATATCCACTGGGACGGCGGCTGGCTTGAGGAGAATATTACTCCTTCGGCACAGACTTCGGTAAACCTCAAACAGGGCGCCTACTGGCGGCAGATTGCCACAGCATTCCGGGATTACGACCGTCACCTGCTTTTTGCCGGTGCCAACGAACCGGCTGTTCAGGATGCATACGGAACTGAATTCGGGGAAGATCGCATGGCGGTATTGACATCCTACCTTCAGACGTTCATTGATACGGTTCGTGCAACCGGTGGTAACAATGCTTCCAGAACGCTCATCATTCAGGGACCGCATGCCGATATCGAGTTGACCAGCAATGTAATGAATACCCTGCCGACGGATATCATTGCCGACCGCCTCATGGCCGAGGTGCATTTTTATCCTTATCAATTTACTCTGATGACCGAAGATGCGGACTGGGGCAAGGTTTTCTATTACTGGGGCCAGGAAAACCACTCCACCACCGATACGGAGCGGAATCCCACCTGGGGTGAAGAGACTTTCGTGGATTCCGTATTTGATCTGATGAAGGTGAAATTCGTTGATAAAAACATACCGGTCGTCATCGGAGAATTCGCTGCGATTAAACGTCTGACTCTTACGGGTGATGTGCTTGAACGGCACATTCGTTCACGCGAGACATATTATAATTACGTGGTTTCGGCGGCCCGTTCACGGGGTATGATTCCCGTCGCCTGGGATACCGGCTTTAAAGGTGACGGTACTATGACCATACTAGACCGCAACGGCAGCATCTACGACCTTGGCGTACTCAATGCGATGCGTGAAGGTGTAGGATTACCGAAATACTCCGGTGACACTTCACAGATTCCCGCCTCCGGCAATAATGCAATCAAAGTGCTGTACAGCGCGAAAGATTCACTTTGGGGACAGGTGGACCTGGGTGTTGTCCAATCGGATTTTACCGGTTATGACTCGATTATTGTTCGGGCATATCTTAACGGTGAAAGCAATTATGATTCCGCAGGCACGACAAAATACGGATGGGTTTCCTTAAGTGTGGTGACCATGTCGGATGAATGGACATGGAGAGAGGCACCGTTGGGAGACTTGACAATGAACGGCTGGACAACCTACGCAATACCGATCGGTACCGATACTGCGGATACGAAGGCGCTCGTTCCCGCGAATCCAACTGCAGTCGATTTTTTCGCTTTACAAGCGTATTCCACTGGATATCACGGTACTATTTATGTTGATTACATCGCATTTAAAAAGAGTGACGGCACCGTTGATACACTGTACACATTTGACATGACGGTACCGAATAAATTTGACGGCAATGTGCAATCAATAACCTCAATCGCCGTGAGTGATGTCGCATCCGATACGGAATGGGAAACCGCCACAAGCGGAACACCGGCATCTTCGGTTATCAGTATATTGTCGCATCATAAAAACAGTTGGCATCCGTTTGCCGTTCGAAATAAAGTAATTGCCTCGTATACTGCCGCCGCTTCAGGAATTGTACATGCCGCAATTGTTGATCTGCAGGGTCGGGAAATCATTTCACGTCCGTTTCATGTGGGAGCCGGTAGAAATATTCTGGAGATTCCCGTCACGTATCATGGAATGATCATAGTCCGCCTTCAGCAGGGGACTACAGAGACAATAAACACTGTCATGGTGCGATGATCGCTTCATCCTGATAATCTTTCTTCCACTCACCAGACCATCCGATAGTACATTCAATCCCGCTATACCGACGATATTTCAACTTTTCTAACCGGAATTGCTACTAAATCGATAGAGAATTCGCATTGTCCGTAAATTTTCTTATATTATGCGATATCGTTTTTCTTTGAAAATCAACTATTTAACCTGACTTCCGCAGTAGAATCGAGTCGTCCTGCAGAATTCAGGATTTAATCCATTCAGCATTCTTACGGAAATTTCTATGAAACCGGTAAATACCATTGCATTTTTCTGTATTCTTTTCATGTCCCTTTCCACCTTCGCCCTCAGTCCGGTGGGTACTCACGGCAGACTGAAAGTTGAAGAGGGAAAAATTATCGGCTCAACGGATAACCAACCGGTGCAACTTGCCGGAATGAGTCTGTTCTGGTCGTTATGGGAGGGTGAAAAGTATTACAACCGCAAAGTGGTTAACTGGCTCGTGAAGGACTGGAACATCACGGTGATCAGGGCGTGCCTCGGAATCGGTCAGGGGGCGTATGAGGGCGATCCGAACAGTACCAATCCGCAATACTCCATGATAAAAACCATCGTTGACGCCGCCATCGCCAACGGAATCTATGTCATCGTCGATTTTCACTCGCATGATGCCAATCTTGAAGTGGAAGCCGCCAAAAAGTTTTTCTCAGATTTCTCGAAAGAGTATGCCGATGTTCCCAATATTATCTGGGAAATCTGGAATGAACCGAACACGGAAAACGGAAGCGGGATCGTCTTTCCGGATTCAAGTGAGTATCCCAATCCCAATCAGTGGGATAACTGGGATGATATCAAACAGTATGCATCGGAGATTATTCCGATTATACGGGCAAACAGTAATAACGTGATCGTAGTAGGCACACCCTACTGGTCGCAATTCGTGGATATGGCGGCCGCGGATCCGCTCGACTATCAGAACATTGCCTACACACTTCATTTTTACGCGGGACAGGAAGATCATCAGGCGCCACTTCGTGCACGTGCGCAAAAGGCGCTTGATCTCGGTGTCGCACTTTTTGCAACTGAATTCGGAACCACCATTTCCGACGGCGGGAGCGACGGCATGGTGGACTCCGTCGAGACGACGATCTGGCTTGACTGGGCGGATTCGAATTTCATCAGTTGGGCAAACTGGTCTATCGTTGATAAAGGTGAAGCCTCCGCAGCCCTCATATCGGGTGCGGCGGATACCGGCGGATGGGCTGACGACAATCTTTCGGTTTCAGGAAAATGGATACGCGCCCGTCTGAAGAGCCGCCCTGCATATGATTTTTCGGAAATCGTACCTGACGACGGCAGGTCGCTGCCCGGGATTATCGAAGCGGAGTCATTTATCGCCAAAAGCGACGATCTCAGGACTGATGCCTCCAATGACGGCGGCGGAGAATGTCTCGGGTATACATCAAACGGAGCATGGGCCGACTATCAGGTAACGGTCCGTAAAGCCGGCCGATACAAGGCGAAACTGCGTGTCGCATCCGCAGAGGGCGGCACGGTCACTTTAAAGACCGGTGACAAGACACTTTCCTCCTGGACGGTCGATGCTACCGGAGGATGGTCGAACTGGGAAACCACCGATTACGGGACTTCGTTTACGCTTACGACAGGTGACAAGGATTTGAAAGCCGAATGGAGCGGGACCGCTTCCAGCCTTGTCAATCTCAACTGGATGGAGTTCACCCTTGTAGACGAATCGGATACGACTGATACCATTCCGACGGACACGGGATCAACTATCGATGTCATTGACAACGGCAGAATACTGCCCGGCAGAATTGAAGCGGAGCTCCTCAACTCAAAAAGCGAAGAGCTGGTTATCGAAGAAACATCCGACAGCCTGGGTGAAAAGAATCTGGGGTATACGACGGACGGCGCATGGGCCGAATACTCAGTCAATGTGTTGAAGCCGGGGAAATACACTGCCCGATGCAGAGTTGCCGTTGACGAAGGATTCGGCGGAACAATCACCATGAAAATCGATGACAGTGAGGTCTGTTCGTGGGATATCGGCAGCACCGGTGGCTGGTCCAACTGGGTAATGGTCGAAAGCCCCGACACGTTTGAACTGATCAGTGGTGAAACGAAGCTGCGAATCGAATGGAGCGGTACCGCTTCCAGCCTTGTCAATCTCAACTGGATGGATTTCACCTATTACCCCGAAACCATAGCGATACAGTCGGCAAAACCCGTTCGTCTTTCTTCACTGCCTACAAAGGCAACGATCACCAATGGAATGCTTACGCTCCAGTGTCCCGAGGAACTATCGAGGATTGAGCTTCTGTCACTTGATGGAAGAGTGTTAAAAACCGTGGTGCCGGTCTCCAGGTATCACTCGCTGCCGGTTGGAAAAGGAGTGTTTCTGCTTGCTTTTCACGACAGAAACGGCACGGTCCGAACACGGTCGCTGGTCAATTACTGACATCCAAGAGCTTGTTTATTAAGTTCTGCCTGACACCGCACGGCTGCAAACGACCATCTGCTTCGTTGTTTTTCTCGATGTATCTCCCCGGATACACCTGCGAAAAACGCCTTACATCGGGTCATTTTCGCTCGGGCTTTGCCACCTGTATGCTACAGGAACATTAACCGTTCGTCATTCGGAAATGAGTCATAATTTTTTGCTGAAACACCTTTTCCCCGTATCGAACTTTCAGAACATGCATCCCGGCCGATGCAACCAGTGTTCGAATGTTCAGATGCGTTGAAACGGTAACGTTTCTCCGAAATACCTGACGCCCCGAAAGTGTATATACCATCACCTCCACCCGCTCCCCGCCACTTGGAGCAACATATAAATCATTTCCTCTCAACAGCCACCTTTTTTCCGACGCCCTCCCTGTCAGTTTTCTTTGCGACATCCGGTTTTCCACCAGTGAAGCAGTCAGGCGGCATGCGATTCCGCGACCGGCGGTACTCATATACACCACTCCGAACGTATTCATATCCCCGACGACGAATTCCCCGTTGGCAAGACCACCGTATTCATGCATATCATCATTGATGCGTTCCCATGTTACTCCCCGGTCAATTGATTGAAACACACCGGTCTCCGATGCGACCGTCCCGAAAATATACACTGCAAAAAAATCAGCACCCGGTGCGGCTTTACCGAACCCGACTGCTTCACAGTAGCCAACACCCGGTATCGATTCAAATGTCCCGCCACCATCAGTCGACCGGACAAGCCCGTTTTCCGTCAACGGCAACCATACATCACCGGTTCTTCCCGGAACACATCTGAACTTCCTGAAACTGCTGACACCGGGAGTTCCAACCGCAGAAAATGTCTCTCCTTTGTCTAAACTATGGTAAAATATGCCGTCACTTTTCGTATATGCATAAAACGTTGCGGCATCCTCAGGATCACCGACGACATACGCTCCGTCAATTCCGGTTACTTCACTCCACGCACTGTTGGCGTAACGCTGAACGGGGTAATCACCGCCGACATCATTTCCATCAACAGTTTTATGTGACGGCGTCCACAATGTTACGTCTCCATCCGCGGAAATCGCAACTGAAGAAGCCCGCTTCAAATTCGCGGCGACATTCTCGTAAGCGCCAACCGTCCACGTTTTCCCGGTATCATCACTGAACTGCAACGGAGATATAGGAACATCATTGTTTCCCGTCGGGTTGACACTACGGACATCAGCCACTTTGACAAGACGTCCGGATTTGGGTGCAAATGCAAGAGCCCGGGTGGAGCCCAGACTCGTCATGGTACCACTGACATTCGTCTGATGCCGCTGCGACGGATATTCGGTGACATCTTCATGCCTGAAACCGTCATAATCTCCGATAACGGAAATCAGCGGACCACCGGGAATACTGATCACCTCTTCCGGTACCACCTCCTCGATACCGTGCGACAACACTTTCCAGACCGTACGCTGCCGCAACGGTGGTGACAATGAAGAATCAACGGTAAATGCCGTGATATCATCAGTTCTGAATACCCCGTTACCGGAGGTAATGAAAACCTGTTTCGGATTGAACGGATTCATGACAATGCTTCCGGACCAGTGAATCGAACTGTTGTACATCCAGCCGATACCGTTCTCACTCATCTGTTCACTGGTGGGGTAAACACCCCCGTCCATCCAGTAATACTGAAATGACGGCGTCCAGGTCGTACCGCCGTCGGATGAATAGTAGATATTCGTACCCCATTGATCCGTCCATTTATCAGACGCATCGTCGTACCAGAATTGCGGTCCGCGATACCCGATCGACGAAACGACCATCTCAAGTGGATTTTCCGGATTGACGGATATACCACCGTAACAGGCTACGTACACCGAATCTTCGTCATAATAACTGGCATCATTGTTATCACCGGGATCAACAAAGTTTTCAGGTGAGATATCTTCCCATATTTTGCTTCCTGTATCGTATTTGAGTACCGCACCGCGATTGAACCAGTCTTTGATCGGTCCCCATCCTTCATCCCATGCCATCGTGTGCGGTCCGGCACCGTCAGCGAAGGTTATAAAAATCGCACTTCCATCCGGAACAACAGCTATTCGCTGCGGCATGAGCGGCGGAGCATACCCCCCGGTTGTTGCCGGTTGCAAACGATCGGGGAGCAGCAACCATGTGGTTCCACCGTCAACGGATGCAAAAACATTATCTTTTGAGCGGAGAAAACCGGCATAGAGTTGTTGTGAACTTCCCGGCGCGAAGGCGACAAATGAAAATCCTGAACCGTTCCATGTCGTATCCGATCCCGCTGCAGTGGTAAACGCATCAACATGTTTCCAGGTGGTGCCGTTGTCCGTTGATTTGAATAACCCCTTTGCTTTTGAACCGTAAAACATGACAGCGGAATTATTCGGATCAACGGCAAGAGCCTCTCCGTTACCGCGCCCCATGCCATTACCGTGAGCGTAAAACCAGTTCCGGACAGTTCCTTTCGCACCGGTGGTATCCCATGTATAAATCACCTCCCAGGTGCGCCCGCGATTCGAAGAGCGCAGGAATGCCGAACGACCCTCATTCCAGTAGGTGGTTCCGGTCATCATATACACGTTGTTCGCATCCTGCGGATCAGCAGCAATCGCTTCGACTCCAAGCAACCCCCGCTCCGAAACATCCACCCAGTCCATCATCGAGATCCATTTTTCCGAAGAAGCATCCCTCCGGTATGCACCGCCGACGTCGGTTCGGGCATAAAAAAGATTCTCCTCAACCGGTGAAGCGACGATCGATGATACGAATCCACCGCCACCAATGGCGACCGTGCTCCATCTGAACGCATCGGATGCATAAAGTGTGAAGTGACATACAGCCAGTACTGCTATACACTTTATTATGTTCTTATTCATATTCCTGCCTGGTACCTTATAGCTCTCTGTATGTAATTACTCAGATAACCGAAACTCGAGACTTCTGAATACCTGTATAAATGGCCCTATTTAATAATTATACCACCATTATTCCGCTGAACGGCCCGATGGTTTCACGCCATTTGATTCTATGTAATTCCGTGGTGAAACAGGTAATACGGTTCATAGAAATCGGTGACATATCTGACACCGATTACGGTCATTACATGGTCAAAAACACTGCTTTTATTTTAATTTCAGGGTTCGACGGATCTGGTAGTCCCTACTGAGAATCCAAACACTACAAATAATCCGCATGAGAGTCTTGAACGTAAAAACGGTACACCACCATGATGATGCACCGTTGCCGTTATAATTCCGTTTTCTTAGTACCAGCTTAATTCTGCTTCAGTAGAATAGTAATGTATTAAACTTTAATTCGCAGTTTTACCGATCGCCTCACCCCGGTACGCAATTCCCTATCCTCTGTTCCCTCTCCACGTGTGGAGAGGGAACGAAGTAACATACCATTGCAACGAGGTGAGGCCCCTTTCGGGAAAAATGAATAACTGCTGTTTTTCTTATACTACCAATTCTGCCAAAGTAAAATCACGATTACATAGGAAACTGTTTTTTCGCTTTCTGAATGGTAACCCATTTCACCTCTGTCATCTCTTCGATCGAATACCGGCCGCCCTCGCGTCCGATTCCGCTGCCTTTGCATCCTCCGAAGGGAATACTTGATTCAGCATCGATTGTGGCATTGTTGACATGAACCATTCCCGCCTCTATTCCTTCAGCAAAACAGAGCGCCTTTTCGATATCCTGCGTAATCACTCCTGCTGCAAGACCGTAAATCGTATCATTGGCACACTGCATCGCCGCTTCAGAATCCTTTACACTGATAATCGTTGCTACCGGTCCGAATGTTTCTTCATTATAAATCCTCATCTCAGGAGTAACTCCCGACAGCACGGTCGGACGATACAGTCGCCCTTCAAAAGTTCCTCCACAGTGCATTGTCGCGCCCTTCCCGACAGCATCCTTGACAAGCTCATCAACCTTCTGCACCTGTTCATCGTCGATAAGCGGTCCGATAGCGTTTGCGGGAATCGACGGATCACCTACGGTCAACGACTCCGCCTTCTTCGTCAACCCCGTAATTAATTCATCAACTACAGGTTCTTCCGCAATGATACGTCCTACCGCCATGCATATCTGACCCTGATGCGTGAACACACCGAAAGCGGCGGCATTGACGGCATACTCGATGTCCGCATCAGACAGCACGACCAGTGGATTTTTTCCGCCAAGCTCAAGCGTATAAGGTTTCAGACCCGCAGCGGCCAATTCAGCGACCTTATGTCCGGTAGTCGTTTCTCCGGTCAACGCGACAAATGAACAGCGGGCATCACTGATCAGTGCCTTGCCCAGTAATGATCCCGGTCCGGTAATGACATTCAGTGCGCCTGCCGGTAAGCCTGCCTTTTCGAACAGTTCGGCGATTTTCAACCCCGTAACCGGTGTCTTGCTTGCCGGTTTCAGAACAACGGTATTCCCGGTCGCCAATGCATACGCGACTTTGTACATTGAAAGTATCAGCGGAAAATTCCAGGGAGAAATCGCCACGACCGTTCCGCGCGGACGTCGTATGCTTATTGACAATTTGGTCGGATCGGTATGAAAGGTTTCACCCATGATATTTTTACTGTCGGCTGCCGCCGTCTGAAGCAGATCGATGGTCGCCGTCAATTCAAACATCGCCTTTCCGAACGTGCTCCCCCCCTCGGCAATAAGCACCCCCGCGAATTCCTGCATCTGCTCCTGAAGTATTCCGGCAGCCTTGAACAATACATTGGCCCGTTCGGCCGGAGGAGTCGAAGCCCACGATTTCCGTGCAGAAAATGCAGCTGCCATAGCACGGTCCGCATCAGCTTCCCCCGCTTCGGGCACCTGAGCATATATTTCACCGTCAAAAGGATTGATTGAATCAAATCTTCTTCCGGATTCGGCATTAACCCATGAACCATTAATGAACATTTGAAACGTTTGCATGATAGTTTCCCCTTTCAAAAGGAAAAATGTAAACAGGGTGGTAATAAGTACTGCCATTCCGGTGGATTAAACGATCCGACCACCGGCTAAAATATTCGCTTACATTTATCGTAAAATTTTCCCGCAGGAAATGTCTGTTACTGAATTTTCCGGGGGACTACAATAGCGGCAACCATACGATGCACTATCGCACTGATTGTACCGGAATTTTATTAACAGCAATTTTAATTACATCTTGGAAACCGGATGATACTCAGGAGAAGGAATGGTCGTACGGGTTTCCATTATTAAAGTATGTCATCAGCAGTATGTGATACAAGGGGGAATCTGATTGTCATAGTATCCGGGAAAACATATTGATCATTAAGAAGAAAAATACCGTTTATTTCCGGATGGGTTTTCACCGGCGCTCACTGACAGACAATACATCATCCGCCGGGTCTTACAGCACCCCTTCCACGGTTTTCAACATATACAGACTAAGTGTATACTGCAACTGATTCTGCAGATGAATCATTTTCGCCTGAAAATAATCCCGTTGTGAATCGAGAACATCGTTATTGGTGATTGTTCCGGCGATCAGCTTCTGCTCCGCAATGGACAGGGACTGTTCGGAGAATGCCACCTGCACCTGCGAGATCCCGAGTTTTTTATATGCTGTTCCGACATCCTGCGCAGCCAGCATGACTTCGGTATTTACCTGTTCGACCGTTTTCCGAAGTTCTTCCTGAGCAGCAATGAACCGATGTTCAAGCGCACTGCGCCGGTGACGAACATCTCCTCCGTCAAAAACCGGTATACTCAATGCGGTTGCGGCGCTCCAGTCCGGTTTGACGGCATCAACATCCGACGGGTACCCGTTTTTCACGCCGACGGAAACTGACGCGGCAAGCACCGGCAGCATCTCTTTTTTCAACAGATCGCGCTGGACCGACAGTTTTTCGAGTTTCTCCCGCCCGATGCGGATTTCCGTTCTGTTCTTTCCGGCAACCCCGATCAGTGAATCGATATCAGGAACATACTCCGTTGAATCGAAGGACACATTTACCGGATGGACATGACCGTTCAGCGTTCCGATCACCTGCGACAGGGTAATCTGTTTTTTGTAAAGTGTGTTTTCGGCATCAAGCAGCAGCGATCGCGCCGAAGCCTGTTTCGCACTGACCGTGACTGCTTCGTATTCGGTTGAGCTGCCGGTTTCGACCATCTTGATAACGATGTCCCGATGCCGGGCAAGTGACTCGATATTCTCCCTGCGGATGGCGACCCCTTTCTGAAGCATCGCGATCTCGATGACAAGGGCCGTCACTTTTGATTCGATCAACCGCGTTGCCAGCGCCGCGTTCGCATTCAGTAACTGAAGATCCTTTCCGAGCATATCCATCGACAATTTTCGTTTACCGAAATCCCACAACACCATTGATGTTTTCAGATGGGTATCGATATTGTTCTGCGGCGCCATGGCGAATCCAGTCGGTCCGAATTTGATGGTAAAATTATCCTTCGGACCGATAAACGCATATGAGGCATCAAGCGACACTTCGGGATAGAATATCGACCGTGTTCCGAGACTGTCGGCCACAAGCGCTTTATACTGTTCAGCCAACCCTTTGAGATCGTGACTGTATTCCAGTGCACGGCGGACCGCCTCATCGATTGTCAATGTGTCATCATTCTTCTGACCGAAAAGAGCCATCGGAATGAACAGGATCACCAACAGCAATCCGGAGAAGCTGCAACTTTTATCTGGTGAGCATTGTATCGGCATAGAAACCTTTCCTATTGTCGTGTTTTTTTCGGGTTTCGCAGAAAGATAACGGGAATGATACAGAGTGATGTGCAGATCGCGGCAATAACGAAATCATCACTCACCCCCATGACAAAAATCTGTTGCGCTATGAAGCCGGAAAGCGCGGCCTGCGCCCCGGCCACGGCATTCTGTGCACCGGCTCCGGTATGCATGAGAAACTGCCGGATACCCGGCAGTATGTGCTGCAACGCAACATTGTCATTCGTCACCGAAGTACCGGCAACCGCGGTGTGAAACGCGATCCGCGCGGTGAGGATCGTCTGCAGAATCGCCACACCGAAACTTCCGCCGACCTGTCTGATCACATTCATCATACCCGACGCCTGCGCCATCTCATGTCGCTTGATATCCGCCAGTGCCATCGCGCTCAACGGCGAAAAGAGGATTCCCATCGCGACACCCCGCAGATACATCGGTACCATTATCTGACTATGGGGAGAAAAAACCGTCAGACGACTGTTGAGAAAGAAGCTGACGGTGAAAAGCACGATACCGGTGATGATCGGAATTTTCGGATTTACTTTGTCGGAAAAATATCCCGACAGCGGACCGCAGGTGGCCTGCAGCATGCCGATCGGCAGAAAAACAAGCCCCGACTGCAGCGCGCTGTACCCCAGAATGGTCTGAAGATAGAGGGGCATCAGAAAGGTACTGCCGAACATACCTACGCCGAAACAGAGCATGACCAGATTGTTCAATCCGAAATTGTAGCGCCCCAGCAGCCGCAGATTGACAAGCGGTGTATTGCTGTTAAACTCCGCGACAAGAAACGACACAAGCCCGATGAACGAGATCCCGAAACAGGCCATGATTAAATCGGACGTCCAGCCGCCGCTGTTCCACTCCGCATTGCCGCTCGACAGTGCGAAGAGCAGAAATCCCAGAAACACCGTAAGTGATATGAAGCCCGGCAGATCAAACGGCCGTCTGACCGAACTCCGATACTCCCGTTGAATGATCCAGGTGAGGAACAGACAGACGATACCCACGGGAACATTGATGGTGAATATTATGTGCCAGTTGTAGTTGTCAACAAGATAGCCGCCGAACATGGGTCCGAGCGAAATGGATGCGGCGGCGGCGATCGACCAGAACCCCATTGCGAGCCCCCGTTTTTCAACAGGGAATTCACGCATGATGATCGCCATGCCCACCGGTTGCAGCAGCCCTCCGCCTATCGCCTGTCCGATGCGCATCATGATGAGCGATTTGATATTCCATGATACGCCGCACCCGAACGAAAACAGCGTGAACAGCGTGAGCCCGACCGTATAGGTACGTTTGTACCCGAAACGGTCGGCGAACCACCCGGAGGTCGGCAGCATGATCGCGAACATCATCATATAACCGGTAAGGATCCACTGAGCGATATCGGTTGAAACACCGAAAGAGGTCATCATCTTCGGCAGCGCCGTATTGACAATGGTGGAATCGAGTACCGCCATGAAGGTTGACACCATGATGTTGCCCAGCACCCACCATTTATACAGCGGACTTGCGAAATCGAGAGATGGAATCAGTCTTTTGATACTGCTGCGCATACGGTCATCTCGCCATAATGCGAACGGTAGCCGACAGACCGGGAAGCAGTGCGACACCTGCAGGAGCGATGTTGTCAAACGCTATTTTCACCGGCACCCGTTGAGTGACTTTCGTGAAATTACCCGACGCATTTCTGGCGGGAAGCAGTGAGAACTGCGACGTCGTGGAGATACCGAGTTTTTCGACATGTCCTTTCAACGCAACCGCGGGAAATGCATCCAGTGTGATATCGACACTGTCGTCCGGTTGAATCAGACGCAGTTTCGTCTCTTCATAATTGGCCGTCACCCATACATCGCTCAGGTCGTACATGGTGTACAATGCCTGTCCCGGCTGGACGATCTCCCCTTCGGTCAGCCATTTTCTGGCAACCACGCAGTCGACCGCGCACCGAAGTACCGAGTCATCGATTTTTTTTCTGATCACCGCCACATCGGCTTTCGCGGTCGCTATCTGCGTCTGTGCTATTTTTACCTGAACCGTAGCGAGATCAAGAGCATTCCGGATATGGTTGAAGTGTTCC
>Ga0316575_10000321_pt1 | contig 13515 bp, 14 predicted proteins | sample J5NA_FD_203072 | JGI IMG/M metagenome (GOLD analysis project Ga0316575, IMG submission 203072) | Rhizosphere microbial communities from salt marsh grasses in Alabama, United States - J5-7_050615r2r3 | ecosystem: Host-associated > Plants > Roots > Rhizosphere | place: USA: Alabama | collected...
AATCGCGCAAGGAACATACACTGCTGCCACAAAGAAAAAACTGCTCACGATCATGGCCCGCAACAAGGGGTTGCTAACCCGCGGCACGAGTAAGTTCATTCGGCTGCGCGAAACGCGCGGCAAGCTGCTTTACAAGCCCGTCGGAAAACCGCGCAAGATCCGCTTCGATGGGCGCTCCGAGTGGGTTGGTTGGTTCGAGCTGATCGAGGATCAGCTCAACGAGGTTGCGATCTACAATACAGCGCGCATCGTGAACGCGATCGATGCAGATATCCTGTGCGTGGTGGAGGCCGATAACCGGATCGCCCTGACGCGCTTCAACGGCACTGTGCTCAAGCAGGTGGGCGGGACGCCTTACAAACACGTGATGCTGATTGACGGCAATGACGAACGGGGCATCGATGTTGGAATCCTGACGCGCAAACAGCTGCCCATCGAAACCATCGTCAGCCATGTGGATGACCAGGATTCGAAGGGCACGATCTTCAGCCGCGATTGTGCGGAGTATCGCGTGGCGCTTCCCGGTGGGGGTCAGCTCCTTGTGATAATTAACCACTTCAAATCGAAGGGATACGGTTCACAGTCAACGTCCAACGCGAAGCGCAAGCGCCAGGCTCAGCGCGCGCGCAGAATATACGGGGATCGGCGGTCCGAGGGCTGGGATCTGATCGCGATATTGGGAGACTTTAACGACACTCCCGACAGCAATCCGCTAAAGCCGTTGCTGAAGAGCGGGTCGGACCTGGTCGACGTCATGTCACACCCTAAATTCGTTGGTGACGGGCGTCCGGGAACCTACGCCAACGGCTCCAAGTCCGGAAAGATTGACTATATTTTGCTCTCGCCGGCTCTCGCCGAGCGCGTGACGGCCGGCGGCATTGAGCGCCGCGGTGTATGGGGCGGCAAGCATGGCACGCTCTTTCCGCACCTGCCGGAGATCACAAAGCCGCTCGAGGCGGCTTCGGATCATGCGGCGGTCTGGGTTGATTTTCAGTAAGAGACCTCGTTGATGGGAAACCGGAATACCGCCGCCCAATAAATCGTCTTCTTATAGTGGCCGGTAGGCTTCCACCAAACCCATCATCGGGTCATCTTCCTGAATCAATTTGACGTTTTCGAAGCCTGCCGCGGCCAGACCGGTTTTAATCTCTGCATAGGTGTATGTGCCGCCACCGGGGGTTCCAACCAACATATTGATGGCAAACAGGGCGCCGGATTTAGGTGCAGTATTATCCGGTTTCATAACGTGGTCCCGAATGACGATGCGACCGCCCGGAACAAGGGCGTCAAATATTTTTTTGTACAAATCCACGTTTTGTTCCGGGCTGTTCATGTGGATGATAGCGGAAACCAGAGCAAGATCATGACCCGAAGGCAGGGAATCCGTACGGAAATTCCCGGCCACTAGGGTGACACGATCCATCAACCCGGCTTCTGTGATGCGCGCTCGGCCCATATCCACCACATCGGGCAAGTCGAATAGGGTGGCGGTCATTTCAGCAGAGGCTTCCAGAAAAGCGATGGTGTAAGTACCTGAGGCGCCGCCCACATCGATCAACCGTCGCGCTGAACCGGGGTTAATCGCTTGAACGATTTTAGGGGCGTTTACTCTTCCGACGACGTGCATGGCACCGATGAATGCTTTTTGATCCTCGGGATTTTCAAAGCTACCGGCGGTGCGCTCCACACCGCCTGTCTCGGTGACAATACGCGTCAAATTTGACCAGTTCTTCCAGATAGTGGCCGCATGACGGATCATCGGCAGGACGGTATTCGGGGAATCTGAACGTAGAAAGGGCAGCAGGTCTGGATCCGTCCGGTAAAGCCCATCCTTCTTGATCAACAGCCCTATGGCAGTCAGGGCATCCAGGACGACCGTCAGGGGTCGTTCATGCCAACCTTGCTTTTCGGCCAGCTCCCTGCTAGCGGCGAAGTCTGCCAAGTGGTTGAAAATATTAAGTTCCGCGCCGGTCAAAAGGGCCCGGCATTCCATGAAATTACGGGACAGCGCCAGGATTTCCTGGGGATTGGCAGGCGTATTCATCACATCACCCTCCAAAATGAAGATTTTTTAGTATACTTTAACCGGAAGCCGGAGCACAATTCGCCGCTGCCTGCAGAGGCTGATAACCATTGCGTACCATATTTTTTGCCTCTTTTAAAGACGCATGTTTTTGGATTGCTTGGCCAAACGACACGGCATGCCCGTTTCTATTCTTCATTGCCGGTTCGATCCAAAAAATTTTCGCCGGCACCCTGAATGACGGCATCAGCAAAAACTTTCCAGCTGTCAAAGGCGGGATATTTTTCATTCATTAAGTCAAGCTCAGCCGATATCACTTCAAAAACAGTACTTTCAAGGGAATTTATCACTGTCTCTAAAACAGTATTAACAAACTCATCTTTGCTTGTGGTTTCGACAATTTGCGTTCTGTTGGCGATCTCATAACCCTGTCTAAAGCCCAGATGAGATGCCCGCTTTGTCGGTTCATCAATGGGTTTTTCCTTCATTGATCACCCTCTACCGCTGAGATGTACGCTGCCTGCAAGAGAATCTCCTTTGAATTGTGCATAAGATTTTGAAAGAAGTCAATCTGTTCATTATGACGAAAATCGGGAAAATAAAACGGCATCTATTGCGAAGAAATGAATTAAGCGGAAACAGGTGAAGTTAAAAGGTAAGGCTTAAATAACCGGATGCCACAAAGGTCCGCATTTATCTTGGTCTTTTTTCTGGCCATCGTTGGGCGAATCTATTAAAAGGAACAGGCCGTGCCCCAATAATTGAAAGTCGCAGGTTTCCAGCCCGGTAAATACATCGCATCCATTCCCCGTATTTTGAAGCCCGATTGTTCCAGCAAAGAAGGAATGGGCAGATTCAGATTGCAGCCACCTCCAAATCTTTTCCAGATTGGATTCAACCAGTTCTGCCAGCGCCGAACTGCTGCATCGGGTGCAGCGCCATGTTCACAAAAGATAAGTTGGCCGTTCGGTTTGAGCACGCGACGTATCTCCTCAAGGACCGGCACAACACTGGAAACCGTGCAAAGCGTGTAGGTAACCAATACAGAATCGGCACTGCTGTCATCAAGCGGTATCGTTTCGGCATCGCCTTTGATGAATTCCAGGTTAAATTCGACCCGGGCCACGGTCTCCTTCGCCAAAGCCCACAACTCCATCGACGGATCCAGGCCCCACACCTGTTGCACCTTTCCAGAATCATAGAGAGGCAAATTAAGTCCAGAGCCAATTCCAATTTCCAGCACGCGGCCTGCGGCTAAAGGCACAACTTTTTCACGCTGTTTCCGAATCAGTTTAGTGCTGCAGAGAAAGTGCACGGCTTTTGGTAGAAGAAATTTAGAATAAAATCCCATGATAAAAAGTTTATTTCGCCATCCGGCCAGGCGGGTGGGACCTGCCAACACTGATTTTCAAAGCTTTTTGTGACCCCTAAACATGTGGATTAGAAAAAAGAACATCGCTGCGAACAACAGCAAAACAATCAGGGGCGATTTTACCACGGTATAGGCTACAGCCTGAAGATTAGCTGATGAAATATCAGCAACCCATTCAAGAGTACTTTCACTGAGAATATCCTCAAGGCGAATATTCTGATACAAAAAATCATTAGTTGTGCCCATGCTCAATAATGCCATCAAGACCTGGTAGCCAAACAGAAGCCCTGCACATACCATTAAAATTATTCCGATAGTCGAGAAAGTAATCATACTTTCCGCCTTTCTTTCCTCTCCCAAATTTTACAGGAGATCTTAATAATTTTCATGAGGAGCCCCTTGGTATTATAGCAACAGACGCTTCATCCCGCAACGCGGGGCAAGATTCAGGCATTAAATTACTTTCCTTCTTTTTCTTTTCTGAGCCGGATTAATACGCTGTACAATCCCTTTCGTTTGAGCTCGTCGAAATTCTCAAAAACCGCTTCCTCAAGCAATCGAAATTCCGGTAAAGACCATCGTGCGTATAATTGAAGATAGTCCATAAATGTTGATTTAGAAAAATCAAGTCTTCTATGAGCTTGCCGCCATTCACCGGTATACTCGAGTTCGTGCAAATTCAAGACCATCTTGATCATCTCCTTCAGCGCCTGATCTTGAACTTCTTCAAGAACTTCTGCATTCTGCTGTTTCCAGTGTTCCCGATCGTGTTGATCAAGCGGAATAATTTTGTCCATTATTTGCATTTGGAACTTTTTTTCTCCGTCTTCCACGACGAACTGCTAATTTTGAGGTTCTAGTAGCATTGGAACGCCTCCTTGACAGCTTCGGAGACCAGGATCCACGGCGGTTCATCTAGCCTGTTTGGATGGTTTGAGAGATAATCCTGCACCACAAACTTTATCTCTTTAATTTTTACGCCTTTGGGGATGCAAATTTTTTCAGGTTTCAGGACACCATCATACATGGCGCGATAAGCAAAGGTAACACCGGTGATAAAACCCAGGCCGTAGCCATAAAATTCCGGATCGCTGCTTTCAATGCAGGATAATAAATTCTGCCCGGTGGTCATAGGTCCACACTCTGCCATTGAATTCCCCGATAAAAACAGAAGGATGATGCCAATTATGCCGCTCAAGAGTGACTTCATAAAAGCCCCTCCTTTCCCCCTGTGGTTCCCACGGGCAGGGAGTCAGAGGCTCTCCCGGCGTGCAACACCTACGCCCCTGGAATTTGTTGAATTCTAATTGATCAAGAATTCATAATAAACATATTTGGAATATTGTTTTTTTTGGGCAATTTGGGGATGTTTCGCTAACCTGCGATCAACGCGAATACCTTGAGCAGGGTAGTCCAAACCCCGGGCTGCCCTTTTCATTTTTTTGCATCCTGCTATTACTATCAAGTTGGCATAAAAATCTCAAGTCATCGATAATGGATAAAGACACAAGATGCACATGTGGGTGGTGCGTCCGGAAAGTAAAAGGAACACCAAAAATCACGACTTCTATGGCCTTTCCACCATTATTGAGATGCTGTTGACCGAGTTCCCGCCGCGCATGCTCTGGGAAAGGATCTCTCTGTAAATCTCATTTTGTTGATCGGTGGTTCCGCCGATTTCCACCCACTGCCCAAAAGGAGTGGTCAGTTCAGTCCGGGCCTCGAAAAACCGAATAACAGCGTCTTTGCGGTCGTCATAGGCGATGCGGGGCACAATCTTCAAGTGCACATTGTCACCGGCAACGATCGGTGTGACCTCAAAGCCGCTTTCAGCATTTTGCCATGCGACCGTTGCGCCACCCGGGGCATGCCGTCTGAAAAATGCCGATCCTTGCCGATACGGAATTTCTTTCCCGGCGCAAATAAATGCCGGGCTCCCGGACATGGCAACCACAAACGCACTGGAAGTGCTGCTTCGCCGAAGTTCACGATCTTCAAGCGAAATATCCACACCGTCTTTCTTTTTACCACCGACGGCGACACTGACCTTATCTTTTGAATACCGGCCTCGGGCCGCAATCGCGCTTTCTTCATCTGAACCGGCTGTATTAAAGCGGACATGAATTCGGACCTGTTCAACCGGTTTGTCAAACTGCTCAAGGAAGGCATGCACGCGCCGGATCGCCTCGGGGCTATCAACGATAACCAGTGAATTCACCCGCTGACTGACGGTAACACTTCCCCCGGCGGAAAGCATGGATTGGACAACCGGTACCAACTCGGCAGCTCGGCGATACTGAACTTTGATGACGGCCACTTCATTGGCCGACGAAACACTGTAGAACAATATCAGTGCAGGCACCAGGCCAAAAAACAGAAAATATCTGAAGGTGAATTTATTTCGAGAAATCATCATTCGTCTCCGATCCCCGTTCGAGGCAACATAAATAAAATTTTATCACGCCCGCAACTTAAGATCAAATTGCAGCCGTCAGCTTCTTCAATTGTTACGCATTGATTCGGCTGAACGATTTTTGCAACGCTCAACCGAGGTTATTGACATTTCAAATCCATCCTCATAAATTAGAAGGCCGACAATAAAAAATAAACACGTTCATGACCCTACACCCGAAAGTTGCGAACATTTCTTTGTTCGCTTTTTCATTTTGCCTGATTTCAAGGAGGTTAACCATGTTTCTATCATTGGCGCAAAGCCGCAGAAGTATCCGAAAATACCAGAACAAACCGGTCGAGTCGGAAAAAATCGATTCATTGGTGGAAGCGGTGCTGCGCGCACCGACATCAATGGGAAAAAATTCGCGGGAATTTGTTGTCGTTACCGATTCCGCTTTGTTGCAAAAGCTTTCAAGCGCAAAACCGCATGGAGCGACTTTTTTGAAAAAGGCAGCTCTGGGAATCGTGGTATGTGCAAATCCGCAAATAAGTGACGTGTGGATTGAAGATGCATCGATTGCATCCATTTTTATTCATCTGGCGGCCGCGTCGCTTGAACTCGGGAGTTGCTGGATCCAGATCAGAGAAAGAAAACACAGCGATACGCAAACAGCTGAAGCGTATATTGCTGAAGTTCTGAACCTGCCGGCGCATATCAGGGTGGAATCGATAGTTGCAATCGGCTATCCGGATGAGGACAAGTCGGCGCATCCAAAAGAAAGCCTGCCTTACGATAAAGTTTCACTTAATAATTACGGTGTGCTGTATTCCGCTCGTCCTTGATGTTTGCTAACCTCTTGTTTGCTGGAAAAGAAAGAAAACACCGGCTCGAATTTTTTAATTTGACAAAAAAGCGTAAATGAAAAATATACTATCCAGAAAAACGATCTGACCCTATTTAAAAGGAGCCATTTTCTGATTATGGATGAAGAAAAACGCTACCTGACCGCCCAGGACCTGCTGAATGATTCTTTTGAACTCGGCCTGCGTATTTTCAAGAGCGGATTCAGACCCAGTTTTATTATCGGCGTATGGCGCGGCGGCACACCGGTTGGAATTGCGGTTCAGGAAATACTCGATCATCTGGGAGTAAAAACCGATCATATCGCCATTCGGACTTCGTCATATTACGGTATCAAAAAACGTGACAAAAAAGTGCGGGTTCACGGGTTGGAATATGTCATCCAGGAAGCGAACTGGGAAGACGGCCTTCTGATCGTGGACGATGTATTTGACACCGGCAGCAGCATTAAAGTGCTCCTGGAGACCCTTAAAGCAAAGATGCGCCGCAATATGCCGCGGGACATCCGCATTGCTACAGCCTGGTTTAAGCCAAAATACAATTTAACGGATATTGTTCCGGATTATTTTATTAACGAGACTGATCAATGGCTGGTTTTTCCCCATGAACTGGAGGGGCTTACCCGTGAAGAGATATTCGCCCATAAACAGGGAATGAAAAAGCTGTTTAAAGATGCGGGGTTGGCTTAAGCGCCGACGATGCATCGCGGCGGGCACTCAGATTTTGGATTTTAGATTGCGGAATTCGGAATTGAAAAGAAAAACGCTTTATTCTTGATTTAAGTGGTTCCCTGTAAATATTCAAAAACGAACTATTGCTTTACCCACTCTTCTGCATCCGCCAAACTGGAAAACACCTTAAATGTCTGGGGCAAATCTTCGGCGATTTTAGCAAAGGCTTCTGCCAGGCCCGACTGCGCCCCGGATTCCACAACCAGCGCCGTTTTGTTTATCCTGGAATCTTTGGGGTAGTTTTGTTTTATGATGTCTTTCAGGTGGGGCAAATCATCATAGGAAAAATTTAGCGGGCCCTCACGAAATACCCAGATTCTATTTTGTTCCGGAATCTCTTTCACATAGAACAGCCTTGCAACGCCCTGCTGGATTTCTCTGAGATCAATCCCGGCTTTGGGTTCGATTAAAATATAATCCTTTTTTATGGTTATTTCAGGCGGCATTTTTCAGATGTCATAGATTGAGGTTACTTTATTTTACCGGCTTGCTGCCGAATTTCTTCTGAAGCTTAATCTTAAATATCACCGGTCGACCGGACAAGTCAATACGAGACGCTGAAAAATGAAATGAGCGTCAGACAAATTACCCCGCCAGCTGAGTCTATAAACGGATTATCATTTGACCTGGAAATATTTTTTCCCCTTCCATTCTATTTTATCTATTGTTTTTTATCATCCATAAATGTTAAACTTCTGCTTGCCCATGATGCTTGCCCCTCTTTACTGGTTTGGTGTCATGGTTAGGCTATCTCGGTTGTTCCGTAAACGGGCGACTGGGATAGCCTGTACTTTTTAGCCTCATCGCAAAAGAGGTTCTAGAGAATTCTTTGGCCATGTTCTTGATATAAGCCAATCTTGTGCAGCTCGGACGGCAGGGGAACTTCTTTAATATCCAGCAACCACTCAAACAATTCGATTGCCAGTTCTTCAGCACATCTTACCTTCCAGCCTAAAAACACATATTCGCTGCAAAATAATGCCCGCGCATCGGCAGACACTCTGCCGAACAGGTGGCCGGTGACGCTTTCATAATCATAACCGGTACCGATTCGATCATACATCCAGTTAAAGGATTCGGCGACATAGGGTCGATATTCTTCCTTCAAAGGGTGCCAGTAGGCTTTACCATTATATTTTCCCAAAACTTTACTTAACGGGTTCGGAACGGCACCCTTGCTAATCGCTTCCAGTGTCATTACCCTGTTAACATCAGCCAGCCGGCAAGCAATCCCGCTGTGAGTCTCAGAGCCGCCTGTCTTCCATCTGATAATCTTGCTGATCAGACTATCGCCATGCCATTGAATGAGATCCATGGTCTGAATCTGATCCCTGAAGGTGAGGTATCTTTTTAAATCATTCATTTCAGTTCATCCTCTTTGCAAGGGGGAGGCACCCGATCACAGCCTTTCGTGCTCCTGAACTTTTTCGATGATGACGTTTCTGATCTTACTCATGGTCTGGTCCGCGGCCGGAAATTTTATTCCCTGCCGCCAGGCCGTTTCGGCTTCCCGGTGATAGGTAGCGCGAATGGCACTCATAACCTCGGATATGAAACCGGAAATGGCTTGATCCACATTTTTGCCAGAAAAATAACGCTGTCCATAAACCACTCTTGCTGCATTGTCGACAAAGACGACCGCCGCTCTCTCCTGGCTAACTCGCGCGATCACGGCTGAAATTTCCAGTCTGATAATTTCCCCCCTTGCATTTAAAAGCATTAGCGCCGTTTGTTCGATCAGCCGCGGTATCTTTGAAACTTCACGCATATATTCCTGCTTTAAAAACCGTCCGGGGGCAAACTGGTCATATTTGGTTTTCAATACGGCCATCAGATTCCGAAATTCCGGGCGGTCAGAATTCCCACCCAGAAACAGGGCGTGGGCCCGATCAGTGATCCCGGCTGCTTCCCGGTTACGGTCCCATCTGGCCCTTTGCTGCTCGAGGGCGGCGTTGTCTTTGACCGGAAGGAGATAGGGCAGGAGGCTTTCGCGATACTGCGCCAGTGCGGTGACATTGGTCTGCATCACATCTTTTCCGACCGAAACCGGTGTAGAAAACTCGAGGTATAAATTATCATCGGTATTGATGATGCCGCCCCGGCTGAACGCCTTCAGCCCGGCGGTTCCCATGATAAAATAACTGAGAAAGTCGGTGGCGGTTTCCATCATCACCGGTTTCAAATCCCCTGAAACGGCGGGATCTGCCAGCCGCCGCGTTAATTGCGCTTCATCGATGATCAACGGCTCATTGCTGCCGATCAGCTCGGCATCAGTCTGGGTCAGCCAGGCCATGGTATACTTGAAACTCTTCGAAAAGGTTTTGACAACTGACTTGAGGTTATCCACGCTCAACTCATAAATCGGCAGCCACTGACACATGATGCCGCCGGGCGAAAGACGTGCGGAGGCAATTTTAAAATATTCGGCAGTATACAGATATCCGGAGCCCTGGGTCCAGGGATGGATGGGATCCGCGGTGATAACATCAAAGCGGTCAGGCGTGGTCATCAGAAAATTGCGGCCGTCGTTGAAAACAATTTTAAGTTTGGGGTTGTCCAGTACCTGGTTGTTGTACGCGGCAAACGACCGCGCGGCTCCGATAACATTCGGCTCGATTTCCGCCAGGGTCAATTCCTCGACAGCGGGGTGCACCGAAGTTGCCCCCAGGGTCATGCCGGTCCCCAGACCGACCACGAGCACCTTACGCGGATTTTTGTGCAGCAACATGGGCAGATGACCGAGTGTCATTTGGCATTGCCGGTCGCTTAACGCCGAAGAGGCAACGACTTTTCCATTGACCAGTACCGCCTGGATGCCGCCGATGATTTTAATGGAACTGATGGTCGAATCAATCCCCTCATGGTAAAAAAGGACCTCGGTGTTTTCCAGGGCATCTTTTTTCCGTTCCGGGGTATTGTAAACTTCAGGCTGGTTGTTCCGGAAAATCGCGAAATATTTCCGATCCCACATCCTGAAGGCAGCCGGATTGAGAATCAAAACCACCAGAGCGGCTGCGGTCAGACCGGCAACTACCCAGCCGAGCGACTTGATGCGCTGAATGCTTAAGATCACCTGCAGACCCAATCCGATATTAATGACGGTTAAAAACTGCAAAGATCTTTCAATGCCGAAAATATAGATCATGAAATAGCCGCTGACCGCCGAACCCAGGATCGCACCGACCGTGTTAAATGCCAGGACATTGCCCACGGCACGGCCAATCCTGTTTCGGTAGGCTGCAGTCACTTTGCCGGCTATCGGAAAAGCCAGCCCCATGAAAAAGGCCGGTACGACCATATAAGAAAATGCAAGGCTCAGATTCGCCCACTGGCGCGCGCTGAATACGCCCAGACCCTGCCGGAGAAAAAATTCATGCAAAGCGATTGAATGTACGGGAAGATCACGGATATAAACGGTGACGGCCAGGGCGCTGATACCGATGATAAGTTGTACGATGCCGAAGACCTGCAGCTGTTTACGGGTATCTGTCTGTGCGGACGGGATAAGCTTGGGTAAAAACCCATAGGTTTTGCTGCCCAGCGCGATTCCCGTCAAAAAAGCCACAAGCATGATCGTAAACCCGTAAACACTGGTCCCAATGGTCAATGTTAAAATCCGGGTCCAAAGCACTTCATAGCCCAGCGCGCAAAACCCGCTGACTGCAATCCCCACAAGAACCAGTCGGACCGCAAACCGGTTCTCGAATTCATTTGGCACGTGAAGCGGGCCCGGGGGCTCCGCAACGGCCTTTGCTTCAGCAGTTTTGCTGTCGGTTTTGGGTTGGTCAAGCGCTGCGGTTATTCTGGCCGAAAGCAGGATGCTCACCAAACCCGCAAGACTGTTCATCAGAATGGCGACGGTCAGCGTGGTGCTGACCGAGTAAAAGCGCAGCAATAAAAATCCGGTTGCGGCGGTTCCGGCAACTGCTCCGAGCGTATTTATGCCGTAAAGAAACGCGAGACGTGTTGCCAGTTTTTGAGGCTGTTTTGAAATAAACCGAGTCAGCACGGGAAGGGTCCCCCCCATGAGGGTGGTGGGGACAATCAATGAAACAAAGGCAAATACAACCCGAATGAAGGACAGATAAAGATTCGAATTTTCTTTACCCTGGACCAAAAAAATGTAGATCGCGGGATAAATTTTCATCAAGATAATGAATATGACGGCAAAAAGGGCAATGCCGAATTCAAGCAATCCATACAATCTCAGGGGGCTTTTAATGCTATCGACCCGTTTGCCGATTAAAAAACCGCCCAGGGCAAGGCCTCCCATGAAAACCGACAGCACAGTGGTTACCGCCAGATGGGTCCCGCCGAAGATGAGACTCAATGAACGAACCCACACCACCTCATACATCAATGCCGCCGCTCCGGACAAAAAAAATATCCCGTATACAAGTGCTAAAACCGGCTGCAAATATTTTGATCCTTTCATTCCGTTGATGGTTGTCTGGAAGTGGTTTCAAAACCACTTCTAAGCCTTTCGATAGGTTTTTTAATATACCGATAAACCGATCAAGGGGTCAAGGCTGCTCCATTGGTTGCTGTAACCAATCTGTGCTCAAACCTTTGCCTTGACCGGAGAAAACGGGGAAGCTTGAATGCGGATGAAAAGCAGGCAGGTTAATAAAGGCCGAAGTATTCCTCGAACATCGATTTTAATTGCGAGGCGGTGGCAGCCCCCAGAAAAACTTTCGGCTCTTTCTGTCCATCGGTCATGATCAAGCCAAACGCATGATCGAAATCACTGCGAACGTAGTGGATGACCTCATTGGGGTCAATTTGAATCCGGATAGTCTCGCTGGTGGTGCTGATTCCCTGGATTCCATTTGCTTCCAGATACGAAAGAACCTGAAGCCGATAATGGGTAAAATCGTAAAGCTCCTCGTCGATGGCATCTTTATATTTTTCGGGCAGGGCAACATATTCATTCCAGGAAGGTCCGAAAAATACGACCGCTTTTCCACTGATATAGACGGTATTTGCAATACTTCCGCCCTGATTTGCCGGGACCGAAGCTGCCATAAATAGTAAAATTAACACGATCGCCAATCTTTTCATGGTTCTCTGCCTTTTTGAGGGATAAACGATAAAAAGGGGCTTGTCAAAGGTCCAATCCGGCAAAACGCCACTTTTTGCGGTGGCCAATTTTTAAACCGAATGAATGAGCCGGATATTTGTTCGCGTCACTTTCAAGTGCTTTCACTATATGCTACCTTGTGATACCGTGTCAAGGTTGGTTTTTTGTTCGATCTGGCATTTTAAGCCCGTGATTGTGATACAGCACCTGTTGTCAATCGCAACTGAAAGATTGGGTTAAATCCTCAGAAGCGCTATTAAAGTCTGCCTTGAAAAAACCGAAACGTTTTCCCTCAAACCAGTGAAAGTTTTCCCCGCCCCAGTATATTTTATCCTGCAGGCGCGTTTCAGCGTAAAAATAAATATAGCGGTTGGGAGTATCGGCAATATGTTTTTTTTGACCTGATGTCAGGGTAAACCAGCCCCGTGTTTGCCAGTGCTCCGGTTCATCTTTGCCGGCCAGAAATCGGATGGCAACGTAAATAGGGTGGCGACAATTGTTTTTTACGAAAACCTTTGAAATCGCTTCTGGCGGTAAATCATTGCGGGCCAGCGCAATCCGCATCTGGGACAAAATTTCATCTGCCGTGGCCTTGTCTTTTTTAATGATGTGGTCTTCTCTGGCATCCACAATGACCTGGGTGGTGCTGGCGCTGATCGGAACTATATTAATGGTGATATCCAGCTCCGGTGTTGATGCGAACATAACGGTTTCGTCCGTGTAGGGTGTCACCGAATGCAGGCGGATGTCCATTTTTTTTAAGGCACTTCTGGCGGCCGTCATGACATCGCGAACATCGCCCATCAGGGTTTCTTTGGCAATATTCGACGTGGTGTAACGATAATATTCTCCACCGCCGGCCATTGCTCCGGGCACGACCACCTCCGTGCAGCCCATCAGCAACCCGATACAACCCATCAATCCAATTCCCGCTGCCATTAATTGTTTCATGCCTAAATCTGACTCCGCCCGACGCATCTGTTTTTTTACTTTTCCTTCTATAAAAACGCTTATAAACCTTTCCGTTCGGCACGGGTTTAACATAAGCAGCGT
>Ga0316575_10000322_pt1 | contig 13496 bp, 13 predicted proteins | sample J5NA_FD_203072 | JGI IMG/M metagenome (GOLD analysis project Ga0316575, IMG submission 203072) | Rhizosphere microbial communities from salt marsh grasses in Alabama, United States - J5-7_050615r2r3 | ecosystem: Host-associated > Plants > Roots > Rhizosphere | place: USA: Alabama | collected...
CCCCGAGGGGTTCCCGGTAATCGCCAAGGAGCCGGATACCTACGTGGACCCCAACAAGCAGTTCTATCTGCTTCCGATCCTGGCTCACGAGCAGGTCTTCCTGGAGATCGGACTGCGCACCACGCTGCTCGAGGTGGCGGCGGTCACGCTCCAGGCCGGTGAGCAGGACCTGCTTCAGGAGGGGCCTTCCCCAGGTGGCGCCAGGCGTGGGGCGGACTCCGCGACCATCGCCGCACCGGGGGTCGGGGCCGATTACCGTGCCGGGGTGGTGTTCGTCATCGACAGCACCTCGTCGATGGGGCCCTACATCGACCGGACACGGGCGGCTATCCGCAGGATCTACGATCGGCTCCGGGGCTCGCCCCTGGGCGACGCCCTGAGCTTCGGGCTGGTGTCCTTCAGGGACAACACGGAGTCCGTCCCCGCGTTGGACTATGTGAGCCGGGTGGCCGCGACCCTGGAGGACGGGCGGGACCCGGCCGGCTTCTTTTCCAAGGTCAATCGCGTGGAGGCGGCCCAGGTGTCGAGCCGGGGATTCAACGAGGATGCCTTCGCAGGGGTCTACGACGCGATCGAATCCATCGACTGGCGCGGCTATGCGGGCCGCTTCATCGTGCTCATCACCGACGCGGGGGCGCGAGAGCCCAATGACCCGCAGGCACGCACGCGGCTCGGGGCCGAGCGGCTGCGCCTCCTGGCCCAGGACAAGGACCAGACCGCCGGGGGCGCCAAGATTGCCATGGCGGTCCTCCATCTCCTGACCCCGGAGGGCCGTCAGACCCATCGGATGGCAGCGGCCCAATACCGCGCCCTGGCCCGTTGGGGGGACGCGGGTGAGCTCTATTTCCCGGTGGAAGGGGGCTCGGTGGACGCCTTCGGCCACCAGGTCGACGCCCTCTCGGACGCGATCGTCCACCAGTTGGAGGGGATCCGCTCGGGTCGTCTGATCGAGGTCCCGGATGGGCCGGAGGCGAGCGAGCTGGAGCGCAAGACCGCCCTGGTCGGGCGCGCCATGCAGCTTGCCTACCTGGGGCGCGAGACGGGGAGTCGGGCGCCGCGCCTCATCGATGCCTGGGTGAGCGACCGGGACCTGCTGGAGCCGACCCAGAAGACGCTGGAGGTGCGCGCCCTGGTGAGCAAGAACCAGCTGAGCAACCTCCAGGAAACCTTGGAGGCGATCCTCACCGCCGGGGAGCGCACCACCATGAGCGCCAAGGACTTCTTCGCCCAGCTGCGGGGCGCGGCGGCGGCCCTGGCCCGGGACCCCGACAAGGTCAGCAGCCTGGAGGTCCGGCGCCTGGCGGACGTGGGGCTGGTGGGTGAATGGCTGGATGATCTGCCCTATACCAGCCAGGTGATGAACCTCACCGAATCCCGTTGGCTGTCGCGCTCCTACGCGGAGCAGCAGGAGGTGCTGGACGTCATCGAGGAGAAGATCCGGCTTTATCGCCGAATCCATGACGACACGGACCGCTGGATTGACCTCAGCGGGCGCCCCAGCAAGGGCGAGTCGGTCACCACCATTCCGCTGGATGCCTTGCCCTGATGGTGTCCTCCCCGGCGGTCTACATGTGCCATGATTTGGTCAAGCGCCGCGAGACCAAGGGGGCGGGGTTCGAGCTGCGGGTGCCGGAGCTGCGCATACGCCCCGGGGAGGTGGTGGTCCTGCGCGGGGCGAGCGGCTGCGGAAAGAGCACGCTGCTCGATCTTCTCGCCCTGGCGCTGAGGCCCGACGGCGCCGAGACCTTCAGCTTTCGCCCCGAGCACCAGGCGCCCACGGACCTGTTGCGCCTCTGGTCCCGGGGCGACCTGGACGGCCTGGGACGGCTGCGGGCTTCCAGCATCGGCTACGTGCTGCAGACCGGCGGGCTCCTGCCCTTCCTCACCGCACGGGAGAACATCGCGCTCTCGTGCCGACTCCTGGGGCGGGCCCCGGGAACGGTCGTCGAACGGCTCGCGGAGCGGCTCGGGATTCTCAGCCTACTGGATCGGTTGCCCGGTCAGCTCTCGGTGGGGGAGCGGCAACGGGTCGCGATCGCCCGGGCCATGGCCCATCGGCCCAGTGTGGTGCTGGCGGACGAGCCGACCGCCTCGGTGGATCCGGTCAAGGCCGCCGCCATCCTGGATCTACTGATGGAGCTGGTGCGTCAAGCCGGGGTGACGGCCGTGATCGCGAGCCACGACTGGCGCCCGGATCTCACCGCCGGAGTCCAGGTGCTGCAGCACCGCATCGAGCGGGATGGGGCCATGACTCGCTCGCTCTTCTGGAGCTGACCATGCGCCCCCACCGGGAAATCCTGCGGCTGTCCTACCGGGACTTCGCCCATGAGCGGCGTATCTCCCTCTGCTACGTACTCGCCCTCATGGCCGTGCTGGCCCCATTGCTGGTGCTGTTCGGGTTGAAATTCGGTCTGGTGGATACCCTGGCCCGGCGCCTGGTGGAGTCTCCCTCCAATCGGGAGGTCCTGGCCGTGGGCAGCCGCCGGTTCGACGAGGCGTGGTTCGCCCGTATCGCCGCCCGGGACGACGTTGCCTTCCTGGTGCCCAATACCCGGCGGATCGCGGCGAGCCTGAGCCGGCTCCAGAACCCGGCGACGGGGAGCGACGTGCGGGCCCTTCAGATGATCCCGACGGGCCCGGGAGATCCGCTGCTCGGCGACTCCCCGGTGCCCGATGGCGTGGCCGAGGTGGTCCTGTCCGCCCCAACGGCCGCGAAGCTCGGTGCCGAGGTGGGCGACCGGCTGGTGGCCCGCATCGACCGCCACCGACAGGGCAGGGACGAGGGTGTGGTCTGGGAGCTGACCGTCACCGGGGTCCTGGCCCCGGAGGTCCTGTCGGAGGAGGCAGCCATGGTGCCCCTGGCCCTGTTGGTCGCCACCGAAGACTATCGGGACGGGGTCGCGGTGCCGGTACTGGGCTGGGAGGGCTCGCCGCCCCCCGCCGGTCCCCGCACCTACGCGCGCTTCCGGCTCTATGCGACCAGCATCTATAAGGTGGCCGCCTTGCAGGAGGCCCTGACAGCGGAAGGGATCGAGGTTCGCACCCAGGTGGCCGAGATCGCCGCCATGCAGTCACTCGACCGCAACCTGACCCGTGTCTTCTGGCTGATCGCGCTCATCGGCACCCTGGGCTTCCTGGCGTCATTGGCCGCGAATCTGCTGGCCAATGTCGAGCGCAAGCGCCGGGAGCTCTCCATCGTTCGGCTGATCGGCTTTCCGACCCTGAGCCTGGTCCTCTTTCCGGTGACCCAGGCCATCCTGGTGGCCGTTATGGGCGCCCTGGCCGCGCTCTGCGTCTACCTTCCGGTGGCAACCGCACTCAATGGCTGGTTTGCGACGAATCTGCTGCCGGGTGAGTCGATCTGCCGGCTCCTGCCTGGCCATGTGACCATCGCGCTCGGGGCCACCCTGATCGGCGCCGCCGCCTCCGCCGCCTGGGCCGGCTGGCGGGCCGCACGCATCGAGCCCGCGGAGGGACTGAGGGATGTGTAGGGCACTGAGTTTCGTGGCTTGGATCCCCTTGGCGCTCTCCCTGGGGCTCGGCTCGGCGAGCGCCGCGGAGGAGGCTGGGCAAATTGCCTGGCAGGAGCGGCTCTACAACCCGCAGCCGGCGGCCGACGACCTGGTCCTGCCGTTGGCCTGCGGCGGTGCCATGGTCTTTCGTGCGGTGGAGATCCCATCGGACAACCTGCTGGATGACCGCCCGGTTGAGCTTGGGCAATCGGATGCGGATCGCGGCTACAAGGAGGGGCGGCGCCTGAGCCACCTGGCCGGGTCGTTCACCGATACCGCATCCGCGGCCCGCCGCTACTACATCGCCAAGTACGAGACCACCCGCGACCAGTACGCCGCACTCACCGCGGAGACCTGCCCCAAGCCGTCCATGGCCGGCCGCCTGCCGATCACCGACCTGAGCTGGTTCGATGCGGTCGACTACGGCCGGCGCTACACCGAGTGGCTGCTCGCCAAGGCGCCGGATGCCCTGCCCCGGGAGGACCGGGAGCCCGGGTTTCTGCGCCTGCCCACGGAGGAGGAGTGGGAGTTCGCGGCCCGGGGCGGGCTCAAGGTGGACGAGACGGACTTCCTGGCCCCGGTGTTTCCCCTCCCGGAGGGCGATCTGGCGCTGTATGCCTGGTTCGAGAGCACCCGTTCCGCCGCGGGAGAGATCCACCCCATCGGGCTCCTCAAGCCCAACCCGCTGGGGCTGCACGACATCCTCGGCAACGCCGCGGAGATGACCCTGGTGCCCTTTCACCTGGACCGTCGTGGCCGGCCCCATGGTCAGGCCGGGGGCTTTGTCAGCCGTGGCGGGGATGCCTTCACCCCCGAGGGCCAGCTCGGCAGCGCCGTGCGCCAGGAGCACAACTATTTCAATCCCGCGACGGGTCGCGCCAAGACCCTGGACAGCCTGGGCTTCCGTCTGGTGCTCACGGCCCCGGTGATCGTCTCGTCCCAGCGCCTGGATGCCATCAAACAGGCCTGGTCGGGGCTCCCCACCCTTACCGGGGACGCCGCGGGCGACGCGGCCCAAGCCCTCAAGGACCTCCAGGGGGTCGCCGAGCAGTCGCGGGACGAGGCCCTGCGCACCCGTCTGGAGCTGATCCAACGGGACATGGAGCGGGCCCAGTCTTCGATCAACGAGGCCCGTGTCCGCACCCTGCGGGCCCTGCTGCGTATGGGGGCCTTTCTGGCCAAGCGGGTGGTGACGGACCTGCAAAGGGCCAAGGCCATCGAGCAGCTGATGGCCCTGGCGGAAAGTCGCTTCGAGCGTTTCGCGGCGGACTTCGCGGGCAAGCAGGGCGCGCAGTCGGCGATCGACGAGGCGCGCGAATCACTCAAGGACAAGCTGGGGAAATGGCGGTCGCAGCTCGATGAGATCCGCGCGAGCCTGGACAACAGCCTGTCCTACTATGGGGACATGGTGGTCGGCGTGGGCCGGGACTATGGGGAGGAGGAGACGACGGGGGCGCTCGGCGTGGTGAGCGAGGAGTTTCGCCTGAAGCAGAATGCCTACCTCATCCCCTACGCGCGGCGCTTCGTCGATCATCTGGTCGCCTACCGCAATAGCGGCGCGGCGGACAAGGCGGTCTGGCAGGGCGACCTTGCCGATATCGAGCCGTCACCCACGCCTTAGCGAGGGGCGACCGGCGACGCGTAGGTCCAGGCCGCGAGGCTGGCGGCCTCAGGTAATGGCGAGCACCCGAAGCCGCGTGCTGCCGATCTCGATCAGGTCACCTACGGCGAGGGGCTGGTCTGAGTCGATACGTTGGCCGTTGACGTAGGTGCCGTTGGAGCTGCCCAGGTCGCTCACACTGACCTCGGGGCCCCGCTCGGAGCGGGCCGCGCTGAGGCGGGCGTGCTTGCGCGACACGCAGCCGTCCGCGATCCGCAGGTCGGCGTCGTCCGCACGTCCGATCAGGGCGCGACTCTGAATGAACAGCCGATGCTCGTAGGGAGGGGTGGCCGACGGCTCGACCTCGAGGGAGAGTTCGACGCGCGGCTGTCCCTTCAGGATGACGGTGCGGTCCGCCCCCGCGGAGGGGGGCTCGGTGGGGATGCGGGTCGGCTCGTTGGCGGCTCGGCCGTGAATCAGGTCGAGCAGCCGATGCGCGGCCTCGCTGGGGTTCAGGCGGAAGTCGATATATTGGATCGTGCCCAGACGCAGGTGTACCTCGCTGGGCTCGCAGGTGCGTGCCATCACGGGGATGATGCGCCCGCCGAGGTGCTCCAGGGCCCAGTGGGTCTCGGCCTGCACCCAGGCCGATGCCTGGGCATCGGGGGAGAGCACGACCAGGAACCAGTCCGTCTGGGCGAGGGCGCTGCGGATCTGTCTCTGCCAGTCCTCGGCCAAGGGCATGTCCGTCGAGGAGCACCAGGCCAGGGTTTCCGGCCCCTCGAACAGGGGCTTGAGCACGGCACGCACGAAGTCCTGGTCTTTGCTCGAATGGCTGATGAAGATCCGTGTCATGATTCTGGGCCGGCCGCTCCGGCACTTTGCTCGCCAGCGTTTGCCTGGGCCCCGGGGGACGCGACGGGACCATTCGGGTGTCCTGAGGATAGCGATCACCGGACCCCGTGCAAAGAAATGTGATAGAAGGTCGCGCCGACGCGCGGACCGGCTATCGCCCCATCCGTGCGTCTCCTATCATTTCATTCGCATCATGCGCGCACGGGCGCCCTTTCCGCGACCCTAGGTGACAACGGGAGAATAGAGACAATGATCGGGAACGCATGCGAGACAGGCTGGCTTGTTCGCACCGCGGCCGCGGCCCTCACCGCTGCTGGTCTGCTGACCCTTGGCTGTGTCACCACGGGTTCGGGTGTCGGCGTCGGTCTGAGCATGCCCGCGACGCCGTCCTGGCTTGGGGGGAGTGGGGTCAGTGCCTCGGCGGAGAGCGCCGCCGCGAGCGACCTCACCCCCGCCGAGCGGCGTATGCGCGAGCAGAGCAAGGCATTCCAGCGGACCGTCTGGGAGGGTGCGCTGATCGGGGCCGGCGCCGGGGCCCTGTGGGGGGTGATTCAGCGTGACGACACCAAGGACGTGCTGAAGAAGGCCCTGATCGGCGGTGCCGTGGGCGGCCTTGCGGGTGCGTACATCGCCCACAAGCAGAAGCAGTATTCGAGCAAGGAGGATCAGCTCAACTCGATGATCACCGACGTGCGCGAATCCAACCAGCAGACGAAGGAGTTGATCTCAAGCACCCGCGAGGTGATCGCGGAAGACAAGCGCCGGCTCGCCGCCGTCGAGCAGCGATACAAGGCCGGGCAGGCCACCGAGGCGGAGCTCAAGGCCACCCGGGCCCGGATCACCGAAAACAAGGCGGTGATTGCCCAGGCCACCCAGGGCGCTCGAGAGAAGTCCTCGATGTTCGAGGGGGCCGAGCGTACCTACCGCCAGCAGAACCCTGAAACGGATACCAAGACGCTGCAGAGCGAGATCAATGCCTTCAACCGGCAGATCGAGACCTTGGACGGGCTCGCCGATACCATCTCGGTCGCCTAGGGGGCGGGCATGGGGCAAATGGTTATGCATCACGGGAGGAGCAGGGATCCTTGGATCCCGGTCGGGACTGTCTCCGGCTCGCGTCACGCGCTCCTGGGGCTGGCGCTGTCCATCTGGATGACCGGGTGCGCGACCAGTCCGGATCCCCACGCGGGCGGCTTTGTCAGCGGGGTGGTGGGCCTGGCGGGCGGTGGCTACCAGCGCCGGATCGACGAGCGTGAAGGGACCTACCGGACGGAGCAAGACGCCGGGGAGCGCCTGAAGAATCAGGCCAAGGCCCTGGAGGCGGAGCGGGCCCAGGTCCGGGGCGACCTGGCGCGGGCCCAGTCACGACTTGCAGGCCAGGAGCGTCGGATCGCCCAGGAGCGGGCACGACTTGGCGCCCAGCGCTCGGCCGCCGCCCAGGCGCGCCTCCGCCAGCTCGACCAGGCTCAGGCGCGTGTCGCGGTCGCCAAGGGTGAGCTGGCGTCTGCGAAGCCCCAGGAGCAGCCGGTCGATGATCTCAAGCTAAGGTCCCGAGACATACAGAAGGAGCTGGACGAGATCGACCGCATGGTCGGCGTCGTCTCCGAGACGCGGTTCTGAGCCCGCTCTTCGCAAATCAGGGCCGTCGGAGGCGCGCTCCCGCTCTGGCTTGGTGCCCTGATTTTTGATCAAGGTCAGGGGCTTACCGCTTGGCGCCGAGGCGGCGCCTCACGACGGGTGTCGCTCCCCGTCTCCAGAGCGGCGCCAAGGATGGCGATTCCTAGCACGGCCCCGGGGACTACCGTGGCGCCGAGCCCCGTGGAGACGCCAGCCCCCGCCGAGGCGCTGCCTGCCGTCGATGTGCCGCCCTCCGACGCCGCCTGCTCCTGCTCGTCCTTGCGACACTTTCGGTCAGGCACACACTGTCCTTCCTCACATTTTTCGCAGCGACCGCAACCGCAGCGCGTCCCGCAATAGCTCTTGCCGGGAGGGCAGATTGTCCCTGTGGGCTTGCTGCAGCAGCTGAAGGATTCCGGCATGCAGACGGGACCGCAGGGTCGCTCGCCAAAGGGGCAGGACTCGAAAGTCTGCCAGCCCGGCTGAATCTGCTCCCCGATCCCGGTAGGCTCGGCGGCGAGCAAAGTGCCTCCAAGGAGTCCGGCGCAAAGGGTGGCGAGGAAGATGCGGATCGCCGTTCCGGGGCTCAGAATCCAAGGCCGCTGCATTGTCCACCCTTCGGACGGTTGGCTATGCGCCACGAGCATGGCTGACCAGCGGAAGTATCCAACTCTGAAAGTGTGGTGGTAATGACGCCGGTTCATGTCCCCGACGATGTGGACGCAATGCCAGCCGGGGATTCGAACGGGCGCCTAGCCAGGCCCGGTCCAGGCCAGGATAATCGCCTCAGCCAGGCAATCGAATGGTCATCACGGGCCCACGCCCCCACGCGACATGCAGAGCCAAGATTTTACGACCCTGCAGACCTTCGTCACCGTTGTGGAATCGGGGACCCTGAGCCGGGCAGCCGAACGGCTGGAGACCACGGCGGGCGCGGTCAGCCGACGGATCGCCGCCCTGGAGCAGCGACTGGGGCTTCGGCTCTTGAATCGCACCACGCGCCGGCTCAGTCTCACCGAGGCGGGTGAGCGCTACTACGAGGACGTCGTGGGCATCCTGAGGGCCCTGGGGGAGGCAGAAGACCGGGTCACGCATCTCAGCGACGACCCGCGGGGAAATCTGCGAGTCGCGGTCCCCTTGTCCTTCGGGGTGCGTACCCTGGCCCCCCTACTCCCCGGTTTCGTCGATCGTTACCCCGCCCTTCGCGTCTCCATCGATCTGGACGACCGCCTGGTGGACATCCTGGGGAGCGGGTCGGATCTCGCCTTGCGGATCGGCCCCTTGGAGGACTCCACGTTGGTGGCGCGGCGCATCCGCGAGTATCGGCGGGTCGTCTGCGCCGCACCGGAATACCTCCGCCGACGGGGGGAACCCTCTACGCCCGCTGAGCTGGTGGGGCATGACTGTCTCCACTACAGCAACGTCGCACTAAGGGATGAGTGGTCCTTCGGACGAGGGGAGGGGGGTGTCGAGACCGTCGAGGTCAAAGGGCCCCTCTGTGCGAACAACGGGGACCTTCTCCGCGAGGTCGCGGTGGCGGGCATGGGCATCTGCGCCCTGCCGGAGTTCATCGCCGCCGAGGATCTGGCAGCGGGTCGGCTCAAGGCGATATTGACCGGTTACGAGGCCCCTGCCCTCACCCTCTGGGCCCTGTGGCCGTCCCGGCGTTTCGTCCCAGCCAAGGTCCGCGTCTTCGTCGACTATCTCGTTGCCTGCTTGGCCGCTCCCGGGGGCGATGGGCCTCGTGGAGGGCCGCCAGGGCCTGTCGCGGGCGACGAATAATCCGAGGCGTCTCGGGTTGCGCCCGGAGCCGAGAGTCGTCATCTTTAGGGGCCGCAAGCGTTCGCGTCACCGAGCTCAAATCGAGGTCCTCGAAGCCATGAAAAGATGTCCCCTGCTCCTCTCCGCGGCCTTCATTCTGGCGGCCGGCTCCGCCCAGGCCGAGCAGCCCGCGAACCCCAATGCCGACGAGGCCAAGGCCCTGATCAAGGAATTCGCGACGACCCTGCAGGGCGAGCTCCAGACCGCCATGAAGGCAGGCGGGCCCACCAAGGCGATCGGCGTTTGCAAGGACCGGGCGCCAGCCATCGCGGCGGATCTGTCTGCCCGGTCGGGGTGGGAAGTGGGCAGGACCAGCCTCAAGGTCCGCAATCAGTCGATGAATCTGCCCGATGATTGGGAGGTCGGCGTGCTCGAGGACTTCGAGGATCGCAAGGCGGCAGGAGAGTCCGCGGATTCCATGGCCTTCGCGGAGGTGGTGGAAACCGAGGGCGGAGAGCAGTTTCGGTTCATGAAGGCCATCCCGACGGGGGAGGTATGCCTGGCCTGTCATGGATCGGAGATCACCGCCGAGGTCGCGGCCACCCTGGATGATCAGTATCCGGGGGACCAGGCTCGCGGCTTTGCCCTCGGGGACATCCGAGGCGCCTTCAGCCTGTCGAAGCCTCTCTGATGCGCCGGCGGGCTCTCACGGGAGGCTGGCCAGGGGAATGAGGGCGGCTCGATGCTCATGGATCCGCACCCCGTATCAAAAGGTGCTGGCATGAGCGACCGGTCGTAAATCGGCGATCGTTCGGTGTACTCGGCGGACCTTTGGCCTACCATTGACTGGAAGTCGACCCGCTGCCTCAGAAGGGGAGCCCATGGCTGAACGACGATATGATCTCTGCTACCGGGGGCTTCTGCGCCCCGGGGCGGACGCGGACGACACACGTCGGCGTCTGGGGTCCACCTTCAAGCTGAAGGAGGCCGGGCTCGATCGGCTCTTCACCGGTAGGCCGGTGATCGTCAAGCGCGACGTCGACGCCGCCACCGCGGCTCACTTCGAGCGGCTCTTCGCTCAGGCGGGGGCTGAGCTCACCCTGGTGCCGGTGGACAAGGGTGGGCCACGACCCATGCGGGATCCGACGCCCTCGGTAGAGGTCGAGCAGCCCCGGTCGGTGGACATCGACTTCTCGCGCTTGTCCCTGGCACCACCCGGAGGTGCGCTCGAAGAGCCGCCCTCGAGGGTTCCCCTGAACTTGGACCTGAGCCACCTGAGCCTGGTGGAGGGGAATGATTGGACCCTGGAGGATTGCGAGCCGCCGCCCACCCCCATTCCCTTGCCGGACCTGAGCTATCTCACCCTGGCGCCGCTGCCCGACACGGAGCCGAGATCCAGCACGGCGCGGTTCCTCTGAGGGAGACGATGGCGGAGCGTATTGGCGACCACATTGTCATCGGCGCGGGTATCAGCGGCCTCGGTGCGGCCCATTTCGCGGCGCGCCGAGGCTTAGAGAGTGTGGTCTTGGAGGCGGCTCCCCGCATCGGGGGCTGTATCCACAGCCATCCGTTCGATGGGCTCGGGGGTTTTTGGGCCGAGGCAGGGAGCCACACCTGTTTCAACAGCTACGGAAACCTGCTCGCCATCCTGGACGACCTGGGACTCACGACGCAGGCCCGTGCCAAGGCGAAGGTCGGCTATCGACTCTGGCTCCAGGGCGAGCGCAGATCCGTGATGTCGGCCCTGCACCCGTTGGAGGCCCTGGTGTCCCTGCCGCGGCTCCTGACCACCGCCAAGGCCGGTCGCAGCGTTTCCGACTACTACGGGCGGGTGCTCGGGTCCCGCAACTACCGGGACCTGCTGCGTCACGCCTTCCAGGCGGTGATCTGCCAGCCCGCCGATGAATACCCGGCGGAGGCGCTATTCCGGCGCAAGCCTCGCCGCAAGGATGTGATCAAGGCCTTCACCTTCGACCGGGGTCTGTCCACCATCGCCGAGGCCGTGGCCAGCCAGCCCTCGATCGAAGTACGCACGGGCCAGCGCGTCGAGGGGATCGAGGCGAAGGGAGAGGGCTTTCGGGTCTCGGTCGCGGGCTCCGATGCACTGCACTGCAAGACCCTGACCCTCGCCGTGCCTCCCGATCAGGCGGCCCGCCTGCTGCCCGGTGGCTTCGAGGATGTCCGTGCTGTCGCCAACTCCGTCGGCATGGCTGAAATCGAGACCCTGGCCCTCGCCTTCCGTGCCTCCGATCTCGAGCTGCCGCCCCTCGCGGGCCTGATTGCGGTCGACGACGCCTTCTACTCCGCCGTCACCCGTGATTTTCTGCCCGATTCCCTCTACCGCGGCTGCGCCTTCCATTTCCGGCCCGCGTCCCTGTCCCCGCAGGATCAGATCGAGCGGGCCTGTGCCGCCCTCGGGGCGGTGCCGGAGCGTATCGCGGCCCAGGCGTGGGTCACGAATCGGTTGCCCGCCCTTCGGGCCGGTCACGCGGCCCTGGTAGAGCGGTTGGATCGAGGCCTGGCCGGTCGCCGGCTGGGGGTGACGGGCAACTGGTTCCTCGGAGTCTCCATCGAAGACGCACTCACCCGCAGCCGCGCGGAGATGACGCGGCTATTCGGTCCCTGACGCCCTCGCACCGTGAGCCGGCGAGACGCGATGTCTTCCCCTGGGGTCGGGCCGTGAGGCGAGCCGTGGCGTGGACCGGTCTGCACGGCCGGTTCGACGCCGCCGGCCTGCCGAGGCGGGTCCGGGCGGCCCCCGCCCACGCGCTCGCATCGGAAAGGGCCCCATGACGGAGACCCCCGATCTCTGGGTGTCCGCCCCGATTCGGCGCTGCTTGGTGCCGGATGCGGATGGGCTGAACCCGCGAATCCTCGCCGACTTCCGGGCCTTGGGGCCGCACGACTTCGACCGTCGCACGCACCTGATCGACGGGCGCTACGAGAACCTCTATCTCGACCGCGGGCGGTTTCCGGCCCTGGAGCCCGTCCTGACCCAGGCTCTGGCCTGCGCCGGGCGCATCCTGGAGATGCCCCCGGGGGCGCTGCGCTGCGGTTTCTGGTTCAACGCCATGGGTCCCGGGCAGTCGACCAGCGAGCACACCCACGACGAGAACGACGAGCTGCTCTCCGCCGTCTATTACGTGGAGGCGCCGGAGGGCTCCGGGGACCTGGTGCTGTATGACGGCCCCCTCAAGATCCGGGTGCCCCCGGAGGCGGGGGTCCTGCTCTTCTTCCCGCCGGACCTGCCCCACGCGGTGGAGCCCAATCGCAGCGGCCGGCCCCGCCTTTCCATCGGCATCAACTTCGGACCGCGGCCGCGGCCTTGATCTGTCCCCCTCAGGTCGCGGGCCGGCGGCCCCGCCTCCAATAGATCCGCTCCTCGGTGGCCACCCCGTCCAAGGGGATGTCCCAGGGTCGGGGGTCGATCCGCTCCAGGTGCTGACAGGCATGGGCGATGCCGATGAGGCGGGGGCGGCGCCAGTGGCTCCGCTGGCGCAGATAAGCGAGGGTGCGATCGTAGAATCCGCCCCCCATTCCGAGTCGGTTGCATTCCCCGTCGAACCCCACCAGGGGGACCAGGAGGAGGTCCAGGTGCCATGCCAGCCGGATGTGCTCGCGACGGCGGCGGGGCTCGGGGATACCGTAGCGGTTGGGGCGCAGGGGCTCGCCTGGCCGGTAGGGCAGGAACCAGAGCCGACCCTGAGCGGGTCCACGCAGCACCGGGAGGTAGGTTCGGCGCCCGCGCTGGCGCGCCAGTGCAAGCAAGGGTCGCGGGTCGAGCTCGCCGTCCGCGGGCCAATAGGCGGCCAGTCGCCGAGCCGCCAGGAAGGTCGGCTCCCGGCCCAACAGTCGCCTCAGTGCCTTCGCGTGGAGGCGTTGATCCCGTGTCGACAGGGCTCGCCGTGCCTGGCGCAGGCCGCGGCGGATCGACGACAGGCTAGACGCTTCACCGGAAGCGGTGGAGGGCTCTGACACGGGCCTCGCGGTGATGGGATTGGGGGAGCGACACCCCCCGTTTGTGTCGTCGCCGCCTTCGTTCTTGAACCGCTTGGTTCAAGTGGGGACAGTCGAATCGGCTTCAGGCTTCCCGCTCAAGGGCGGACATGCTCAACGGCCTCAGGTTCCTGTCCCCCGGGTACGTGATAGGC
>Ga0316575_10000323_pt1 | contig 13485 bp, 14 predicted proteins | sample J5NA_FD_203072 | JGI IMG/M metagenome (GOLD analysis project Ga0316575, IMG submission 203072) | Rhizosphere microbial communities from salt marsh grasses in Alabama, United States - J5-7_050615r2r3 | ecosystem: Host-associated > Plants > Roots > Rhizosphere | place: USA: Alabama | collected...
CATGAGTGAAGAAGAACCAATAGAAGACGAAATTGAGGATGATGCCGAGGAAGTCGGCGAAGCTGAAGAAGTAGAAGAGGACGTTGTCTCCTTCTCCGATTCCGCCTCATCCCTGGCGAGCAAGGAAGCCGAGCGCAAGCGGATTCAGCAGGAGATAGAAGAGTTCCTCGCGCGGGGTGGGAAGATCAATTCCATCCCCAATAATGTGGTTGCCGATCCACCGAAGAAGCCGGAATCTCATTACGGCAGTCAGCCTATCTGATCGCTCCACCCGAAAGCCCGCTTTTACCAAGCGGGTTTTTTGTTTTCGCTTGCGGCAGTGAACTCGTGAATTTCACGGGTCCTTCGTCTTATCCGGCATTTTTCGCGCTCGCGGATGGCTGGCGTCGTACACTTTGGCCAGGTGCTGAAAATCCAGGTGGGTATAAATTTGAGTGGTCGCCAGGTCGGCGTGACCGAGCAATTCTTGCACCGCGCGCAAATCCCCGCTGGATTCGAGCAAGTGACTGGCGAAGGAATGGCGCAACTTGTGCGGATGAAGGTGCTGGCTCAATCCGCGTTTCAGTGCATATTCGGCAAAGCGCTTTTGCACATTTCGTGTACTGATACGGCGGCCTCGATCGCTGACGAAAATGGCGTCTTCGTGGCCGCTGGCCACAGTAAAAGTAGTTCGTATGCGCAGCCACTCCTGCAGCGCTTGTAGCGCGTAACTCCCGATCGGCAACTCGCGCTGACGCTTGCCCTTTCCGGTGACTCGCAGCGTTGCGCTGGAGAAATCGACGTCGGTGAGATTGAGTGACACCAGTTCGCTGAGACGCAGCCCTGAGGAATAACACAATTCCAGCATCGCATGGTCCCTGAGCGAGAGGCGATCGGACTCGGGAGCGTTGACCAGTTTGCTCATCTCGTCGGCGTCGAGAACTTTGGGAAGTTTTTTGGGGCCCTTGGGAGCTTTAATTCCAAGTGTGGGAGATGTGCTCATCCACTTTTGTTTTTGCGCGTAGCGAAAAAAGCTGTTCAGGCTTGATAAGAATCGTTGTACGCTGCGCGCGGAAATATTTCTCGATCGTTTGGCAGCCAACAGTTGGCGAATGTGCGTTTGCCGTACTTCGGCGGGTGAGAAAATTCCGTCTTTCTTGCAGTGCGCAGCCAATTCATTCAGGTCGCGCAAATACGATGACAGGGTGTGTTCGGAGTAGCGCTTTTCGGCTTGCAGGTAAAGCCTGAATGAATCGAGGTACTGAGTCCAGAGCTCAGAGTCGGCCATGGTTTTCCAGCTTGATGCGATGCAGCATGCGCGCCAGCACTTCGCCGATATAACTTAAAAACAGTGTCCCCATGCTGGAGCGATAATAATTGACGTCGCGATTTCCGACCGCCAGCACCCCGAACAAATCACCGTGAGTTAGCACGGCAAGCGCGGCCGATCCGACCTGGATGGCATCGCGACCGAATAAAAATTTTCGCTCGTCGCTGTCGAGTCCACCGCCGACGGTTTGACGGGATTTCAAATGGCGACCGAGAAAGTGTTGGGCCTCGTTGAGTGTGACGCTTCGCGCCTTGCTGGTGGGGCTGGCGTCAAACAGGATGATGCTGGTGAATTGCACTTTGAAACTCGATTCAAAACTCTGCTGCACGGTGTCGAGCAGTTGGTCCAGGCTGCGACAGTCGAGCATCGCCAGTACGAGTCTGCGCGTGTGCTCGAACAGGCGATCATTTTCCCGTGCATTTTGGATCAATTGGCTCAAGCGTCGGCGCAGGTCGGTATTGCGCTCGCGCATGACCGACACCTGTTTTTCGACTAGGGAAATGGCCCGGCCACTTTCGTGCGGGATTTTCAGTTCGAACAACAAGTCTTTGTACGCGTCGAAAAAATCGCGATTGTTGAGCAGATACTCAGCGACTTGTTCCGCGCTGAGATAATCGTTCTCCGCATTATTCATATATGTATCTGGCCGTGAAAAACGCAGGTTGCGGGTCCGGTCATCATAACAGGCTTTCCCTCGCCCTCCCAGGTGATGTGCAGGTCGCCGCCGCGCAGGTGAACGATGGCGTCACCGTCAATTTGATCGTGCAATCTGGCGGCTACCATCGCCGCGCAGGCGCCGGTGCCGCAGGAGATCGTTTCGCCGACTCCGCGCTCGAATACGCGCACGCGAATTTCGTGACGCGACTTTACTTCGACAAAGCCGGCGTTGACCCGATTTGGAAACAGCGGATGCCTCTCCACTTCAGCACCGATTTTTTGTACCGGATACTGTGCGACATCGTTGACGAAAGTCACCGCGTGAGGATTGCCAATCGACAAAGTCGAAATGGTCAACTGTTCGCTTTTCAGCGGCAGCGGGTAGTCGAGTTTGCGCTGATCGGCGGCAAAGGGAACTTCCCTCGGCTCGAATTTGGGTACGCCCATGTCCACCGTCACCTGATTGTTTTCCAGAACCTGCAAGATCATCTTGCCGCCCTTGGTCTGCACGGTAATGGTATTGCGCGCAGTCAAGCCGCGCTCGCGCACGTACACCGCGAAACAGCGTACGCCGTTGCCGCAGTTTTCCACTTCACTGCCGTCGGCGTTAAATATTCGATAGCCAAAGTCGACATCGGGAGAGGGCGGTGGTTCGACCAGCAAGACCTGATCGCAACCGATACCGAAGTGGCGGTCGGCGAGTTTGCGCACTATGTCCTCATTCAGGACGAGGTTTTGACTGACGCCGTCGAGCATGACGAAGTCATTGCCGAGACCGTGCATTTTGGTAAAGCGCAGTCGCACTTTAAAGTTCCTCTTGCGGCAAGAGATTTTCGCCGCGTATTAAATCGTCAAAAGATTCACGCTCGCGCACAAGGTAGTGTTTGTCGCCGTCGACCAACACTTCAGCAGCACGCGTGCGTGAATTGTAATTGGAGCTCATCACAAAGCCGTAGGCGCCGCTCGTCATCAGGGCGAGACGATCGCCGGTGTCGAGCACCAGTTCGCGATCCTTGGCGAGAAAATCCGCGGTTTCGCAAACCGGCCCAACCAGATCCCACACGTGCGCTCTGCCCTCGCGCAGTTTGAGCGGCTGCATGTCCTGCCACGCATGATATAAGGCGGGCCGGATATTGTCGTTCATCGCCGCGTCGATGATGGCGAAGTGCTTTTCCGCTGTGTGCTTCAAATAAATGACTTCGGTCAATAATACCCCGGCTTGAGCGACGATCGAGCGCCCGGGTTCCAACACCAGTTCGAGTGAACGTCCGCCGAGCTTTTCTTTGATCGCGCTTAAATAGCTGTCGCTGGTCGGCGGATTTTCCAGACGATAGTTAACGCCGAGTCCGCCGCCGAGGTCGAGATGGCGGATGGTGATATCGTCTTCGGCAAGCTCGTCAACCAATAACAACAAACGATCGAGCGCGTCCAAAAACGGACGAGTATCGGTGAGCTGTGAACCGATGTGGCAGTCGACGCCGACAATTTCAAGGTTGTCGAGTTTTTTTGCCTGCGCGTAGGTTTCGTCGGCAATTTCGATATCGATACCGAATTTATTTTGTCGCAGGCCGGTGGAGATATAGGGGTGCGTCTGTGCGTCGACATCGGGATTGACGCGCAGTGAGATCGGCGCGCGCACACCGAGTTCTTTGGCGACGTCGTTGAGCACCAGCAATTCCGCTTCCGATTCTACGTTGAAGCAGGAGATTTTATTTTCCAGTGCATAGCGCATCTCGGCACGGGTTTTCCCAACACCGGAAAATATGACGTTTTCCGCTTTTCCTCCGGCCATCAGCACGCGGCGCAGTTCGCCGCTGGAGACAATGTCGAAACCCGAATTGAGCGAGGCCAGAATCTGCAATACCGCCAGGTTGGAATTGGCCTTTACCGCATAGCAAATTTTGCCCGGAAAATCGCCCATCGCGTCAATGTAGCTACGATAGGCTTCGGTGATGGCGCGGCGGCTGTAGACATAGCACGGGGTCCCGTAGATTTCGGCAATGGAGTTCAGCGAGAGCTCTTCTAGATAGAGCTCGCCGTCTTTGCGTGTATAGGTCTGCATGTCAATTCTCCTGTTCCGGTGCGGGCTTGTCGTCGGGCATCTTCAGGGGGCCTTTTTGGCCGCAGGCGCCGATCGCGAGGAGCAGGGTCAACATCAGGACAACTCTTGCCAACTTCATTTGGGAACCGCTTTCACCAGTGTAAGACGAGCGCGCGAGTATACCGTGCCGTCCAGCGCGACGCCACGAACTGGCGGGGTGACGGCGGCGGCGAAGCGCAGCGATGCAGGTGCGAGGAGAGGCTTCGATAGTGTGCTTGCCGCTCAGGCGCGCAGAAGGATGCCGATGGCCTGATTCAACTTGAATTCGAGGAAATTTTTGACTTTCAGGTAGTGCGTGATCTGCAGTGGCTGGCCGTGTCCGATTTCGCCAGCGCAGGAGCTGAGGTCGAGGTCGGTAATGTAAATCGGATAGTTTTCCTGCGCATTGCGCCGCGACAGAATGTATTGGGCCACCACCAGAAAAAGCTGTTCGCCAAAGCCCTGGTGGGTGAACTCCTGCTGATCGCAGGCAAAATCGTAGCGAATCATTTTGTCGTGGGCGGCGTGGGCAACGGCTTTGACTTCAAACAGCGCCGCTTGCTGGAAGGTTTGCGAGACCTGCCGCTGTTGCGCGTGCAAGGCTTCGCCCGGACGCCGCATAAGTTCAAAAAAATAGACTGGCAGGATATCGAAATCTTTGACGAATTCCGGGTACAGGAGCGCCTGACGATGAATGGTCGCGCGCAAAAAGCGGTGCATCGGTACCAGCGGATTGAAGTTGCTCAAGCCGCGGTAGCGCTCGTAACTGATCGAGCCCTTTTCGTCGGCGATATACATTTCCATGCCGATATCAAAGCGGCGATAAAATACTGAAATATTGCCCTTGTTCACTCTGCTGCAAATTAGCGGCAAGGCGGTGTTGCGCAGAGCTCGATTGTCGACGACGATGGGGCTGAATTTTTCGTTTTCGGCAGACAGTGACTCCAGCAGAGCTTCCTCCGAGGTGTATGCCGTGAAGCTTGGACGCGCGCCTTTAAATTGCAGGCAGTAGAATCTTTTCGCCAGTTGAAACAAGTAGCGTGAATTTTGGTTGGGGTGTCCATAAAAACACTGAATGATCTGGGTAAACCACTCCCGCGTTCGGTGCGCGATCAACGAAGCGTTATCGCTGTTGATGCATTCAATTCGCAACTCGGGTGCAGTGTGGTGTGTGCCCGGAAGCGACAATTGCAGGTATTCTTCCAGCGCGTTCAGCAGTGCATTATCGGAGTCGAAACGGCGCACATACAATTCATTCCAGTTGTTGCGTGAAATAAGATCCGCGCTGTACACCAGATTTTCTTCTTCACCACCGAAGCGCAGGGCGTCACTGTTGTTGCCGATGATTTGTACCTTTGTCGGGTTGCTTCTCTTGCCAGGAGCACCGATATTGAGCACCAGCAGGCAGCTGCTCGGCCGCGCCGCCTGCAGAAATTGCTCGTGGTTTGCGCTTTCGTGTTCCGGCGGCAGCCACTGATCCAGCACGCTAAGCAGGCGTTTGGTTTCGCTGTTGGAGACCGAGGATGATTGGCTCATGTCGAGCGGTGTCTGCATGCCAATGATGCCGTTGAAATAAGCCCACAACAGCAGTTCCACCAAGCTCGATGCGCTTTTTAACGCTTTTTCGCGATTGCGTGGCGAGTAGCAAAACCAAGTGGTTTGTCCGTTTTCCTCTTGCTCGACTACGCTCAATACCTCCTCCGATAAATCATCGGATATGTGAGGGTTGATCCATTCTATTTTTCCCGGACGCCGTTCGAAGGCCGCCTGCAGTTTTCTGCCCAGCACGGTCAATTCTTCCGACGAAATGGCTCGATTGTTGTTTTCGGATTGGGCAAATTCCAACAATATCCGGTAGCTGTTATTGAGTTCGCTGACCAATTGACTGCGTTCGTCGAGTACCTGTTCGGTTTTCCACTGCTGATGTTTGTCGAGACTGTCGAGGTCGCTTTGAATCCAGCCCCACTCCGCCACCAATTGTTGTATCAATTCTCGCTGCCAGGGTCGGTAGGAGCTGCGTTTACTGCGCGTCAATCGACGATTGACTTTGAAATAGAAACAACGCCTCGCCAATTCCAGCCGCGCGTGCTGTCTGCGCTCAAGCAAATATTTTTCGATGCGGCGATATATAAGGATGTAGGCGTCGAGGTCATCGATGTTCATCTCGCCCGCGTAAATTCGGCGCTTGTAGTCGAGTGCGATGGGCTGCGTGTTTGGAAATTCACTGGCGTAGGTTTCCAGCAGCAAAAGTTTTAGCACCGATTTATACGGAGCCTCAATCGCCTTGTACAACTGCCAGACACAAGCGCCGATAAATTCGCCGCCTGGAATGTCGGCGAGCGAGCCAAAATCGATAACACCGTTGTCGTTGATATATTTTTTTCCCAGCAACGTTTCGGCGTAACGTGCGTAGTCGCCTTCGTTCTTGTCGGGAACAAACCACCACAGCGGTATGCGACCGGCGATAAATATCGCCGAGCGGTAAAATTCGTCGAGCAGAAGTTTGCGCTGGGCGCTGCCGCTCGACTCCTGGTTGAGGCCGGCGACTTCGCCGCGCAAAAAAGCCTCGTTGTTCATCAGAAAAAAATGCACTTCCAGTCCGCGGGAATTTGCCCAGGCGCTGATGGCATCGCATTTTTGCTGCAATTGATGCGCGCGTTCCTCCTGCAGCTGGGGGTGGTGGCAGACCCAGATGTCGAGATCACTGTCGTCGCTTTGGGCAACGGTGCCGACACTGCCCATGACATAGAGACCGAAAATCTCCTCGTCGATGTCGGGCTCCAGGTTTAGCGTAAAACTGCGCGCGACCGCGCGGCCGAATTCAATGTCTTGCTTGCCGGGCTTGAAACCGGAAATTTTGCAGGGCGTTTTGCGCGCGATAAATCCGGGCAGCATCGGGTGATTGCAATGAAAAAGAATCGGCAGGGCGTCGAGAAACAGGCGATGGCGAGGCGCCAGAGCCTGGTGCATGCGTTCGAGGCGGTCGCCGTTCAGGGCCAGAAAGCGCTTTTTCAGGATGGCGAGATTCTGGCGATCAAAACTGTCGTCGATGGGCCTTGTGGGGACGAGATAGTGCTTCACTGGGCGTCGGGAAATCTGCGCGGCTTTCCCTAGATACTAGCAGTTGAGCGGGGCTTCGCCCGTCTCATTTTGCCCCTTCTTCGAGGAATTTGGCGCGCAGCGCCGAGGCGACAATCGGCGGCACAAACTTGCTGACGTCGCCGCCGAGCGAGGCGATTTCGCGCACCAGGGTTGAGGAGATAAACGACAGGTGTTCGGCCGGCGTCAGGAACAGACTCTCCATCGCCGGGGCGAGCGCGCGGTTCATGTTGGCGAGCTGGAATTCGTATTCGAAGTCGGACACGGCGCGCAATCCGCGCACGACGCCGTAGGCGCCTTTTTCCTCGACCAGATCCTTCAACAGACAATCGAAACCGCACACTTCGATGCCCGGCAGTTTGCCGAAGACCTCGCTGCACAAGTCGACGCGTTCCTGCAGGCTGAACAGGGGCTTCTTTCTCGGACTCGCGGCGACGGCCACGATGACCGACTCGAAGAGCTTGGACGCGCGGTTCACCAGGTCGACGTGTCCGTTGGTGAGGGGGTCGAAGGTGCCGGGATAGACTACTCGTTTCATGACGGGATTCTCAAAATTTGCCGCATTGTAAACCAGCTGCGCGTCTGCGCCTGTTAATGGCGCAGTCAGGCGTGTGTTTTTTGTCCTGCAAAGCGGTACAAGCGCGCTTTTATGCGGCCCGCTTTCAGTTCCCGGTGCAGCTGCCAGGTGTCCGGTGTTTGCAACTTTGTGTCGGCAGGGCTTTCCACGTATATTAGCCCCCGCTCGCCCAGAACTGCGCTGGCCGCGAGTGTATCGATGCACTGCTGCCACAGATCCGCGGCAAAGGGTGGGTCGACAAAAATCAGGTCGAAAGTGTCACCGCTGTAGCGCTCCAGCCAGGTCAGCGCGTCGCCGGAATGTATGTGGTAGCTAGTGCAATCGGCGGCCAAATTCTGCAAATTGCCACCGAGTGCGTTTGCCAATTGGCGGTCCAGTTCGACAAATTGACTGAAGGCCGCGTGGCGAGACAGAGCTTCGATGCCGAGTGCCCCGGTGCCGGCGAACAAGTCCAGGCAGCGCGCAGCGGGCAGTTCTGGCGCCAACCAGTTAAACAAGGTTTCGCGGACGCGATCTCCGCTCGGGCGCAGACCTTCAGCGTCCGGAATCGGCAATCGCCGGCTGCGCCACTGACCGCCAATAATGCGCAGCGAGTGACTGGACTTTTTATTCTCCGACATGGCGCCCGCCGTTTATATTCGAGACGCGATGATGTTTTTTAAGTCGAAAAAAAGCAACACGGAAACCGAAACCGAATCTAAAAGCCCCGGCTTTTTTGAGCGCATGCGCAGCGGTTTGTCGCGCACGGCCAAACCGCTGTCGGACGGTCTCGGTCAGCTCTTCCTCGGCAAGAAGGAAATCGACGACGAATTGCTCGAGGATCTCGAAGCGCTGTTGCTCAGCGCCGACATCGGCGTCGACGCCAGCGACTACATTCTCGCGTCCCTGACCGAAAAGTTGAAACGGCGCGAACTGAATGACGAAACGGTGTTGCGCGCGGAGCTAAAGAATCTCTTGCTGTCGATGTTGCTTCCGGTCGAGGCCCCGCTGGAACCGGACGCCGACAAAGCACCCTACGTGATCCTGGTGGTCGGTGTTAACGGCGTCGGCAAAACCACCACCATCGGCAAGCTGGCGCAAAAATACAAAGGCGAGGGACGCAAGGTCATGCTCGCGGCGGGCGACACATTTCGCGCGGCGGCAGTGGAGCAGCTGCAGGTGTGGGGAGAGCGCAACAGCGTGCCGGTCGTGTCCCAGCACAGTGGCGCCGACAGCGCGTCGGTGATTTACGACGGCTTGCAAGCGGCGAAGGCGCGCCACATGGACATTCTGATTGCCGACACCGCCGGCCGCCTGCACAACAAAAGCAACTTGATGGACGAACTGAGCAAGGTGACGCGGGTGCTGTCGCGTCTGGATCCGGAGGCGCCCCACGAGGTCTTGCTGGTGCTCGATGCCGGCACTGGGCAGAACGCGATGAGCCAGCTCGAACAATTTGCCAAGGCGGTCAAGGTCAGCGGCATGGTCTTGACCAAGCTCGACGGAACCGCCAAGGGCGGTGTGATTTTCGCGCTCGCCCGCAAATATCAGGTGCCGGTGCGATTTATCGGCGTCGGCGAGGGCCTGGACGACTTGCAGGTCTTTCGTGCCCGCGAATTTGTCGACGCCCTGCTCGAACCGGCTCGAGGAGCCTGATGCGATGATCAGCTTTTCCCAGGTTTGCAAACGCTACGCCGAGGGCCGCGAGGCGCTGAGCGGGGTGAACCTGGAAATAGGCGAGGCCGAAATGGTGTTTCTCGCCGGCCATTCCGGTGCCGGCAAGAGCACCTTGCTCAAGTTGATTATGCAAATCGAAAAGGTCAGCTCAGGCCAGATCGTGATCGGCGGTCGCAACCTCAACCGTCTGCGGCGCCGACACATTCCCTACCATCGGCGCCAGATCGGCGTGGTGTTCCAAAACCACCAGCTGCTCTTCGATCGCAGTGTGTTCGAGAATGTCGCGCTGCCGCTGCAAATTGCCGGCTTCGACTCGCGCGAGGTCAAGCGCAGGGTGCAGGCGGCGCTGGACAAGGTCGGCCTGCTCGACCGCGAGCGCCAGAACCCCATTGTGCTCTCGGGCGGCGAGCAACAGCGCGTCGGCATCGCGCGTGCGGTGGTCAACAAGCCGCCGATTCTGTTGGCCGACGAGCCGACCGGAAACCTCGATCCCAAACTCTCGGCCGAAATCATGCATTTGTTCGAGCAGTTCAATGAGGTCGGTGTCACGGTGCTGATCGCCAGTCACGACCACGATTTGATTCGCCAAATGGGCAAGCGGGTGCTGGTACTGGAAAACGGCCAGCTGGTATTCGACGGTCTGCCGCGAGGTGGTGCGGATGAGTAGGGGGGCAACGCGGGTCCCGCCCAAGCAGCGGCCCGGCGACAACAAAGAAGACCGCGTGGCAGCGGCCAAAAAGAGCGGCGGCGCCACCCGTTCAAAGCGCGGCATCGGCGCGCGCCTGGGCAGCTATTTCGCCCACCATCGCAGCTCGCTCGCAACCAGCTTTCAGCGTTTGCGCCAAAGTCCGCTGCAAACTTTGCTGACTTCGCTGGTGGTGGCGATTGCGCTGAGCTTGCCGACGCTGCTATGGCTGGCGCTGGGCAACTTGCAGGCGCTGGGCGGCTATTGGAATGCCAGCCCCAGTCTGACCCTGTTTTTGCGCGATGCTGCGTCCGATACCGCAATTGAGGATCTGATTCACACGGTGGCGGACGATCCGCGCGTCGCCGAGCACCGCTATGTCTCAAAGGCGAATGCCTTGGCGGAGTTCCAGAAATTTTCCGGCTTTGGCGGCGTGCTGGACAGCCTTTCCGAGAATCCCCTGCCGGCCTCGATAGAGCTCAAGCCGGCCGCGTCGCTGTCACAGCCCGCGCAACAGCAGGCGCTGGCCGACGACTACGCCGCCAATCCCCTGGTCGACAAAGTGCTCTTCGACATGAGTTGGGTGCAGCGCTTCCTCGCCTTTATGGCGCTGGCGAAAAAGCTGGTGCTCCTGCTTGGAGTACTGCTGGGGCTGGGTGCACTGCTGGCGATTGGCAACACCGTGCGGCTGGTGATTGAGAGTCGGCGCGACGAAATCGTGGTGGTCAAACTGGTCGGTGGGACCGACGGCTTCGTGCGCCGTCCACTCCTATACACGGGCGGGCTCTACGGAGTGTTCGGCTCCGCATTGTGCTGCGTTCTGGTCAGCGCGGTGCTGATAGCGCTGCGCTCGCCGCTGCAGTCCCTGCTTGCGCTGTATCAAAGCGACTTCCAGTTGCAGGGGCTAGGATTGGAACATGCGTTGGGTTTACTGGTCTTAGGAGGTGCATTGGGTTGGCTGGGAGCGCTGTTGGCGGTCGGCCGGCACCTTTCCGAGATTGAACCGCGATAAGCTCAGTTAGGAAGCCGAAGCACTTGAATTTCGCGCGACAGTACCAATAATATGCATCAGCGCAAATTGCGCAGGTGGGTTTGTGCACCCGCAAGATACGGATGCTAAACTTCCCACCGAATTGAACTGGAGGTAAACATGGGAACCAGCTTACAAGTCATAGACACTCTGGCGCCGGGACAGAACCTCTCCTCCTACGTACAGGCTGTCAACGGCATTGCCATCCTCACTGCGGAGGAGGAGAAGTCGTTGGCCGAAGATTTGTATTACCGGGGCGATCTCGAATCGGCCCGTCGCCTCGTCATGGCGCATCTGCGCTTTGTCGTGCATATCGCCAAATCCTATGCAGGCTACGGTCTCGCGCTGGGCGATCTTGTCCAGGAGGGCAACGTCGGGCTGATGAAGGCGGTCAAGCGCTTCAACCCCGAGAAAGGCGTGCGTCTGGTCTCCTTTGCCGTGCATTGGATCAAGGCCGAAATCCACGAATTCATTTTGAAAAACTGGCGTATCGTCAAAGTTGCGACCACCAAGGCGCAGCGCAAGTTGTTTTTCAATCTGCGCGGGCAGAAAAAGAAACTCGCCTGGCTCACCAACGATGAAGCCAAGGCGGTGGCCGCCGATCTCAACGTCGACGTCAAAAACGTACGCGAAATGGAAGGCCGTCTCGCCGCGTTTGACAGCTCCTTCGACGCGGGTGCCGACGACGATGATGATGTCGCCTATCAGGCACCGGCCAACTACCTTGAGGACCGTCGCTACGATCCGCTCGCACTGCTCGAAAAAGCCGACTGGACCGAAAGCAATGTCAACGGACTCGAATCCGCGTTTGGAAAACTCGACGAGCGCAGCCGCGACATTTTGCAACAGCGCTGGCTGAGCGACGAAAAGGCGACCTTGCACGAACTGGCCGACAAATACGGAGTGTCTGCCGAGCGAATTCGCCAGTTGGAAAAAAATGCGATGAACAAAATCAAGGCGATGATGGAAGCCTGATATTCGTTTTTCAAACGGATGTATAAAAAGCCGCACCTAGCGGCTTTTTTATTTTTGCCAGCGCGACCGTGTACCAATCCGAATACAATTTCCGGCTACACCTTCACTCCGGTTTACTGAAATATGAACGCCAAATCTTTGTTGATTTTTGCCGCGACGAGTGGGGCCTTGGCGGTCATGCTCGGCGCATTCGCCGCGCACGGCTTGCAAACGGTGTTAGCCGCGCACTCTCTGCAAACATTTAAAACCGGCGTTTTCTATCAATTCGTCCATACCCTGGCCTTGGTCGCGGTGGCCCTGCTGATGCTGCATGTCCGGCAACAGCGTTTGCTGCAGTGGTCCGGAACCTTATTTGCGGTAGGCATTGTCCTGTTTTGTTCCAGTCTCTACGCCCTCGCACTGGGTGCGCCGCGCGCGCTGGGAATTGTGACGCCCTTGGGCGGTGTAGCCTTTATCTGCGCGTGGTTGTCACTGCTGCTCGCCGCCGTAAGAATGAAATGAAACCCGAAATTCTGCCGAAAAGTATTCGTTCATTTGTGATTCGCGCGGGTCGAATGACCGAAGCTCAAGCGCGCGCCTTCGAAGAATGTTGGTCCCGCTACGGCCTGAGTTTGAGCGATGGAAAAATCAGACTCGACGAGGTATTTGCCGAGGACAAGCCGCTGGTGATCGAGATTGGCTTTGGCATGGGGGATTCGCTGCTGGCAATGGCGGAGGCAAATCCGCAGGAAAATTACATCGGAATAGAAGTGCATGCGCCCGGTGTCGGTCGCCTGATGAACGGCGCCAAGGAAAAAGATCTCAGCAACTTGCGTGTTTACCTCGCCGATGCCACCGATGTCTTGAGTCACTGTATCGACGACAACAGCGTCGACCGAATACAAGTGTTTTTCCCCGATCCCTGGCACAAAAAAAAGCACAACAAACGCCGCTTGATTCGCAAAGAGTTTGTCGAGGCGGTCTGCGCAAAATTAAAAATCAAGGGCATTCTGCATTTGGCCACCGACTGGCAGGAATATGCCGAACAGATGTTTGAAATTCTTGACGCGTGTTCCATGCTCGGCAACACCGCCACCGCTGCGCCATATTCCGAGAGACCTTCGTATCGCCCCTTAACCAAATTCGAAGCGCGCGGTGAGCGATTGGGACACGGAGTGTGGGATCTGATTTTTGCGAAAATAGATCCCGATTCACAATAAGAGTCACGTTTTCGGCGCTCGCTTGTTTACGCACTTGCAAGGGTGTGTTAAAACCGCCGCTCTGGACTGTCCCCGTCATCTCAATCGACTGGATGGATATGCGGATCCTGGATAAGTAAATTCGCTAAACGAATGTATGACTTGCCCGGAAATTTATCGCGGTAGGGATGAACAATAAACTCGTCAGGAATTGTATTCGTCTGATGATTACCGACGCA
>Ga0316575_10000324_pt1 | contig 13473 bp, 9 predicted proteins | sample J5NA_FD_203072 | JGI IMG/M metagenome (GOLD analysis project Ga0316575, IMG submission 203072) | Rhizosphere microbial communities from salt marsh grasses in Alabama, United States - J5-7_050615r2r3 | ecosystem: Host-associated > Plants > Roots > Rhizosphere | place: USA: Alabama | collected...
CGGTGTCACCTTTCACGTATGGAACAGCGGGTATATCAGAGAGGAGATCGCCGTAAAGGTTTTTCAACGGTATTTCAGTACAAAGGGTTCATCAGGAAGAGGTATAGGAACCTATTCCATGAGGCTCTTCGGAGAGGAGTATCTTGGCGGTAAGGTTGATTTTTCCACCAGTGAATCCGGGGGGACTGAATTTCGTCTGTCTTTACCCCAGGGTTAATGTTACTTCGACAGAATAAATGCAGAAACTTTCATTTCAAATCGTAATGAAGCTGCACCATAATACCTCACGCCTCTGATTTGAAGTAATTTTAAATCATGAACACCGGATCAACACAAGGTATCACCGAAGAACTGGTACAACAGGTCGGACGCTTTCCCGAAAGCCCGGGTGTATATCTCATGAAGAACAGTTCCGGAGTTCCCCTCTATATCGGCAAGGCGGTCAACCTTCGAAGTCGTGTGAAGTCCTATTTTCTGGATTCGCACGAAAACCGCGTCCAGATTCCCTATATGCTCAGGAAGGTTGATCATATTGACTGGATCGCGACCAATAATGAAACCGAAGCGTTGATTCTGGAAGCGAATCTCATTCGGCGGCACCTGCCGAGGTATAACGTCGATTTGCGTGACGACAAACATTTTCCCTATCTCAAGGTGACCGTGCAGGAGCCGTTTCCCAGACTGCTGGTTGTACGAAGGGTTGAACGGGATGGAGCCAGATACTTCGGTCCCTATACGGATGCGACTGCAATGCGGCGTATGGCTGCCTTTGCAAAACGGATTTTCAGACTGCGGGATTGTAAACGCCAGCTCCCGGCTCCGCAGAAAATGCGACCATGCATTAATCTGGCGATGCATCGGTGCAGTGGTGCCTGTAACGGAACAATAACGCAGGAGGAATACCGGGTCAACGTTGATCATCTATTGCAGTTTCTTTCCGGGCGAAGAACCGATCTTATTGCTCAGCTCTCGTCAAAGATGGATAAAGCATCCGAGGGCCTGCATTTTGAAGTTGCGGCGAGCTATCGCGATCAGATCAAACTGATCCGTGATGCATCACGCCTGCAACAGGTTGATTTAAAACTTGATGATGCTGATTTTGATGTTTTCGGGATAGCGGATGGGGAGCGTGGCGTCTGTATGGCAGTGCTGCAATTCCGCGAAGGTCTGCTCATGAACAGCCATCATTTCCTTTTTGGAAAAACAACCTGGTCTTACGCTAACCCTAGTCATGACAACCTGTTCGTTCAGTTTTACCTGCAGCGTGGAGATGAGCCCCCATCGTTAATTATTTTACCTGATGCCTGCGGATTTGATGTGCAATCATTGCAACATTGGGTAAATCAACAGTTTATTGCAAAAATTGAGCTGTTTGTTCCTCAGCGGGGAACCCGGAAACTCCTGGTGTCGATGGCGGAAAAAAATGCTTATCTCTATCTTAATCAAAAGGTTAGTGTTGATGGTGTGAAGGATTGTACCGATTTGCAGGAAGTATTGCATCTTTCATCATACCCTGAAACAATAGAAGCCTTTGATATTTCTAATATTGGAGCATCTTTTACCGTTGCCGGCATGGTTCAGTTCAAAGATGGAACTCCCAATAAAGCCGGATATCGTCATTATAAAATCAGGACCGTCGAAGGGCAGAATGATTTCGCGATGATGCTTGAGGTTGTTACCCGACGGTTACAACGGTTGAAAAGTGAACAAAAATCTTTTCCCGACCTTCTTCTGATTGATGGGGGTCCCGGGCAGCTTCACGCCGCTCAGCAGGCGCTGACTGCATTTGAGCAACCTCCTGCAATTGCCTCACTTGCGAAACAGGAGGAAATTCTGTATGCACCGCACCTTTCGGAGCCGGTGAGTCTTCCGGCCTCTCACCCTGCCCGCAAACTGGTCGAAAGAATAAGGGATGAGGTACATCGTTTTGCAATCTCCTATCACCGTACCATCAGGGGCAAACAGTTCTCGGCATCTCGTCTCGAACAGATTGAAGGGGTCGGAAAAAAGAGGGCTGCCGCACTTCTGAAAAAATTCGGATCACTTAAAAGAGTGTTGGATGCGACTGAGGATGATTTAACTCAAGTTACTGGTATTACAGATGATATAGCAAGACAAATACTTGGGTTGTCGAGTCGGTCAGAATAGAATATGCCATCTACGAGTCCGAACAGATCGACATGAGGTGGTTGAAAATAAGTACCGGTGTAACATAATGTTTAATAGACGATTAGGTGCAATATGGTCAGTAGAAGAACGTAAGGACAAACCCGGTAGTTCCAACGCCGAACATTACAATTCCGGTACCTGCGGCAATTGCACTGGCCCGGGAAAGGCTTTTATCCCTGCTGTCTTCTGTTTCAAGGTAGCTATCGTGATACTTTGTGTACATGGTAAATCCTGTGACAGCTGCCGCCAGACCAACCCCACCCAAAATACCCATTCCGATTCTTAATTTCGGATAGGAAGTCTGGCGGGGTTCCTCCTTTTTCTGCTGAATTGTTTCCGTTGCAGTCATGATTTTCGCTGGTGGAATAAAAACACCCTGTTGCTCGGGGTATTTATAATTTATCAGGGATCCGGGAGAGATTTTCATCATCCGGTCGCCGATTTTAACATTCTGGAATTTGTTGTTAAGAAATTGAACTGAATCAAGAATCATCGAAACATTTTTTCCGGAAATCACAATGCCGTATTTGCTGTCGGAAATAATGGTGTTTTCCATTGTACACTGCGCAGAATCAGGGAGATATATGCCGTCCCACCGAGTATCAAGACGGGGATCAAGGGGCTCGAAATACTGCTCATTATCCAGTCGACGAAAAACAACCGGTGCTTCGGAAGTTCCGGTGCAGATAAGCTTTCCGTTGACTACGAGCATGGCATTCTGCGAAAACAGGATGGTTGTGCCGGGGAAGATGGTCATTGTTCTTCCCTTTTCGATGACGATGTCATGCGGAATGAGGTAGACTCCGGGTGCGTAATCACCGTATTGCGAGCCGTTTATAAGCGGTTGAATTCCATTGTCCCGATAGAATTTGATTTCATTTTCTGTCTGGGCGGACGTGCTGCAGAAGGCGACCAAAACAAAGAGTGCCGGAAAAAAAAACAGTGCATCATGAAGGTTTCGCATGTTGTGCCTTCCTGAACAGGGGGAATGCAACCGGAGTCGTTTTGTGTTGAAAACACCTCGGTGATTATAAAATATAACTGAAAAGCCGAATCCGATACCAAAATTTGCCAAATTCCATCTTTTTAGTGTCTTTTAGGAATTTTTCTGCGAAGAGACTACCGGTCAAGTGCGGCTGATGATTGTCCGAACATGGCATTTATCGGTATGCCATCTGGGAACCGAAAAAATAGAGAAGTGCCAGCACAAGTAAAACTGCTGCAATCCTTATGATAAGTTCCGGAAGGCTGTTTTTTTTCTTGTCGGTCAGGGTTGGGGTTAAAGAGGTTACGTCAGGTTGCTGTGCCGGAATCTTTTTATGTTCAGGTGTCTGACCTGATGATGCATCAAGGATTTCACTGAGTTGCTGTTCAAACTTTTCCTGAGTGTCCATGGGAATCTCCCGTACTGTCAACAGGTTCAGGTTTTTAAACGAAATGGCTCGATAATGAAAGTATAATTTCTCGATCTATCGGATTCAACCACAATGCGATACGGTGTCTGTGACGTTTGAAGCCGGCCGTTGCCTCCGCAGCTGTCGGCAGTACGGGTTTTTATTGGTAAACAGAGCAGTTTTTTTATGCATGTATATATCCTGAATTCTGTCTCCTGAAAACCCGGGCCGGTATTACAGAAATCCTACTGTAAAATATTGACGAAACAGGGACTGCATTTACAATTCGCATGTCTTTTGTATAGTACGTCGGAAATTGTGGCGGAGCGGTTTGGTTAGTAAATACCGGCTGATAGGTAAAAGCACAATTATTTTACCTGAATTCAATTCTTTTTGAGTAAAAGGCTTGACCCTTAAAATATGATTTGGTTATTTTCCAATATTCGACGAACAGAACTATATCTCAAGCCTTGATGACCAAGGAATGCTTTCAGAACAGGGTACGAACAGAAAATATGTAGACCTTCATATTCACACATCGTTTTCAGACGGTACCAGCACAGTAGATGAAGTGTTGGCAGAAGCTGATGTAAAACAGCTTGGAGTCATATCCATCACTGATCATGATTGTACCGATGCATATCCGTATGCAATTGAACTCGGTTTGAAGCTGGGTATTGAGGTCATTCCTGGGGTCGAACTTTCAAGTGAAATTGAAGGTAACGATATTCATGTGCTCGGTTATTATGTTGACCCTGAAAATCCTGCCTTTTCGAGTAAACTCAGAGAGATGAAAGATGCCCGATATCATCGGGCAAGAAAAATGGTCGAAAACCTCAATCGTCAGGGAGTTGACCTGCGGTTCGACACCGTTCTTTCCATTGCCGGTGTGGGGGCTATCGGACGCCCGCATATTGCTGCGGCAATGATAAAGGAAGAACTTGTGTACTCTTTTCGAGAAGCTTTTGACCGGTATATCGGCTACGGATTACCAGCGTATGTTGAGAAAATGAATATGCGGCCGAAAGATGTTTTTGATCTGATTCGAAAAGCCGGGGGAATTCCGGTTCTCGCCCATCCGGGGGTAACACAGGTCGATGAACGCATCCCTGAATTCATCAGGGACGGGCTCATGGGTATCGAAGTGTACCATACCGAACATCCGTCTGCAGTTGAAAAACATTATCTTAAAATTACCAAAAAAAGCCATCTTGCCTTTACCGGAGGTTCCGATTTTCATAATCACAACCACAATAAATCGGAAATCGGTATTCCACATGTTCCCGCAGCAGCAGTAAACAGTTTGAAAGATGTCTTGACAAAATAATAATCAGGGGGGGGTTCATGGTTACCGTACCGGTCATTCTGGCGGGTGGGATCGGCGAACGATTCTGGCCTGCAAGTAAGTCAACATATCCCAAACAGTTGTTGAAACTGACCGGAAATCAGTCAATACTCGAAGCTACTATCGATCGTGTTGCTCCTCTTTGTAAACAGGGGGTAAAGCCGCTTCTGATTACCGGAAAAAACATCGTTCCAGCTCTGAAAAAAGTTATTCCTGCGGAAAAGAACTATGACATTATAGTTGAACCGGTCGGAAAAAATACTGCCCCGGCAATCGGTCTTGCAGCTGCATGGATCAGAAAAAATTACGGCGAAGCGGTAATGGTGGTGGTCAGTGCCGATCATGCCATCACGCCGGTCACAGACTATCTCAAAGCTGTCAGTACTGCGGTTAAACAGGCAAAAGCGGAAAACGGACTGGTTGTTTTCGGCATTACCCCCGATCGCCCGGATACCGGATACGGCTATATCGAACTCGGGAAGGAATTGTCTTCAGAAAAGAAGGCCTCTGTTTTTTCGGTGAAGCGGTTTGTTGAAAAACCGACGCTGTTGAATGCGAAAAAGTACCTTAAAAGCGGCCGGTATCTCTGGAACAGCGGAATGTTTGTCTGGAAAACGTCTTTTGTGCTCAATGAGTTTGAGCGGTCGCTGCCGGTAATGTATAAGCAGATATTAATGCTTGAAAAGAAAATGTTCAGCAAGAAGGCAATTGAGGCTTTTTATTCTGTAGCGGAAAGTATTTCAATAGATTATGGGATAATGGAACATGCCTCATCGGTATCTGCCGTTGCCGGAAAGTTCAAGTGGGATGATGTTGGTTCATGGGAAGCGATACGCCGTCTGCATGCTGCAGACACCGACGGAAATGTTCTGGTCGGATCGCTGCTCGAACAGGATGGATGTCATGATACCATGGTGTTCAACCAGACTGCCGGATCGGTTGTAACGGTCGGGCTTGATAATGTATCCGTAATTGCCGCTGACGGAGCGGTACTCGTCATTCATCATGACCGGATATCAGATTTAAAAGGAATTCTCGGAAAGATAAAAAAGGGCGGCAGGTTTCCGTCCCGTCTGTTCTGAGGCTTGTTTTTCGCTGGTGGAGGGGTGTGTGACTGCAGCGAGGGAATGTGTATTCATCGCAGGTGATCCATCGGGAGATATGCATGCTGCTCCGGTCATCCGAAAATTACGGCTATGTTACCCTGACATGTTATTTACCGGAATCGGGGGACCTGTAATGCAGCACGAGGGCTTAGAAGCCATGCTGCCCTTTGAACCGTTCAATAAAATGGGGTTTGTGGAGGTACTATCTCATCTTCCCTTTTTTCTTTCTGCACAAAAAAAACTTATCGATTATCTGAAGAGAAGGCATCCTGCATGCCTGGTGTGCGTTGATTACAGCGGCTTTAATATCCCGATGATGAAAGCTGCCAAACGGCTCGGGATTCCTGTGGTATGGTATATTGCCCCGATGGTTTGGGCCTGGAAGAGAAAAAGGGCTGCTGTTCTCGGAAAATATGCCGCGCATATCTGTTGTATTTTTCCATTTGAACTTCAATATTTTCAACCGTTTACCGATAATGTTCATTTTGTTGGCAATCCGGTGGTGGAGGCTTTGCCGCCGTCTGATCCTGACGTACGACTGGGGCGCTTCCTGCAATCGGGAGATTTTACTGTTGCCCTGATTCCGGGAAGCAGGGTTCAGGAGGTTGCACGTATTCTTCCAGTAATGATTGCTGCGTTTAAAATGATGAAAAGAGAGTTTTCCGGGTGTCATGGTATCATCTCAAAACATCCGTCACTTGATAACCGGTTGTTCGATGAAGCAGCTTCTTTAGAAGGTGTGGAAATCACATCCGAACCTCTTCGAGATTGCTATTCCCGCAGTGATTGTGCAGTCGTCACTTCAGGTACCGCCACGCTCGAAGCGGCACTCTGCGGTATTCCTCATGTCATTGTCTATAAAACTTCGGCAATTACTTATTTTCTCGCCAGACATTTTATTGTACTATCTCATATCGGTTTGCCGAATATAATTGCAGATGAAACTGTTGCGCCGGAACTTATCCAACAGTATGTTACTGATAAGGATATTGTCCGTGAGCTCAGCCGTTTTATCAATGACCGGAACTATTTTGTGAATTCAGTGCGGAAACTTTTCGCACTGAGATCGCTGTTGGGGGCAAGACGACCGTCGGAATGTGTTTCTGAAATTGTTGCCACGATTCTGAGGGCATAGCAGTACTGTTTTAAAATCAAGAGATTGCCGGTATGAAAACCATGGTTCTGCGTATCTTTATTCTGCTTCACGTTTTCTGCTGCAGTGTATCGGCATATTCTGCATCACTTGGAGACCATTACAAAATCGAGCAGCTTGTTTCTGCTTCGACACCGGAGGAAATGAAGGAGAATGATGTCATTAAAGGTGAAAATGATACCCTCCTCCTGCCGGTCACTTCCGTTGAAGGCATTGTCTGTCGTCCGGGCGTTCTTTACAAGCGCACAAAAACAGTTGTGGATCAGTATGAGCTGTTTGAAGGTGTTCTTGATACCGGCGCATTCAAAGGGGAATTTCCACTCTATGTATTTCAATTTCCGCACTGGGCGAGACTCGAAGACATGCTACAATATCGCATGTACCGGGAGCCGACGGAATCAATCGGCAACGATGAACGGACACTCTATTTTGACAACGAACGGATCTATTCCCGAAACTGTTCGCGGCTTCACTATTACCGGAACGGTGTCTGGTTTACACTCACCGGAACCCTGAAAAAACCGTACGGCTCCCTGTCGGTGACATCAATTCCTTCGGGGGCGGGAGTAATACTGAACGGTGTTGCTACCGGGAAAAAAACTCCATGTAGGATTAACTCTTTGATCGGTGGAGTGTATTCGGTTGAGGTGAAACTCGCGAATTACCATTTTTTCGGCAAATCGGTAAGGGTTATTCCCGACAGTTCAACCACACTCTCATTTGAATTGATTGAGGATGTTGATACCATATTCATCAACGGCGATGCACCGTTCTGTCTGCTTCTGCTCCCGCAGCCGCCGGTAGACAAACCGTACGTGATTGATGATTCGATCAAGCTGTATGCATCACGTATCCGGATTCCTCCCGGGACACATTCCATCAGGTGGAACGGGGACGAACGATATGTTCCGCTTGATACCCAGGTAACCGTTGAAGAAAAACGTGTGGTTTTTTTTGACTATCTTTTCAGGTTGAGGTACGGGATCATCAGGCTTGTTCCGACACCGTTTGATGCGGATGTCTGTATCGAAAAATACGGCTGCAGCCAGGGTGAGCGCGTCGAAGAACTTCCGGTGGGTATTTATCGTGTAAACGTCTATCGTCAGGGCTTTACCGGTGTTCATCAGGATCTCCGTGTCTATTCCGACACGGTAATTACAACGGAAATTGATCTTCGTCAATTGCCCGACAGTGATGGTGACGGGTATCCCGACAGTGTAGACCTCTGTCCGGCTGAGTACGGGTTGTACAGCGGCTGTACCGTTCCGAGATTACAGCCGATTATCACCAGTCTTATCACTGAGTTTGCCGATTTTGTTCGAAACGACAAATTCACTGCAGGGATATCGCTTCTGGGGATAGTCTCAAAAAATCCGACCAATCGCAGGTTCCGCGGTTTTCTGTCGTCGTTTTCCGACGGGAGAGTCGGCGGGGTGAACAATTACCGGGGCTTGACGGCACTCAATTCGTTGGAATTCACCTGGCGGGGACTTTACTGTAACACGGAACTTGGCCAGTGGTCTTCGGGGGTCAGGTATCGACGGGATGACACGCTGTTCGTGAATGATCACAGCATCTTCTATTTTGATTCCCTGCACGGAGTCGAACCGGTGCTCTATATCCCATCAACATCGGTTTCTTTCGGAGTACATTATAACCGTTCATGGCTCAATGTTTCCTATTCACTGGGGTACCAATGGGAGGATATCATGCTTGGTCAGCTCTTCGATCTCGAAGAGTACCGGTTCGTGAATCTGACATTCGATAATGACTGGTGGTATCACCAGCTGGGGCTAGATATCGATTTCAAGGGTGGTGATCAATATATTCCATCGCTCTACTTCAAGATGAAATATCCGTTCGGCAAGGTGAAGCAGACACGCTGGACAGTGTTTAATGCCGGTTTTCAACTGAAGGTAACAGCCGGGAAGGAGAATCGGTAATAAATGAAACGGATTGTTTTCAGGTACGGCCGATGGATTGGCATTGTGGTAACTTTATATCTCTTGTTTGCTTTTACCGGATGTGGCGGTGGTTACGGTACCGACAGTGAAGATGCTCCCCGGTATCAGCATTCTCTGTTTGGTACGGATACCAGTCATGTTGAGTAAAGGTATGCAAAAGATGCTGGAGTCGGACGGTGTATCAGCGGTATGGTCTGTTGTTCAATAAAAGTGGCCCGGGAGAGTTGTATTTAAGCTTCGAATTTTTTATAATCACTGTTTTGGTGACGGATCATGCATTCAGGTGATTTACATGTGTGCACTGGATTGTGTTTTTTTTGAAATACTTGGCCTGACCAGAAATTATTTTGTTGACATCGCCCCCTATCAAATGAGAAGATAGTATCTCCCCTATTCGGAGTACATTATGAATACCTTTAAACGCCAATTTTTGCTGGAACTCTTCAGGTTTTTTGATCTTTTCGTTTGTGTCGCCGCTCTTCTCGGTGCAATGATCGTCAGTAAGATGCCTACGACACTACCGCATCTCAAAGAGCTCATCACGATCAGGATCAGTGTTGCCAACCTTATTATGATAGCGGTTTTTACTGTCTGCTGGCACCTTATTTTTTCGCTTCTCGGATTTTACAACTCACGTCGTTTGTCAACGTTACAACGGGAAATACTCGATATTGCCAAAGGAAGTGTTTTCAGCTGTACGGTTATTTTCGTGGTCAATGTGCTTCATCCACTCAGTATTGTAGACAGCCGTTTTCTTTTTTCATTCGGAATCATCCTGTTTTTTCTTCTCTCTTCAAGCAGGGTTCTGCTCAGGCTGCTTCTTAAACAACTGAGAATCAGCGGAATCAATCTACGCCATATCGTCATTGTCGGAACGAACAAGCAGGCGGTAGCCTTTGCTGCCATGGTCAGAAATACTCCTGAACTCGGATATAATTTTAAGGGCTTTATTGATAACTCATGGGCCGGATCGGATGGAGAGTCTAATGAACGCGGGATCGTTTCGGATTTCAGCCATTTCAAGGCGTTTCTGCGAGATAATATCGTTGATGAAATTTTCATCTATCTTCCGATTCACGGTTTTTATGAAGAAATTAGCGCGATTCTCGAGGCTGCAGCTGAGCAGGGTATTCTCGTCAGGATGAAGACAGAGTTTTTCAGGCCCAGGAACAGCTATCCGAAAATCGAATATCTCGGAAATGAGATGCTTCTCACCTATTGCACCGGGCAGATGCGAAGGCGTTTGTTACTTTTTAAAAAGGTGTTTGATTTTGTTTCTGCATCGATTCTGTTACTTTTAAGTGCCCCGGTTTTAATTATCACTTCACTTGCCATCAAGTTGACATCGCCCGGCCCGGTGTTTTTCGTTCAGGAACGGATCGGTTTTAATAAACGGCGTTTCAAATTGTATAAGTTCCGAACAATGGTTCCAGATGCGGAAAAGAAAATTACAGAGCTCGAACACCTTAACGAGATCCGGGGTGCAGCCTTCAAGCTTAAAAATGATCCTCGCATTACTCCGGTCGGGAAGGTGCTGCGGAAGTTGAGCGTCGATGAACTGCCTCAATTGTTCAATGTTCTCAAAGGGGACATGAGTCTTGTGGGACCACGACCGCTACCCGTTCGGGATTTCAAAGGGTTCAGTACCGACTGGCATCGTCGCCGTTTCTGTGTGAAGCCGGGGATAACCTGTTTATGGCAGGTGAGCGGTAGAAACAATATTTCGTTTGACGAGTGGATGGCGCTTGATATGCAGTATATCGATACCTGGTCGCCGATACTCGATATGAAGATCCTTCTTAAAACGGTACCGGCCGTGCTTTCGGGTAATGGTGCGAGTTGAAGGTTAAACTGGTTACTTTTTCATTTTCTACTTCTTTGGATGATAGTATTTTACCGGAATGATCAGAGTTCGATTTTTATTCTTTTCCGCATCCATCATCTTTATATCAACTCTTTCACTGTATTCTGCAACACCGAGATCACTGATTAATCGGTATGCTTTTTCAGATGAATATCTCGATTCCGTCCGCAGCTGTATCCTCTTGAAACAGCCCCATTTTTACTCTCTGCCGAACAGTTTCAATCTGTCGAACCATCCGTTTCTTGAGTTCACGTATGACAGCCAGATTGTTGCATCCGATCTATATTCGATTCTCTCGTACGAGAATCGTGCCGGAGAAAATCTGCCTAATGCATTTTTGGGGTCTGTTATAACGTATAACTCCCGTCATCTGCATGGAGAAATCCAGTTTGATTTTCATACTATTAGGATACACAAGGCGCTTGACTTTGCAGATTCTTTGAATGATGTAGCTTTTGAGCAGTATAACTCTAAAATTGAACACATTACAGGTTCTGGCAGCAATAAGGACTTTAACTTTCAGGCTGGATACCTTGAATTTTATTTTTACAACATTTCGTTACTTACGGGCAAATATCCTCTTCGCTGGGGTCCTGGATATAAAGGGACGTTAGGGTTGTCAGGCACTACTTACAGTCCATTTTATTATTACCTTTTACAGCTTGAGTTTTCAAATTTTGTACATGTATCTGCATTTTTAAGCGGTCTTGACGACATGTATTTATTTGTAAATGATACCGTACCAAATGCCGACCGGTTTAGCGCAGGACAGAGAATTGATTTCAGAATTGGGAAACATGTCCAGCTTGGTGTTTACGAACTTGTCGATTTTAATGGTACTGCCCTGCTTTCTCGATACGCTAATCCTGTGCAGCTTTACTATATTTCCACCTACCTTCGTGGGCAGGGCACAAGTAGTGGAAGCCGGAATAACATGATGGGTGGCTTCGACTTTAACATACTGGCTGACCCCCTGCGTATCTACGGCGAGTTTTTAAATGACGACATCACTGTTTTTGACGACAACGGATCACCTAACAAATTCGGATTTCAGCTTGGCTCTGTCTGGTACGGAACAGGGGCATTGCAAGAGGCGGGATTTGAGTATACTCACGTAAGCCGCTGGACCTATGGCCACTTTTTACCGGGCCTTAATCGTCACACCTATTTTGGTGAGAGTCGCGGCTGGCCGTGGGGTAACGACATGGACTGCTGGCATCTGCGCGCACGATTGGCGATGCCGAAACAGATACAGCTTTTTACCGAAGTGGACTGGTGGATCAAAGGCGATGGGATGCTTGATGAATTCCATTGGGATATTCCCGACAGTATCAGGCCCGACCTTGACAATGTCGGAGATATGCAGGATTATGCAAACGACAGGCACATTGTCTCGTTGCAGCTCGGGGCTTCGTGGAAACCGGTTAACTGGGTAAATTGTGAGTTAATCTGGCTACCGGCAGTTGTTGATGGTGAATTTGAAAACAGGGTGAGGGTTGCAGCTATTGTGTGGGTGCCAGCGACATTAAAACGGAAATTGTAAGGATAAATATGTGAAAAAACAAAAAAAACTGCACGGAATGGTTATTGTTACCTATCGCTGTAATGCACATTGCAATATGTGTCATCAGCATCTTCATGTTGCAGAAGCAGCAAAGAAAAAGCAGGAAGAACTGTCTCTTGATACCATCAGAAAACTTCCGCCGATGTCCTTTTGTAATGTTACTGGCGGCGAACCGTTTTTGCGTCCCGATCTTAAAGATATTGTTGAAATCCTTTATCAAAAAGCAGATCGTATTGTCATTGTTACCAATGGTTTTTTTACCGAACGCATTATAGACATGTGCAAAACATTTCCCAAAATTGGTTTGCGTATAAGTATGGAAGGTTTGCAGGAAACCAATGATGCAATTCGGGGTATTCCCAATGGTTTTAATCGTAGTATGGAGACGTTAAAAAAATTGCATGACATGAGACACCCCGATGTCGGTTTTTCAACAACGGTTCAGGATATGAATTGTAATGATCTTGTTCCTCTCTATGAGCTTGGGAACGAGCTCGGCTTTGAGCATGCGACATCAACATTGCATAATTCATTCTATTTTAAAAAATTTGACAATAAAATTACCGACAAATATAGAGTCGCAAAAAGTTTTGAAGATCTTATTAACCAAATGCTGCAATCAAAATCAATTAAAAAATGGTTTCGGGCATACTTCAATCACGGATTGATTAACTACATATATAACCAACCTCGATTGCTTCCGTGTGAAATGTCGTCGGATGCATTTTTTATTGAGCCCTATGGCGATGTTATCCCCTGTAACGGAATGGCAGAAAAAGCTGTGATGGGTAATCTGAATACACAGACCTGGGATGATATATGGAACAGCCCGAAAGCCGAATCGGTCCGACGAAAGGTGAAGTCTTGCGACCTTAAGTGCTGGATGATTGGTAGTGTTGCTCCGGCTATGGAAA
>Ga0316575_10000325_pt1 | contig 13470 bp, 11 predicted proteins | sample J5NA_FD_203072 | JGI IMG/M metagenome (GOLD analysis project Ga0316575, IMG submission 203072) | Rhizosphere microbial communities from salt marsh grasses in Alabama, United States - J5-7_050615r2r3 | ecosystem: Host-associated > Plants > Roots > Rhizosphere | place: USA: Alabama | collected...
GGTCAAAACCAGAAAATCATCCACAAACAGAAACGTTCAGATATAAACTTAGGGTGGGTCAAAATTCAATGCAAATCCTGGGTCAGATTTACACGCAATTCAACAGGGTGGCTTTATTTATTACTGGATCCGGCCATAAAGAAGCTAAAGGGTCAGCTTCGCATTAGTTTTCAGAAGGAAACCGTGGTCTGTCCCCTATTATTATTCAGAAAGCTGCCGCCTTTAGCTGCAGGAGCGAGGCTTCTCAGTAAATCCCCGGGATCAATCGATAGCGCACGCGTCGCGCATAGTCGAGATAGCCCGGCAGCTCATCCTGTAGCGTCTGGTCTTCCAGTGCGGTTCTGATCACCGCGATGATCAGCGCCACCGCCACCGGAATAAGTGTCCACATCGAGCTAAAGGCCAGCACCATACCCGGAAGTGCCAACATATTTCCAGCATAGCCCGGATGCCGCACAATCCGGTATGGGCCACTGTCACACACCACATGCCCTCGATCCATCTGGATACGCACCACGCTGGAGAAAAAGCGGTTCTCTGCCAATGCCCACGCAGCGAAAGCGTATCCGAGCGAGATCAAGAGGAAGCCGGGCACGATGAGCCACAATGGAAATACGGGTGACCAGCCAAAGCGATGATCCAGTCCGGCCACAATGACCAGTGGATAACTCACACTCAGCGCCATCAACGGCGCAAGTACTTTGTCCCAGGCTTTCGCACTTTGGGCCTTCTCCATATTTTGACGTTCGGCCATCAACCCCGGATGCCGCCGTTCCGCCCAAATCCGCCCGCCCGGGCCGGCGGCAACGATGAGCAGGGAATAGACCCACGCCTGCCACCAACCGAAATCCCCTCCGCATAACAATAAAACCAATGGTATGGAGAGATACACCACAACCAAACCGATCCACTGGAGAGGGGATGCTGTTTGAACCGCCTTTTGACTACCCGACTTCGATGACATTCCATTCCCCAAAGTCACGCCGCGCCAACGCCATTCCTGTTTCATCGAACAGGTAGCACTTCTGTGGCGGCACTGCGACCGACACCCGCTGCCCAACCTTGATCGCGGTGTCGGCAGCAGACTTGATCACCAGGGGTTCGCCGTTGCCACAAGCAAGGTAAGCATAGGTTTCCGAGCCCAGGTGTTCGAGCGCGATGACTTCGCCTTCGAGCTGTCCTTCGCCTGAAGTATCCGTCAGGTGTTCGGGCCGGAGACCGAGTGTGACCTTCGCTCCCGTCTTAAGGTCGGCCGTATCGGCAACGGCTGCGATGATGGGTCTCCCGATACCAAGATCAAGCGTAACCTGCTGCGCATCACAGGCGGTGACGATGGCGGACATGAAGTTCATCTTCGGCGAGCCAATGAAACCCGCGACGAACAGGTTGCGCGGATGGTGATACAGCTCCAGCGGCGCGCCGATCTGTTCGACCCTGCCTTCGTTGAGCACGACAATGCGGTCGGCCAGCGTCATCGCTTCCACCTGGTCGTGCGTGACGTAGATCATGGTGGTGCCGAGCTCGCGATGCAGGCGCTTGAGCTCGATGCGCATCTGCACGCGCAGCGCGGCGTCGAGATTGGACAGCGGTTCATCGAACAGGAACACGCGCGGCTGACGCACGATGGCGCGGCCGATCGCGACGCGCTGTCGCTGCCCGCCGGAGAGTTCGCGCGGCTTGCGCGCTAGCAGGTGTTCGATCTGCAGGATGCGCGCGGTTTCGCGCACGCGCTGGTCCATGCCCTGCCTGTCGGTCTTGTTTGTATTGTTGGACTGGGCGAGCTTGAGTCCGAACGCCATGTTGTCGTAGACATTCATGTGCGGATACAGCGCATAGGACTGGAAAACCATTGCGACACCGCGCTCTGAGGGTGCCTGTTCGGTGACGTCCTGGCCATCGAATGCGATGCTGCCGCTGCTGACATCCTCGAGACCTGCGATCAGGCGCAACAGCGTGGATTTGCCGCAGCCGGAAGGCCCGACGAACACGGCGAATTCGCCATCGTGTATGTCGAGCGCGACGTTGCTGACGGCTGCGGTCTTGCCGAAGGTTTTGCCGACAGCGTGCATGGATATGGCAGCCATGGGTTACGGTCTCCTCTTATTCATATGTCATCCCTTGATCGCGCCCGCGGTGAGTCCTGTGACGATGCGCCGCTGGAATACCAGCACCAGCGCGATCAGCGGCACGGTGACGATGACCGACGCGGCCATGATGTTGCCCCAGGGTAGCTCGTATGCACTGGCGCCGGAGATCAGCGCGATCGCCACCGGCACGGTACGCATGTCGCTCGTCAGCGTGAAGGTCAGCGCGAACAGGAATTCGTTCCAGGCGGCGATGAATGCCAGCAGGCCGGTGGTGACCAGCGCCGGGCCCATCAGCGGCATGAATACGCGCGTGACGATGGTGAATGGTGTGGCGCCGTCGACGATGGCCGCCTCTTCGAGTTCCTGCGGCAGTTCGCGCATGAAGGTGGTGAGCACCCAGACCGTGAACGGCAGCGTGAATATCAGGTAGGAGAACGACAGCGCCAGCAGGTTGTTGTACAAGCCGAGTCCACTGATCAGTTCGAACATGCCGGACAGAACCGCGATCTGCGGGAACATCGATACTCCGAGGATTACGGCGAGCAGCAGCCCGCGCCCGCGAAACCGTACGCGGCCGAGCGCGTACGCGGCGGCCAGCGCCAATGATAGAGACAACGCCACGGTGGATACCGCGACGAACAGCGAGTTGAGGATGTTGCGGCCGAAGGGTTGTTCGCGGAACACCGCGACGTAGTTATCCCACGCCGGATGCGCCGGCCAGAACTCGACCTGGAATAATGCCGAGCCGGATTTCAGCGACGAGACGACGGCCCAGTAGAACGGGAACACGGTGTAGAGGCCGATGACGAGCAGCAGCAAATAGAACGCCCCTCTGCCAATCAGCCGTTTTATTCTGCGCGGCGTCATTAGCGCTCCCTCCCTACTCTTGCCACGGTGAGGTACACGGCGGTGAACAGCGCGATGATCGCGAAGATCATCGTGGCCGCCGCAGAGCCGAAACCGAGGTCGCCGAAGTCGATGAGCTGCTGGCGCGCATACACCGACATCGACATGGTGTCGCGGCTGTTGCCGCTCATCACGTAGACCAGGTCGAACATGCGCAGCGCATCGAGCAGGCGGAAGATGATCGCGACCGTCAGCGCGGGCTTGAGCAGCGGCAAGGTGATGCGGAAGAACACCTTGAGTGGATGCACGCCGTCGACGCGAGCGGATTCAAAACATTCCTGCGGCAGCATCTGCAGCCCGGCCAGCAACAACAGCGCCATGAACGGCGTGGTCTTCCACACGTCCACTAATATGATAGACAGCAGCGCGGTGTCGGGCGAAGCCAGCCATGCGATCGGATGCGAGATCAGGTGGAGTGCGAGTAGCATGTGGTTGATGACGCCGAACACGTCGTTGAACATCCAGCTCCACATCTGAGCCGACACCACGGTGGGGATCGCCCACGGAATCAGGATCGCCGCACGCAGTCCGCCGCGTCCGGGAAACTGCGCGTTCAGCGCCAGCGCGATCACCAGGCCCAGCACGGTTTCGAGTGCCACCGAGACGACGGCGAACACCGTGGTGTTCCACACCGCCGCCCACCAGTGCGAATCGAGCAGCAGATAGGAAAAATTGTCGAGGCCGATAAATTTGGCGGATGCGGGATCGATCAGGCTGGCGTCGGTGAAACCGTAGCCTATGGTTTTGAGCAGCGGCCAGCCGGCCACCAGCGCCAGCACGACCAGCACCGGCGCCAGGAAAAGCCAGGCCGAGCGCACGCGCTGGCGGGTCAGCCTTGAAGCGTGCGTGCTCATCGCCATTGCCCTCCGCGCGAGAGCCGTGTGAGTTTCTGTTGCAGCGTCGCCAGCGCGGGTGCCGCCGCAATCTTGCCGCTCAGCACGTCATGCACTGTGTAGTAAAACTCGGCGCTGACGCGTGCATACTTGCTGCCGGCAATGCGCGAAGGCCGTGCCACCGCATGCTCGAAGGTCGTGTAGAGCGTACCGAAGAACGGCACCGCGGCGAGCACATCGTGATCGCGGTACAAGGCCGGGATCGCCGGGTTGTAGGATCCTGCAAGGGCGCGGCGCTTCTGCTCGGCATAGCTGGTCAGGTAACGCACCAGGTCAGCGGCGAGTTCGGGATGTTGCGAATAGCGCGACACCGCGAGTTGCCAGCCGCCGAGCGTGCCGGTCTGATGCCCGTCCGTCCCTCCCGCGGGCACAGCGATGACGCCGATCTTGCCGCGGATCGGGCTGTCCTTGGCATTGCCCAGCGCCCATGCATAAGGCCAGTTGCGCATGAACACGGCGTTGCCGGACTGAAACACGCCGCGGCTTTCCTCCTCGTCGTAGTTCAGTACGCCGCGCGGCGCGATGTCGCCGATCCAGCTCCTGGCCAGTTGCAGCGCAGCCACGGCGCGCGGGTTGTCGACCGTCACCTTGCCGTCGGCGTCGATCAGCGTGCCGCCGCCGAAGCTGTCGATCCATTCCAGCGCATCGCAGGTAAGGCCTTCGTAGCCTTTGGCCTGGAACACGAAACCGTACATGCGCGGATTGCCGGCCTTGCGCTCGGCGTTCTGGATCCGGCGCGCGGTGTCCGTCAGTTGCTGCCAGGTGGCGGGCGGTTGCGCGTGGTATTTTTTCAGCAGGTCCTTGCGGTAGTACAGTACGCCGGCATTGGTGAACCACGGCAGCGCCACCAGTTTTCCGTTGACGGTGTCATTGGCGATCAGCGCGGGGAAAAACTGTTTGGTGGCATCCTTGCCAATGTATTGCGACAGATCTACCAGATGCGGCGCCAGTGTGCCGGGCCAGACCACGTCAATCTGCAGGATGTCAATGTCGGACGAATGCGAAGCGAGGATCTGCTGATAGAGCGCGAAACGCTCGGTGGAAGAGTTTGGAGTTGCGACGACCTTGACCTGGTTGCCGGTCTGCTTTGCCCAGGCCTCGACACCCTGCCGGCACAGGCGCATTTCCACTCCGACTGCACCGCATGAAATCGACAGCGTCGCCGCACGCACTGCCCCGCTGCTGCCGACCAGAATCAGCAACAGCATTGTCAGAAACCTGGGCAGCAACAACTTCATCGTATCGGAATCCTCCCGGGGAATTCCATTTGTTTTTCCCTTTTTATGCTGTCAGATCTCAGTACAGCTGTCCGTTACACGTGCAACAGCAGCCATCTGCATTTCATTCTTTTACAACGGGCAAACCACGATCCGTGGCCAGCCATCCTTTTTTGATCACCCCCTGCATAGCTTCAGTCCTCGCGCATTTCCGCATCCTCAATATCCAGCGTGCCCTGTGCCGCAAGTGTTCCGGCAACGGTGGGTTTGCCCTTGAGTATCCATTCGAACGCAACGCCGACCAGTGCACCGAGCACCGGCCCGGCAATATAGATCCATGTCGTGCCAAGGTCGCCGCGCACCAGATCGGGTGCAAATGACCGGACTGGGTTCATCGACGCACCGCTGATCGGTGCCGCCCACAAACCCGCCAATGCGATATATCCGCCTACCGCGATCGCCCCGTTGGTTCCGATGTTGCGCGCGCCCGAGGCGGTGCCAAGTATCGTGTTCACCAGACCGGCTGTCAGCACCACCTCCAGCGCAAATGCCGACACGTGGCGGATTCCATGGCCGGGCACGGTCGCGCCGAGCGCGCCGGCATTGCCGAAAAGTGCATGCAGGAACAATGCAGCCGCAACCCCGCCTAACAGCTGGGCCAGCACATAGCCCGGCACGCGCCGCCACGGAAAATTGCGCCGCACTGCGAATGCCAGCGTCACAGCCGGATTCAGGTGCGCCCCGCTGACTGTGCCCATGAAATAAATGATCGCCATCACCATCAGGCCGGGCGCCACCACCTGCATGCCCAGTGTGACTGCACCGCCGCTCCTGGCTGCCACGACCCCGCCGCCCGCGGCGACCAGGACCAGCAGGAAGGTGCCCCATATCTCCGCAAAGATCCGGCGCCATTCGTGCGCCGGATCGAGGAAGTCCGGAGATATCTGCTTCTGGACCATCCGTCCCTGCTGCGCAGCGTTGTGCAGGTAATTGCGAAGTGACTTTTTCATCTTTACCCCTTCCGTCTCTTGCCGCTATTTCACCAGCAGTTTGCGGATCGATTGCAATTCGCGCCGGTGTTCTGCGCTGGCTTTCGGATAAGCCAGTTTGAGCGACCTGAATGTCTCGAGCAAAATTTCGGAGATGATCAACCGCGCATTCTCCTTGTCGTCTGCAGGCACCACATACCAGGGCGCATCGCGCGTGCTGGTTGCGCCCAGACAATCTTCATAGGCCTGCATGTACTGCTTCCAGAATTTCCGCTCTGTCATATCCGCGAGGCTGAATTTCCAGTTTTTGTCCGGATCGTCGATGCGTTCCAGGAAGCGCCTGCGCTGCTCTTCTTCCGAAAGGTGCAGGAAGAATTTGACGATGCGCGTACCGTTGCGGTGCAGATGGTTCTCCATGTCCACGATGGATTGGTAGCGTTCCTGCCAGATGGTCTTCTCGATCACCAGCCCGTCAGGCAATCCCTGCGCCTTCAGTATCTCGGGATGCACGCGCACGATCAGCACCTCCTCGTAATAGGAACGGTTGAAGATGCCGATGCGTCCCCGTTCCGGCAGTGCCTCGGTGGTGCGCCACAGGAAGTCGTGCTCCATCTCGGTTGCGCTAGGATGCTTGAAGCTGAACACCTGGCAGCCCTGAGGATTGATGCCGGACATCACATGCTTGATCGCACCATCCTTGCCGGCAGCATCCATCGCCTGGAAGATCAGCAGCACCGCATAGCTGTTGGATGCGTAATGCAGCTGCTGTTGTTTGCTCAGCTCCTCGACCTGTTCCTTGAGAAGTTCCCGGTATTTTTTCTTAGACCGGTATACCGGCTTCACCCTGGTAGGCCACTTGTCGAGATTGACCTTTTTCCCCTGCGCGACGCGGAAATCCTTTATATCGATTTTCATTTTCCTGCACTCCCGGAATTGTTATTGCCCGGACGGTGGCGGCACATAGCTCAACAGTACATCGCCTTCCTCCGGTTCCAGCGGAAACTCCTTGGAATGAAATGCCACTTTTCCGTCGGGACTCAACAGCAGCAAAGGAAGGGCATCGGCGGATTCGACCTGGAGATAGTTTTCATAAGAGAACGTCTTGGTGAAGCGCGTCTTCTTGAATTGCCAATTGCGGTAATGCCGCCGTTCCAGTTCCTCGTTGGTTGCCGACGGATCCATCACGCATACCCCGCGATTCGCCAGCTTGATGCTTTTACTCTCCTGTTCGAGGGCGCTGTGCATCGGCAGCTGAAACACATGGTTGCGCCCCAATTCAGTTGCGAACCGCGTGCAGACAAAGGCATTGTAGGCATCGTTGGAGGTGGTGGCGAACAGAAAGCCCATGTCGCTGAGATCCAGTTCCATCTCCGCATGCTCCGACAGGATCTCGCCATAGTGGGTGCGGATTCCCGCCAGACGCGCCTGGCTCATGTTGTACCAGCTGGAATCGGCGATCAGCACCGGTATTTTCATTTCCTTGAGTTCGTTGGCGAGATCGGTACTCCAGTTGGAAGCGCCGACGATCAGAACACCGTTCTGGCTGGCAGCAGCCAGGCCCAGGCTGCGCGACAGCCAGCCTATAGTCGAGCCGTGCAGCACGACGGTGACCAGCACCAGCGAAACGATCAGGGGCAGCAGCAGGTCGGCTCCACCATAGCCCTGCTCGCCCATGCTGGTGGCGAACACGCCTGCAACCGTGACCGCGACCACTCCGCGCGGCGCGATCCACGCCAGCAGCAAACGTTCGCGCCAGTCCATGCCCACCCCCACGGTCGATAACAGCACCGATACCGGGCGCACCGCAAACACCACCAGCGCGATCAGCACCGCACTGCGCCAGTCCAGCCGGGTCAGTATATGCGGGTCCAGGTTGGCCGTCAGGATCACGAAAATAGCGGACACCAGCAGTATCGACACGTATTCCTTGAGTCGCCGCAACTCATCGATGCTGCGCAATTGCATGTTGCCCAGGGTCATGCCGAGCAGCGTGGTCGCAAGCAGCCCGGCCTCATGCTGGGCCTGGTTGGCCAGGCCATAGCTCAGCAGCACATAACCCAGCGTGACCGGTGCTTTCAGAAACTCGGGCACATAGTCCCGACTGAAAGCTTTGCCCAGCAAATAACCGCCGCCACCGCCCAGAACGGCTGCCGAGGCGATAGCGATAGCCAGTCCGCTCAGTACCTCCTTAAACGCCGCGCCTGATCCCAGATAGGAAAAATACTCGAACACCAGTACCGCCAACAATGCGCCGGTGGGATCATTGATGATGCCCTCCCATTTCAGCAACGAGGCGGGCCGCTGCTTGAGCCTGGCCTGGCGCAGCATCGGCATGATCACCGTAGGGCCGGTCACCACGATGATGGCACCGAACAGCACGGCGACCTGCCAGGAAAGATTGCCGACGTAATGCGCGGCGGTACTGCCCAGCAGCCAGGTTATCGCAACGCCTGCGGTGCCAAGTCGCATTACGCCGGGCCCCGCTTCCCTGAGTTCGTGAAACCTGAGGTTCATCCCGCCTTCGAACAGGATGATGGCGACCAGTACGCCAACCAGCGGTTCCAGCATCGCGCCAAGCTGTTCGCCGGGGTTGATCCAGCCCAGCCCGGGACCGACCACAAGGCCGGCAACGGACAGCAGCAGAATCGCGGGAAAGCGGAAACGCCACGCCAGCCACTGCGCAGAGATACCCAGCGTGGCCACGAGCACGATAAAAACGGTCAGGTTATTCGTCGTATCAACCATTCCTGGCAACCTTGTTTAGTCGCATGCAAACCTGCCATGCGCGTGCTGATTGTGCAGATGATTCGGTCGGGAATTTTTTCATGGAGACTGCCGTATTTTGCATTGCGAGTTTCAGCCTTTCATCGCCTCGAAGCCGGAGATCACGTCGAACAGTTCCTCGTCTATCGTACTCTGGCGCTGGCGATGAAACGTCTGGTTCAGATTCTCCAGCAGTTCGTCGATATTTTTTTCGGCACGCTGCATCGCGGCCAGGCGGCTGGCATTCTCGCTCATCAGCGATTCGGCACAGGCGCGGAACAGCGAGATGAACAGATATTCGCTGATCAGCGCCTGCAGCGTGGATTCTCCGTCGGCGATGACTTCAGGCAGGCTTGCGGCAGGCCAGTCCTGCACGGACAAGCCGCGCCGCCACTCATCGTCCAGAGGCAACAGCCGCTGCATCGCCGGTTCATACATCGCTCCTGACATCGGACGGTTATGGAACAGGTAAACCTCGGCAACTTTTCCCTGATTGCGCTGCGTTTCGATCTCAATCAGGATGCGCCCGACCAGCGTGGTGATCGCCGCAATGGAGTTCGGCACCGTAAAGTTGCCCGTCACCGGCAAGGCCGTTTCATTCAGATATCCCAGCACGCGCTCGCCGACAGCAAAGATATGCTTGCTGCCCGGCATGTCGCCCAGCCTGCCGACCGTAAAATCGACGAGAACCTCGTTAAACTGGCCCACCAGCCCCTGGTCCGAGCCGAACACCACCGCGCCGGTCGCGCCCTTGTTCTTTTGCGCGCCGCCCCCGCTATAGATCGTCGCGCCCGTATGGTGCAACCACGCAACCAGACCCAGCTCGACAGTCCGGTAATAATCGTCCAGCGAATGCACCGCGCGCTCGTATTGCACGATGCTGGACGCGGCAAGCGCCTTCATCGTGCGCACCACCGAATCGAGTTCGGACGCGCCATTGATCTTGCGGCGCAAGCTTTCAAGGGTGTCGCTCATATGATTAAACCATTTCTGTCAGCCGGAATTTTGAAAACTGCTGGCAAGAAAGCGGACAGATTACAATGAGTTCAGTGACTGGCCAATCCCGACTCGCTTCGGCCGCTCGAGTTCCTCCAAACATCCATAACCTTTCAGCCCAGCGTAGCATACGATATGACGGCTGCAAAACAGGACGCGCGCGCAGCGTTGACAATTGCTTTTGTGCTTTTATTTATTCTATTCCCTTGGGCGACGCCGGGTAGCGCAGGAAACTGCAATCACCCGCAAAGGGTACCCAGTGGCTGTATGGGGGTATAGCCCCGACAACAGACGCAGGTCAGCTCCTACATTAACTCGACGATCACCGGCGTGTGATCCGACGGCCGCTCCAGCTTCCTCGGCGCCTTGTCGATCACGCAACTCCTGCATTGCCCGACCAGCGGCTCGCTAATCAGGATATGGTCGATGCGCAAACCGTGATTGCGGCGGAACCCCATCATCCGGTAGTCCCACCAGGTGAATGATTTTTCTTCCTGATCGAACAAACGAAAGCTGTCGCGCAGTCCGAGCTGGACCAGGTTTCGGAACTTTTCGCGTTCCGGTTCACTGACCAGCACATTGCCTTCCCAAGCTTTCGGATCGTGCACGTCGCGGTCTTCCGGCGCGATGTTGTAATCGCCCAGCAGCACCAGCTTCGGATATCGCACCAGCTCACGTTGCAGCCAGTCGTGCAGCGCCGTCAGCCATTTCAATTTGTACTGGTACTTGTCCGAATCGATGCTCTGGCCGTTCGGAATGTAAACGTCAACCACCCGGATATCGCCGTAAGTGGCGGCGATGACGCGCTTCTGGTCGTCGCCGAGATCCGGGATGCCGTGCTGCTCGTCGCTGCCGGTTGTGCGGCTCAGGATCGCGACGCCGTTATAGGTCTTCTGCCCGCTGAATACACTCTGATAGCCTGCCGCCTGCAACTCGTCCTGCGGGAAATCGCTGTCCTGCTGTTTGGTTTCCTGCAGGCACAATACATCGACGGGATTTTCGGCCAGCCAGTCCAGCACGTGCGGCAGACGCACTTTCAGTGAATTGACATTCCAGGTGGCCAGGCGCATATCGACGAATCCGGTTGTTTGAAAATTTTAAATTCCTGGAACCGGATTCCCGATGGCTGGATCGAAATCGTACCCATGAATTTTACCCCGCAACACTTCGCCGGTCATCGAGATTTTCTTTCGCGCCAGTCGGTCAGCCAATAGCAGGCCAGCGGCGGGATCACGACGTTGTCGTCATCAACCGGGACCAGCGTGCCCGAGCAAAGGTCTTTCATTCCTTCGTGCTGGAAAAACCCGTGCGGCTTTAATTCGCCGATCGGCAGTGTCTGCGGCGTGATATTGAAATTTGCGGCCACAAGCACCCGGTTGCCGCTGTTGTGCGGGTCTGTCCTGGAAAATACCAGCAGGTCGGGATTGTCCACCGCCAGCAGCTGACGATTGTCGAAGTCAGCAAACGCGGTGGTTTCCTTGCGCAACGCAATCATCTTTTTCAGCGCATTGAAAATGCGGAATTCGACCGTGCCCGGTTGATGGCGCTTCTCCGCCTTTTCCCAGTCGAAGTGCGATCGGTTCATCCAGCGGTTGTCATCGCGTTCGTCCGGATCGGCCAGATATTCCAGGCTGTTGAGCGTGCCGATCGCGTCGCCGTAATAGAGCAGCGGTATCCCGCCGAACGAAAGGATCATGCTGTGCAGCAGCAGGATGGTTTTGATCGCGTCTTCGATGGCCTCCTCGTTCCCGCTTTCCAGCGCGGTTTCCAGTCCGACCAGTGAAGCCAGCGAACCCGAAATGCGGGCATCGCCGGTCTTGGGGTTGTCGCCGAACGGGAGTCCGCGTGCCGGGGAACCCTCAAATTTTCCGGTGAAGTAGTCGATCAGGAAGCGCCGGTGCAGGGTCGGGTCGTAACCCGAAAGACGCGCATCGTTGTCTGAAAAGCCCAGGCCGATGTCGTCGTGGCAGCGCACGTAATTCAGCCAGGTCGCCCGCTCCAGTTTTTCGGGCAGGTTCTTGACGCCCCGGTTCAGCAGGTTCGCATTCTTGGTTGCGACCGCATCCCAGAGCAAAGCCATGAACGTCGCGTTGTAGGCGATCTCGCATTCCTTGGCGTTGATCGCATCTTCGCCGAAATACTTCGCAATCTCGCCCGGTGCAACGATGGCTTCCGCGATGAACAGCACCCCCGGCGCTGTCACCTGGCAGCAATCCTTCATCAATTGCAGCAGCAAGTGTGCCTCGCGCTCGTTCTGGCAGCTGCTGCCGATCTTCTTCCACAGGAACGCGACCGCATCCAGGCGCAGAATGTCCACACCCTTGTTTGCCCAGAACAGGATGATATCGATCATTTCGATCAGCACTTCGGGGTTGTGGTAGTTCAGGTCCCACTGGTAGCTGTTGAACACGGTCATCACCCACTTGCCCATTTCCTCATCCAGGGTGAAGTTGCCGGGAGAGTTGTTCGGAAAGATTTCCGGCATGGTTTCTTCGTAGATGTCAGGAGTCTCGCGGTCGTCGAACACGTAGTAATAGTCCTGGTACTTTTTTTCGCCGCGGCGCGCGCGCTGCGCCCATTCGTGTTCGTCGGAAGTGTGGTTGACCACGACATCGAGGACCAGCAGCATGTCGCGTTTCTTCAGGGTGCCGGCCAGCGACTCGACTTCTGCCGTGGTTCCGAATCGGGAATCGATCTTTTTGAAATCACGCACCGCATACCCGCCGTCGCTTTTGCCAGGTGGGCAGTCGAGTATCGGCATGATATGCAGCATGTTGACGCCCAGTTCCTGCAGGTATGGCAGCCTGTAGCGCATGCCTTTCAGGTCGCCGGCAAAACGGTCGCAATACAGCGCCATGCCGACCCATTTCTGGCTGAGGAACCAGTTGTAGTTCTTTTCGCGCTCAAGATCTGACCTGCGCAGGGGCGGCGCGCGCTGGATGTAGCGCAAGGCGAGCGTCTCGACCAGGCTGACCATTTGTTCCTTGAAGTCGTCCCGGTCGCCATACAGCAGGTGAAAAAGAGAATGAATCGCGTAAAAATTCGCGCCCAGACGGATAAAGAAATGCTGCAATCGTTGATTCCGGATCTCGGGTTTCAACTCCAGCAGTATTTCATTCAGCAACGAGTGTGATACCTGTTCGTACATCGCCAGCCTCTTGTGGTTCGTTTTAATTCAGGCCATGCAGCCAGCTGTCCACTTCCGGACGGTAATGCGCGATGCCTTCAAGTATTCCCGCACTGTAATTTCCGTTCATGCCGAGATAGCCGCCTTCGGCGATATAGAGTGTACCTTTGTGCGCTTGTTCCGCAAGTCTCTTGACTTCCTCGTCCGCATTGGCGACCAGCACGGCAGAAATGGAACTGAGCAGCACGTCCAGATCGTTGCCGCTGTCGCCTGCAAAAACCGTGTTTTCCTGGCCGAAGCCCTGCTGCTGCATCAGAAACCGGATCGCGTGCAGTTTGTTCGCGCTGACCGGCAGCACATCCAATAATCCAAGAGCGGCTTTTTCATCGATGCTCCAGATCAGGTTCGCCTTGATGTCCGAATATTTCAGCCGCGTATCCATTTCCTGCAGCAGCCTTTTCTGATCTGTCTCGAGCGGAACGTAGTAGCTGA
>Ga0316575_10000327_pt1 | contig 13450 bp, 10 predicted proteins | sample J5NA_FD_203072 | JGI IMG/M metagenome (GOLD analysis project Ga0316575, IMG submission 203072) | Rhizosphere microbial communities from salt marsh grasses in Alabama, United States - J5-7_050615r2r3 | ecosystem: Host-associated > Plants > Roots > Rhizosphere | place: USA: Alabama | collected...
GACGAACTGTCTGGTGTTCGACGCCGCCACCGGTGCAGCGGTCAATGACTTCTACCTCCCCGAAGGTGTTGCCTGGGGAATGATCATGGTAAGCGGAGATTACCTCATCACCACATCGGATCTCCTCCAGTTCGACCCGTTCGTCCAGGAATGCTACACGAGATTCGCCGATGCGGGCGAACCGGTAGGCCCCGGCGACAGACAGTCACGCAACGGCTCCATGGCCCTGCGACTCTTCGTTCTCGACCGGCATACCGGCAAAATGCTCTGGCAGCGTGATGCGGTAAGCGGCTTCAACCACAATGCGCTCGCTGTCGGCAACGGGAAGGTTTTCGTCGTCGATCAGACACTTAAACAGGCCATCGATGTCATGAGCCGCGTCGGTATCACCCCCCCTGCAATGGGCACTCCCTCCCTTTTCGCCTTCGACCTCGCAAGCGGAAATGTTCTCTGGAGTAAAACCACCCCCGAAGATCGGATCTTCGGTACCTGGCTGAGCTACTCCGAAGAGAACGACAAGCTTGTCGAAGCGGAAGCTTCGCGTAGCGACTACTACAGCGATGAAGGCCACAGCAAGATGGCCGTGTATGCCGGATTGACCGGTGATGTGGTCTGGAAGCAGCTCAACCGCTCATATGCGGGCGGCCCGGTCATGCTTGACGGTCAGAAGATCCGCACCAACGGATATACCTTCAATGCGATCGACCTGTTTACCGGCGACATTCTCACCGTTCCCAACCCGATCACCGGGATCGAGGCGGAAATCACCGCACAAAAGCATTACGGCTGTACGTTCGCAACCGGTTGTCCGAACCTTCTTGTCGTACGCAGCGGCGGCGGCGGGTACATCGATCTCGAACACAATGCCGGTGTCGGCAATTTCGGCGGTTTCAAGACCGGCTGCACCCCGAGTCTCGTTCCGGCGGAAGGCGTGGTGGCATCCCCGGAATACACCCGCACCTGCGGCTGCAGCTATCAGCTCCAGACCTCCTGCGTCATGGTGCATGAGCCTGAAAACGACGTCTGGTTGTCAAACCAGAATATGGCCTCGCAGATGAAGTCTCAGGGCGGCAAATTCCTCAATGTCGGTCTGAATTTCGGTGCCCCCGGCGACCGGTTCGACACACTCGGAACCATGTGGCTCGACTATCCGCAGGGTGAAGACAACGCGAACAACGGCAGCTACACCATGCCGATCTCTGTCAGCGTGAGCGATGCGGATGCGAAGTATATCCGACATCACAGTGCATCGGTCATTGGTGAGGACAACTGGGTTGCCTGTTCCGCCATCGAGGCAAACGGTACCATCGTTCTCCAGATGGGTACGGAATCCTCCGAAGCCCAGGCCTACACCGTCGACCTGATCTTCGCCGAAACGGAAGGCAAACACAGGGGCGAACGGGTCTTCTCCGTCATGGTGAACGGCGTTTCGACCGGTCCGGTCGACATCGCGGCCGAAACCGGAAAGAGCAAGGTACTTGTCAAGACACTCACGGGCGTCATGATCGGGTCGGAACTCACGATCGAACTGGCCGGTCAGACCGGTACGCCGATCCTGAGCGGTATCCGCGCGGTGCGCAGCGACCTCGTTGAAGTGGGCATGAAGAAATAACAATACGCTCATATGCAGATCACCTTCCGGGCCGCGCCTTGCGCGCGGCCCTCTTTATGGGCAGCCGCCGGAAGCGGCGTTCCCCCCCGGAACCGACCTGTTATCAAACGACAAACTAACGGCAGACGAATACTTGTCAATTAATTCAGTATCGATATTTATTAACGTCCCGTACGAATTCCCCTGTACGTATACACCTATCATCCTTGAATAAAAGCAGGTTGTCAAACATCAGCGTGGAATGGAACGTACAACATGAAATCATCGGCACCCTTTTCAGGCAGACAGGGGAACACAGGGGATCGGGCGGCATTCATCATCAGGAGCAGCATGTTCCTGTCACTCCTTCTTGTGCGATTACCCGCCCAGCAACGGGATACCGTCGCATTGCACCCGGTCGTCTCCGCACACCCCGTTGACACACTCATCACGCTTGACAAACTGACCGTCACGGCAGCGAAACAGGGAACCGCCTCCGCCGGGTACCGTTGCGAATCGGCCCGGCTCGGACCTCTCGGGGAACTGCCCCTTGGCGATATTCCGTTCTCGATAGCGGTCACTTCCGGAGAATCAATCGAAAACCGGGGCTCCCACAAACTTTCCGACGCACTCATGAACAACCCTACGGCAGCACCGGTACAACAACCGGCTACGGACGGGCGGGGACAGTCGGAACTGTGCATACGCGGGTTTGATCCGTTTTATCTTTATAACAATCTGCCGGTCAGAAACATGCTTCCCGTTCCGGTGGAGGATCTTGACCGAATAGAAGTAATCAACGGTCTCACCGGAGCATTCTATCCGTTCGGGAGTCCTGGAGGCAGCGTCAATTTCATCACGAAAACACCGACCTACTCTCCACTCGCCACCGTTTCAACCGGAATGCATAACGGTGGTGTCGGGTATATTCATACCGACCTGAGCGCACCGCTCGATACTTCCAACAGGTTCAGCGGCCGGGCAACGGCATATCTGGAAGACGGCCGTTCGTTCATCGCCGACGCAACACAGCATAACGCACGCGTCAGTGCAACCGTCAACGCCAGAGTCACCGACAGCACCATAATAACCGCAATGGTCTCCCATCAGGAGGTGCATCTCCGGGGACAACAGGTTGCCTTTGCCGTCGATCCGTCTACCGTCACCGTCCCGGCTGCGGAGGACTTCGATCCGTCGGTACTTTACGGGCAACCATGGTCTTTTGTCAAGGGCAAGCAGGAAATGTTCGGCGCGGGGTTCGAATCCCGCCCCGATCCGCGGTTTAAAATTACCGCTTCATACCTCCATTCAATGCTCTGGAGAAAAAACAACGGGGTTTCGGCAACGCTGATAAACGACGAGGGTGCCTACCGTGAAGTCTACTCCGACGGCGCCCCCCAGGATATCGGGGAACATTCGGCCCATATAGCCCTGTATGCCGATCTGCCCGGGCAGGTGGTGAGCAACCACCTTTCGGCAGGGTGGATGATTGACCGCTACATCCAGGAAAACAACCCGTCGAGCGTCCGCAACGTGCTTATTGACACATCAGACATAGCCTTTCACACCTATGCACCCATGCCGCAGAAAGCCGCCTCCACCGAGAAGACCCAGAAAACCGATGCCACCTACATGTCCGTCCATGCCGCAGACCGGCTCTCCTGGCGGTTTATCTCGTTACTCGCATCGGTGAACTATGCCTCCTACTCCTACGAAAAAATCGACCCGACCCCAGCATCGGCGATTCCCCGCTACACACAGGGAAAGGTGACACCGGGAATCGCCCTTCTGGTCAAACCGTTTTCAGCCATCTCCATTTACGGTTCCTTCATTCAGGGACTCATTGCCGGAAGCTACGTTACCGACGCCACTGCTGCGAATTTTCATGAGGATCTGCCTCCGGGTGTCAGCAATCAGTATGAGGCGGGTGTCAAGACAACCGTTGCAAAGCGGCTCGACGCCACAGCAGCACTCTTCCGCATCGACAAGGTGAACGAATACAAGGATCCTGCCGACAGCCGATACAAACAGGACGGCCGTGAGCTGCATCAGGGTCTTGAAGTCACCCTTACCGGAAAAACGTTCGACTGGCTGACGATAGGCGGAGGAGGGACCGTAATGGATGCGCATGTCGAGAAGGCTACGAATACGTCAATCGAAGGAAAAACCCCTGCGAACATCCCCGAACGTCAGGCGCGGGCCTTTGTCGAGGTACAGCTTCCACCGGTCACAGGATTATCCGTTTCTGCCGGAGTCAACTATACCGGTCTTCGCCGGGTAGACGACAGGAACAGCGCATCGATTCCGTCAGTGAAGCTCTATGATGCCGGGGTAAGATACCGCACGGCTGTCGGCGGACACACCGCCACCCTTTCCGCAACCATTACCAATCTGCTTGACACTCCGTACTGGGCCGCCTACAAACCGCGCGGTACCGTCGGCCTCTGCCTCGGGGCGCCGCGGACCATTTCGGTTTCTGCCGGGGTCGGACTGTAATCATGCAGAAACACAGGGGATCCTTTCCGAAACGTCATTCACCGCTGCGTATGCTCTGCGGATTTCTGCTGGCAGTGTTCGTCATTGTGATCACCGGGCTCATCATCTCCGATCTGACCTACCTTGCTGTCAAGAAGGTCGGATGGGAACAGGCTGCCGCGCTTCTGGGACAGCGCCGCATCGTCTTCGCCATGCGCATGAGCGTCGCCACGTCGCTCACCACGCTCGCACTGGTCATGCTCACCGCCGTCCCCATCGGGTACGCCCTCAGCAGGCTGCGGTTTCCCGGTAAATCTATTGTCAATACCATCGTCGACGTTCCGATCGTGCTTCCCCCCGTCGTGACGGGTATCTCGCTTCTGGCATTCTTCAGCTTCGGTATCGGGGATCCCCTCAAACGGATGCTTGAAACGTTCCACCTCTCGCTCGTTTCGGGACTCGGTATCGTTCTCTGTCAATATCTCATGGCGGTATCATTCTGCATCCGCTCGGCGAAAACCGCCTTCGAAGGAGTCGATCAGGGGCTTGAAAACGTTGCACAGGTGCTCGGGTGTTCGGAGTGGCAGGCATTCATGCGCGTGTCGCTTCCCCTCGCCCGCAACGGTCTGGTGGCAGGCAGCGTCATGGCGTGGGCACGGGCGATCGGTGTTTTCGGACCGCTCATGGTGTTCGTCGGTACCGGGCCAGGTGTACTCGTGATGCCTACCACCCTCTGGCTTGAACTGAGTATCGGCAATATCGAAACATCTGTCTGCATTGCGCTCATCATGCTCCTCATGGCAGGTGCAGCGCTTACCGTCGTACACCGGCTCGCCCCGGGAGGGAATACCGTATGAACGGACTCGAGATAAACAATCTGCTCCTCACGGCAGGGTCATTTACCGTTGGAGAACTCGGACTGCAGGTACGGTTTGGTGAGTATTTCATGCTCATGGGACACACGGGCGCAGGTAAAAGCCTGCTCATGAAGGCGGTATGCGGTCTCCACCCTCTGCAGCAGGGCAGTATCGCCATTCACGGAAAAGAAGTAACCAACCGTGAGCCGCGCTTTCGTGGCATCGGGTATGTCCCCCAGAACTCGGGACTGCTGCCGCATCTTGACGTAAGGGATAACATCGGGTTTGCACTCGATATCCTGGGGGTGCACCGCGAAGAAGCGGCGGAGCGCACGGCCACCCTAGCCGAAGAACTCGGCATTACCGCATTGCTTGACCGTCGCATCGACGGCTTGAGCGGTGGTGAACGGCAGAAAGTTTCACTTGCACGCGCCCTTGCACGACGCCCCCGCCTGCTCCTGCTCGACGAACCGGTAAGTGCTCTTGACGAACAAACCCGCTCCGACATCTGTGCGCTGCTCAAACGGGTACATCGTGAACACGGCATCACCACCATCCACATCTGCCACAATCATGGCGAAGCAGAACAGCTCGGCGACCGTATCGGCATAATGAATGCCGGCACCATCGTCGCCATACATGAAGGAGGCATCATATCATGAAACGTTTTTCACTGCTTTCCGTTTTCATCATCATCATCATCGGCACCATCGTTCTCGTGTGGCCCCGCCGTACAAAGGAGCTCTCACCCGAAGGACCACTCGTCTGCTATGTCGGCGGAACGATGACTCCGGTGATGAATGCAATCGCCGCCGCATACAGGGAGGATACCGGTGCGGAAGTGGATATCACTTCGGCTGATTCGGGTGAACTGCTCGCTGCCATCGAACTGCAGCTGCGCGGTGACCTCTACATCGCTCACGACCCGTTCATGGACATCGCCATGCGGCGTGGAGTGGGAGTAAGCGCATGGCAGCTTGGCGAACTCCATCCGGTGATGATCGTGCGGAAGGGGAATCCCAAACGGCTCACCGGAATCAAAGATCTGATGCGTCCCGACGTACGCGTCTACCTTACCGATTACGAACATTCGACCCTCGGCAACATGCTGCCGGTCCTTTTCAGGCGTGCCGGGCTCGACTTCGCCGAATTCAACAAGGTCAAGCAGGTTCCCACGCACCGCAGCGGCTCCTGGGTGGCCAATCAGCTCATCATGAAATCAGCCGATGCCGCACTGGTGTGGCAGGTAGTGGCCGGTCTGCGACAGAAGGATCTTGACATTATTCCTATTGACGACGCACTGCCCCGCCCGGGAATCGACGCCCTTACCAGCGCGACGGGAAAAACCTACGATATCGCTCCTGTCAAGGTTGCCATCGTGACCCTCGCCTGCTCGAAGCGGTCGTCGGATACGGAAAAGTTCATCGCATACGCCACCTCCGGCAAAGGAAAACGCATCTTCACCGAAAACGGGTTCGATGTTTCCGATGCGTACGGTCGCCAGATGTACCGAAACGGAATCAGGCTGGCCGGCAAGTGAGTCATGACTGCCTCCCGAAACCACAACCATAGCAACAGGAGAATATTATGAACATTTTTTCCGAACACCGGAGCACCGGATCAGGAACCGGACGGGTTTTACGTGTAAAGGAAGGATTCAATCCGAATTCGAGCTCGCTCGGCTCGATCGTTTTTTCAATGCATGTCACCATGACTGCGGTCCCGGTACTGCTTGCCGGTGCAGCCGCGTGGATAGCCGCCCGGATGGGAAATAAGGCCGGATCAGCAGCAACGAGCGGTGAAAACCGGACGACCAGCCTGCAACCGGAGAAACAGTCATGATGAACCATCCATTGATACAGTGCCTGTTCATGGTCCTGGTCCTCATGCTTCCCGTTCGTGCCTGCAACGAAACACGCGGTGAAACCCCCGATGCGGCCACCATGGCGTCTAGAACAAACGACTCCACAGCCTTTCCCGAAGCCGACAAGGCACTTCTGGAAGCGCGTGTCAATCTCGGCGATGCGGATGATGCCAGTATACGAATCGCACGTCTCGAGCGCATGATTGACAAATATCCCGACTATCCCTACCGGGCCGACCTTTACTATTTCATAGGACTTAATGCGCAGCTTCTCGGCAATGACCGGAAAGTGGTCAGGGCACTTGAAGCGGCAGCAAAGGCCGACCCGGCCATCGCAGACGGAACGCCGCTCAGGGGGTACCTGCGCACTGCAAAGGCGCGCACCCTTCGTGCAACGATGACGACCCTGCTTGCCGCCGTACTGATACTCTGCATCGTCTTCGCACTCAGCCAGCTGGGTCGCCCCGGTACGGCCGCCCTTCCGTGGCAACGCATCATTGCGGTGTACGCCGTCACGATCGGCATCTGGACACTCATTGCATTTTTCGCACCGCTGGTGTATGGTCCGCTTAAGGCGGGACTCGAAAAGTATCCGAAACCGATTCTTTCGAATTACCTGTTCTGGGAGACCGGCACCGGAGCACTGCGGGCGCTTTACGCATACGGTGCTGCGGCAGTTCTCGCCACGCTTCCGGTCATCGCCGCTGCCGCACACCTCAGGAAGAAGGCAGTACGGAGCATCGCTACCGTCATCGGCGTGATTGCGGTTATCGGTTCGGTCATGGGACTTTACGGCATGCGCAACCTGTTTGCAAAGGCTACCTTTGATGGTCCGACGCACCGCCTGGTGGTATTCATTAAAAGTATTGACTCGGTAGATGACGTTCCCGATGCGATGTTCAAACTTTACGATAAGAATTTCGCGAAACGGGTGATGGAAAAACGTGCAGCAAAGGGGGAGCATCATGACCACCGCGATTAAAAGCCGTCCGGAATCCTTCGGCGGCATCATCGCCTCTGAAGAACCGCCGTTTCTGGCATTTGTCGACCGGCAGTTCATGCGAGAAAACGGTTCATCCGATCAGGCATGCTGGCAAGAAGGAAAGGACGGCATCGTCGGAACCCTGAGTGCTCCGGTAGAGATACATTTCGCCTGTACGAACCGCTGTTCGCTTGGTTGCTCACATTGCTACATGGATGCGGGAAATGCATTGCCGGAAGAACTTGACACCGGCCGGTTCAGGGAAGCCCTTTCGAAGATTGCAGCGATGGGGATTTTTCATGTCGCTCTGGGTGGTGGTGAGGCACTTGAACGGCGCGATCTTTTTGACCTTGCGGCACATGCACGCAGTATCGGGCTGGTACCAAACCTCACGACCAACGGCATCCATGTAGACGCCACCACCGCACAACGCATGCGTGTATTCGGCCAGGTCAACCTGTCGCTTGACGGCATCGGTCAAGCCGCGCGTACCTATCGTGACGGAGCGGATTTCGCCATAATCGACCGCGCAATCGGCGAACTGCTCAAAGCGGGCGTTTCAACCGGAATCAACTGTGTTGTCGGACGAAACAACATCGATGCACTACCCAATCTCTTCCGCTATGCTGCCGAAAGGGGTATCTCCGAAATCGAACTTCTGCGGTACAAGCCGAGCGGTCGCGGTCTCGCGCAGTATGAACTGCACCGTCCTACCCCCACCCAGAACCGTTCGATCTATCCGCTGTTCCAGCGGCTTTCCGACCGTTATCGGGTCAGGGCGAAGATCGACTGTTCGTTCGTTCCCATGCTCTGCTGTCACCATCCGCCGCGTGAGCTGCTCGAAGCCCACTGTGTATGCGGTTGTGAAGCCGGCAACTATCTTCTCGGCGCACACAGCGACGGCAGGGTCTGCGGCTGTTCGTTCCTGCCCGCCCTCGATCTCACCATTGACGATCTGCAACAGCAATGGCATACGGCGGATGCACTGCGGCAATACCGCGACTGGTCGCGGATGGGAACCGAACCCTGCGCCTCTTGCCCCTACCTGAGCATTTGCAAAGGCGGGTGCCATGCGGTATCCCTTGCCGTCTGCAACGATATCGACGCCCCCGATCCTGATTGTCCGATGGTAAGGGAACTACTGGACCGGTAGATACACATTTTTTCAACAAGGATGGAGCAATGATGAAGAGCATCGTATCACTCATTGTACTAATGCTGATCGTGGCTGCAGGAGCCGCACTGCTGTTTCCAAAGCAGAAAAACCATGTTCCGCTGCATCTTCTTGCCGGGGGCGGATTGCGTCCGGCAGTGGAAAAACTTGCCGCCGCTTTTGAGACCAAAACAGGAATACCAGTTGAACCTGACTACGGCGGGAGCGGACTTATCCTCTCCCGTGCACGCAAGAACAACGGTGCCGACCTCTTCTTTCCCGGTGACGCATGGTATGTTGACCGCCTGCAGCAGCTTGACAGTACTGTCGCGAAACGCTCTACAGTCGCCTGGTTCGTTCCGGTGATTATCGTGGGCAAAGGGAATCCCAAAGAAATATACCATATCGATGATCTGGCACGTCCCGGCCTTCGCATCGGGCTTGGAGATGCAAAGGCCTGCCAGGTCGGACGCGTTGCACAGCAGATACTTGACAGCGCAGGGGTACATCCGCCGAAGGACAATCTGCAGTACGCACTCACGGTCAATGAACTCGGTGTGTGGGTCACGATGAAAAACGTGGATGCGGCAATTGTGTGGGATGCGATAGCTGCAACAATGGCTGATGCCGTCGATGCGGTAGCCATCGCTCCCGAAAAAACGGTGAACTCCGAGGTGGTGCTTGCACGACTGACGCACGCCCGTTCCGCAGATGATGCAGACGCATTCCTGAGATTCGTCAGCGGCAGCGAAGGAGCAACGATATTGCGGGCGGCGGGATACAGGACCGAAAAACCGTAATCCGTCGTTCCCGATGACGCCCTGTATGCCGCTTTTTTGACACGAACCTATTTTTAAGGAAAAGGGCAGACACATCCGACAGGCCGACCTGAGGCATTCGAAACATTCAGTCCGGCCCGACGGATGCAAACGACGGAATATCCTTAGTCAACATCAATTTCACCGGAGAATGACCGTGGGCACTCAGGAAAATACATCAGTCAATAATTCCGGTCGCAGCCTCATGAAATACCTCTTCAACCGTTTCTATACCATTGCCGCGGAATGTGCAAATAACCTGCCCGAAAATAACCGGCCTGAAGTCCTCCACGACCTGCGGGTCGCCCTCCGCAGGCTCCGACGGGCATTGACGGTTTTCAGGAAAGGACTTGACGATGAACCGTTGCGTAAACGATGCATAAAAGCGATCCGGCAGTTTTCACATGATGCGGGCAGGTATCGTGACCACGATGTCTGGCTCATGACGATCCGGCAGTTCGGGCAGGATCCGCAGGTCGAACACGACACCGGCTGGCAGCGGTTCAGGGAGACCGCCGAGAGTATATCCGTACATGAGCTGCAGCATGAAGAACACCTTTCCGGTTCATACGATACACTGCTCTCCGTACTCTGTTCGCTCCCCGGTATCGGCAGTGCGGAACCGGCCGCCCCTTCCGGCAGGGACATCAGATCATTTGCAAAGAAACAGGTAAACCGGTCCGCAAAAAAGGTGCGCGCATCGTTGGGCGACTACCGTACCTGGACCGCCGAAGAACTCCACCGGTTCAGACGTGTCTGCAGAAATGCACGTTACGTCTGCGAGTTTTTCGCGCCGCAGCTCCCGAAAGCGGTCGACAGATGGGCCGGCCGGTTCAGGGAGATCGCCGACAACCTCGGCACCATCCATGATATCGATGTCTCGCTTGCCGAGCCCTTCGGCATCAGCCTGCCGCCGGTGTATCGCGACCATCTCATGGAATGCCGGAAGTCAAAAATGAAACGCATGAAGGAACATGCCCGCTGGATCAGGGCATTGAAGAACAGGGTTGTCTGAACAGGTATCCGCACTGCTTCCACCGCCGGTAAACGCATGGCATACTCGACGGATGCCAATCATATCACCCTGAGACCGGTTGACCGGGCATCAATGCGGTTTGAACTGAAGATGACGGTCATCGACAGCAGAAGCGAGGTTCTCGTAAGAACCCGCTGCATAACGTACGAACCTGTCTGCAGAATACGCAAACGCACCGTCCCGCGGTTCGACCGTTACCGTACCACACACATGAACTACTGGGGAATTGTGGAAGAACCGGTGAAAGTAACCGCCGCACCGACGGTCACTCTGACCCATCGGTAACGGAAAACACACAGGCTCCCCGGCACCGGTCGTCGGGAGTCGGTGTTCCCTGTCTGCTCATCGGCACGGTTTCTTCGCCGGAGGGAATCTGAAAACGGAGAGGTACCACAAGGGGAAAAAGGAAGCACGAGTTTTACTCATGATACGTCGCCGGCCTTTTGCCATCCGGTCACGTTGTCAGTAACCGTCCGATAAGTTCCGCCACATCCGCCTGATTCCGGAGATTGTACCGGGCAAGGGACTCGACCAGTCCGACCTTGACGGTTACGGCATCCTGCGGGAGAACCCTGAAGATATCCTCGTCAGTCCGGTCGTCGCCGATCGCCATGATGAAATCATATGCTTCTTCACGGATAAATGATAGTGCGGCGCTTCCCTTGTCGTACCCCGAACGCCTGATTTCAACGACCTTGTGTCCGTCCATAATATACAGATGCGGATTGTGAGCGGTCAGGTTGCGGAGTTCCTCCCGCAACTGATTTGTTTTCGTCGCCGCGAGATCAGGGTCGGCATTGCGGAAATGCCATGCAAGCGACGTCGTCTTCTCCTCGACGAATGATCCTGCGCAGTGATCGCTGTACCGCTGCAGAATCGGAAAAACGGGCGTTTTCCAGTCCTGGTCGTCATCACCCTCCCCGGTCCAGGCGTCGCCCGGCTTCTTGACATACGCTCCGTGTTCGGCTATGAGGTACACATTGAGACCGCCGAACTGTTCTTCAAGGAACCTGCAGACCCGGCCGCTGATGATGACGACGCGATTGTTGACATCCTCCGAAAGTTTCTTCACCATGTCAACCGTCGGTTCCGTGGGAATCGCCAGATCGGGAAACCGTGAAAAGGGAACGAGCGTTCCGTCGTAATCGAGAAATATGATTCGTTTCGAGCTTCGGCGGTACCGGTCCGCGATGGTTTCCCCGGTTGCCTTGTCCATGACACTGATTCTTCGCATATGCTGTTCCCGTTTCACTGTTTCCACACTCTCCATGCTGTCGTTCGCCCAGGAAAAAACGTCGTAATTCCTCAGACGTTTTCTCATATGATCCATACGGAGTACCCGCTCGCGCACCGGCAGCAGAAGCGCACGATTGATCGCTTCCGCTATTTCGTTGTTGTCAATAGGATTGATGAGCAGCGCATCGCTGAGTTCGTCGGCCGCACCCGCCATTTCACTGAGGATAAGCACCCCGTTCCCCTCCGCCTGGCAGGCCACGTATTCTTTACAAACAAGATTCATCCCGTCCCGCAGGGGAGTGATGAGCGCGACGTCGCTGATGGTGTAAAGAGCCACCAGCTCGTTGAACGGCACCGACCGGTACTGGTACACGACCGGACGCCAGGTGATGTTGCTGAATTTGCCGTTGATGCGGCCGACAAGCGCTTCAATCTCCTTTTTCATCTCCTGATAGGAGCCGATCGTATCACGCGAGGGAATGACGATCATGTTGAAGACCACTTTTTCATGCCACTCGGGATAATGCTCCAGAAAGAGTTCGAAACTTTCGAGCCGGTTGAGAAATCCCTTTGTATAGTCAAGCCGGTCAATCGAAAAGACGAGCCGCAATTCGTTGAGGTTCCCCTTGAGGTGTACGATCTCCTGCTCCACCTCGATCGATCGCGATGCGCGATCGAATTTACTGTAGTCTATTCCGATCGGAAAAGCATCCACTTTCACGGAACGCCCCTCGGAAACGACCATGTCGGCGGCGATGTCGGCACCGAGCGTACGCGACACCGACCTGAGGAAATACTGAACATAGTCGTTGACCTGGAAGCCGACAAGGTCGGCACCGAGCATGCCGTTGAGGATCGCTTCGCGCCACGGCCGCTTCATCATCCTGAATGTTTCGAACGACGGAAACGGAATGTGAAGAAAAAAGGCCGTTGACGCATCAACCAACTTTTCCCGTATCATTCCCGGAAGAAGCATCAGCTGATAATCATGAATCCAGATGAAGTCCCTCGGGCCCGCGATGGAGACTATTTTGTCAAGAAATAACCGCTGTGCCCCGACATAGGCATCAAAAAACGAATCGTCGTAGGTAGCATAGTTCTGAAAATAATGAAACAGGGGCCAGATCAGTTTATTCGAGAAACCGGCATAGTACCGTTCATTGACATCGTCATCGATGATGACCGGTTCGATACCGATTGTCTCTCCCTCCACCTCACCATACCCGTATTCCAGTTCCTCTTCCTCCCCTTTTCCGACCCAGATAATCCGTTTTTCACCTGATTCGTCGTCACTATACCGGTACTTCTCGGAAAGTGAAGCGATTGCCGATACAAGACCGCCCGAATTCTGGACGATTCGCTGTTTCCCGCCGACTATCTTCAGTTTGAAGGGAAGCCGGTACGAGACTATTATAATACGTTCGTAGTCGGAAAACAG
>Ga0316575_10000328_pt1 | contig 13442 bp, 10 predicted proteins | sample J5NA_FD_203072 | JGI IMG/M metagenome (GOLD analysis project Ga0316575, IMG submission 203072) | Rhizosphere microbial communities from salt marsh grasses in Alabama, United States - J5-7_050615r2r3 | ecosystem: Host-associated > Plants > Roots > Rhizosphere | place: USA: Alabama | collected...
TGTTGCGACAGTTGCGCCGGTGCACGACCACGCCGCGGCCGCGGGTGACGAAACCGACCAGCTTGTCGTAGGGCACCGGTCGGCAGCAGGTGGCCATCTGGGTCATCAGGTCTTCGACACCCTCGACGACCACCTCGGAGCGGCGGGCCCGGGGCAGGGCGGTCGGCTGCTTGGGTTCGGGCGATGTTTCAGCTGCCTCCTGGCGCTCGGCGCGCGGTTCGCCGACTTGGCGTGCGACATGGCCAGGTGCCACATCGCCGCGGCCGATCGCGGCGAGCAGGTCGTCGCCCTTCTGCAGGTTATAGCGCGGCGCAAGCTTATCCAGCGGTGGCTTTGTGTCGATGCCGAGGCGCGCGAGCTCCTTGTCGAGCTGGGTGCGGCCCTCGGCCAGATAACGGTCGTAGTCCTGCAGCTTGAACCACTGGCGCACCCGGTTGCGCGCCCTTGCCGTGACCATGTAGCCGTGGTGCGGGCTGAGCCAGTCCCGGCTCGGGGTGGCGTTCTTCTGCGTCAGGATCTCCACGGTATCCCCGCTGCCGAGCTGGTAGTTCAGCGGCACGATACGCCCGTCGACCCGCGCTCCCCGGCAGCGGTTGCCGATCTCCGAGTGGATCGCATAGGCAAAGTCCAGCGGCGTGGCGCCCTTCGGCAACTCGATGACCTTGGCTTGCGGCGTCAGCACATAGACATGCACCGGCTCGAACTCGGCCTTGAAGCGCTCGACGAAGTCGCCGCCTTGATCGCCCTCGCTTTGCAGCTCCAGCCAATTGCGCATCCAGACCACGCGGCGCTGGAACTCCGGGTCGTGCCCCTTGGATTCCTTGTAGGCCCAGTGCGCGGCCACACCGAGCTCGGCGTGCTCATGCATCTTATGGGTACGGATCTGCACCTCCAGCGGCTTGTCCTCGGGGCCGATGACGGCGGTGTGCAGTGATTGGTACATGTTGCCCTTCGGCGTGGCGATATAGTCGTCGAACTCCTTTGGGATGTGGCGCCACAGACCGTGCACGATGCCGAGGGCCATGTAGCAGGCGGGGATGTCGTCCACCATGACGCGCACCGCGCGCAGGTCGAAGATGTCGGCGATGTCGACGCCCTTGCGCTGCATCTTGCGCCAGATGCTGTAGATATGCTTCGGCCGGCCCGTGATGTCCGCGCGCAGACCGACGCGCTCGAATTCCTGGCGCAGGATGTCGATGACCCCTTTGATGTAGTCCTGTCGCTCCTCGCGGCGCTCGCGCAGCAGCTTGGCGATGCGCTTGTACTCGTCCGGCTCCAGATAGCGCAGCGCTAGGTCTTCGAGCTCCCATTTGATCTGCCAGACGCCGAGGCGGTTCGCCAACGGCGCGTAGACTCGCCGCGTGTCCTCCGCCAGCTCCTGCTGTCGCGCACGCTCCAGGTGCTTGGCCATGCGCATCAGATGCAGGCGTTCGGCCAGGACGACCAACACGACGCGCACGTCCTCGGCGATGCCGAGCAGCAATCGGCGCAGGTTCTCCTCGTGCTCGTGCTGGTCCTTCTCGGCGATCACGCGCTCGACGTTGGTGAGCTGGCCGATGCGGCCGAGGTCGGCGACCATCCGCGCGAGACCGGTGCCGAAACGTTGGCCAAGGTCGGCCTCGGTCGTGCCGTCGCGTCCGAGGCAGCCGTTCAGCAGCGCAGCGCACAGGGTTTCGGCGTCCATCCGCAGCCCGAACAGGATGTCGGCCGTGGACAGTCGGTGGCGGGCCTCGGACTCGCCGGTCTCCAGCCGATGTCCGCCGCGGCACTGAATCATCAGCGTACAGGCCGCGCCCATGCGCTCGCACTCCTCGACTGGATAATGCGCCGCGAGGCCGTCGAGCCAATGACGGCTGGCCGCCACGTCGTCCGGCTCGGCCTCGGGCAGGTTGTAGCTGGGTTTAACCATCGGAAGAAGTGGCTAGGTGCTAGGCGCTAGGGCTCCTCGCAACTCGCTTCTGACCGCTAGCCGCTTACCAAAGCACATGACTGACCAGGCCATCGGCGAGCTTCGGCTCGAACCAGGTGGACTTCGGCGGCATGACCTCGCCGGCATCGGCCACTGCCATCAGGTCATCCATGCGTGTGGCGTGCAGCGAGATGGCGACGCGCATGTCACCGGAGTCGACGCGCGCCGCGAGCCCATCGAGGCCGCGAATGCCACCGACGAAGTCGATCCGCTCGTCGCGGCGCGGGTCGACGATGCCGAGGATTGGCTCGATCAGATTATCTTGCAACAGGCTGACATCGAGCCGTCCGACCGGATCGTCCCAGGGGACCCGCGCGGGGTCGAGTACCAACCGATACCAGTTCCCGTCCAGATACATGCCGAACTCCGCCGTACACGCCGGCTGCACCGGCTCGGCGCTCTGTTGCACCTGGAACGGGATCGCGATGCGCCGCAGAAAGGTCGCGGCGTCGAGCCCGTGCAGGTCACGGACGACCCGGTTGTACGGGAGGATCTGCATCTGATCGTGCGGGAAAATCACCGACAGGAAGTACTCATGGGCGGCAGCCGGGTCCGGATCGGCGGCGCGCCTGGACCTGGCGATGCGCGCGGCGGCGGCGGAACGATGATGGCCGTCGGCGACATATAGGCTGTCTAGCGCCTCGAAGCATACGCCGAGACGCTCGATGATCGCTTCGTCGTCGACCACCCACAGCGCATGCTGGACGCCGTCGGCGGCGGTGATGTCGAGCTCAGGTGCGGATTCGCAGGCGCGTGCCAGCAGCGCGTCGATAGCGGTGTTGGCACGATAGACCAGGAACACCGGCCCGGTCTGGGCATCCAGCGCATCGATCTGGCGGACGCGGTCGTCCTCCTTCACCGGGCGCGTGAACTCGTGCTTCTTGATGCGGTCTGCCTCGTAGGCGGCCACCGAGGCTGCGGCGACCAACCCCGTCTGCCGATGGCGGCCCATGGTCAGCCGATAGACGTAGTAGCAGGGCGCGGCGTCGCGGATCAGCACTCGCTCGGCGAGCATCTGCTCGAGGTTCGCGCGGGCCTTGGCGTAGACCGCCGGATCGAACGGGTGGATGTCCTCGGGCAGGTCCACCTCCGGGCGGGAGATGTGCAAGAAGCTCCAGGGACGGCCGGCGACCATCTGGCGCGCCTCGGCTGCATTCATCACGTCGTAGGGCGGCGCCGCGACATCGGCGGCGCGGCCCGGGGCCGGACGCAGGCCGGCGAAGGGCTTGATTAAAGGCATTGCGGGAGTGGCGCGGTTCCGGGTTCTAGTTTCTCGATGCCAGCGACCAGCCGCCAGCAGCTGGGCAACGGCTCAGCGCGTCGGCGGGGCGTACAACAGCCCGCCGTTGGTCCAGAGGGCATTCAGGCCGCGCTTGATGTTGAGCCCGGACTTTGCGCCGAGGTTGCGCTCGAATACCTCGCCGTAGTTGCCGACTTGCTTGATCACCCGGTAGCCCCATCCCTTTTCGACACCCAGGGCTGCGGACGTGGCGCCGTCCAGGTCAAGCAGTGTGCGCAGGTCGTCGCTGGTGGCGCGCTCCTTGGCGGTCGAGACATTGTTGGCGTCGATGCCCATCTCCTCCGCATCGATCAGGGTGTAGAGCGTCCAACGCACCAGCTTGAACCAGCGCGGCTCGCCGCTGCGCACGGCAGGACTGAGCGGCTCCTTGGAGATCACCTCCGGCAGGATGCGCTGGGCGGCGGGCTCTGCGAGGGTCGAACGTAGACCGTAGAGCTGCGAGTGGTCGGTGGTCAGGGTCGTGCATTCGCCCTTCAGGTAGGCATCGCGCGCATCATCCAACGTTGGATAGAGCTTCAGCTCCAGGCGCATGCGGTTGCGTGTGAAGTAGCGTCGAGCATTGTCTGCGCTGGTGGTGCCGCTGAGCGCGCAAACCTTGGCGTCGTCCAACTCCAGCGTGCTGAGCAGCCCGGAGGCGCGCGGCACCATGAAGCCTTGGCCGTCGAAGTACAGGATGCCGACAAAGCTGACCCCCTGATTGATCTCGCGATCCGCCGTCCAGGTGGTGTTGCGGGCGAGCAGGTCGATCTTGCCATCGCGCAGCGGCGCGAAGCGGTCATCGGAGCTGATCGGAACGAATGCGACCCGCTCCGACGAGCCCAGCACGGCGGCGGCCACGGCACGGCAGAAATCGACATCGATGCCGCTCCAGTGACCGTTGGTGTCCTGCAGGGACAGCCCGGGGACTTCGCCGTTGACACCGCAGCGCAACAGGCCGCGGTCCTTGATTGCGTCCAAGGTATCGGCGCCTGCCGAAGGCACCAAGGCGAGTAGGCTCAGGGCAGTCAGCCAAGTCCGCGCACGGACCATGTTGTGCCGAATCGTCACGAACGGTCCTCCCGTTTCTGTAGCGTGGTTCGTCGTGTCATGGGCGCCGGCTCAGCGAGCCCCGCGGCGCGCGTGGATCGGCACTGTTACCAGCTGAGCAGCGTCCACTGCGGGACATTGTTCGTCAGGTCCGGTCCGCCCCGTCGCCAGGTCATGTCGCCGGAGCCGTCCTCGTCGACCAGATAGTAGGGCGCCCCCGCGGATGGCGTAATCTTCATCATGTATGTGTTGTGATTGACGCTGTATTCCTCGACCGTGCGGTTGTCGTATTCCTTGACGGTGACCGACGGCTGCAGGTCGTCGGGGGTCACGCGGAGGTCGAGATCGGAGGGCGAAACCTGCGCCTGACACAGCCCCGCGCAGAGCGATGCGACCACCGGCACGACCGACCGTCGAAGGTGCATGGAGAGACTTGAGGGGGGGTACACGTCGATCATGGTAGCAGGAACGCCGGCGCGGGGCAGCGGACGGCGACCCGCGGCTCCCCCGCCGCCGCGTTCGTCCACGGGTGCCTCAACCGGCCTCGCGCAGTGCCGCCAGCGGCGGGCGCACCAGCGCCCCGTAGGTCCCGAGAGTACCGGCCAGGCCGATCAAGGCACCGCTGCCGAGCACGCCGACGACCCATAGCCAGAGGTTCCACGCGAACGGCAGGCCGAGCAGCTCGCGCGCCAGGACCAAGCCCGTCAGCTCGGCGAACAGCGACGCGATCAGCCCGGCGAGCAGTCCGGTGACGGTGAACTCGACCAGCAGGCTGCGCAGTAGCTGGCGGCGTTCGGCGCCGAGGGTGCGCAGCACGCCGTGCTCGACGCGGCGCGCCGAAAGGCTGGCCTGAATGCCGGCGTACATGACCAGCAGCCCGGCCGCCAGCGTGAACGCGAAGACGTATTCCACCGCCAGAATGCCCTGCTCGATGATCCCCCGCACCTGGCCGAGCAAGGTGCCCACATCGATCAGCGTCAGACTCGGGAAGCTGTGCAGCAGCTGCGCGACCACCGGCTCGCGCGCCGCGGGCAGAAAGAAGCTCGTGACATAGGTCGCCGGCTGCCCCTGCAGCAGCGACGGCGGCGCGACGACGAAGAAGTTCACATTGAAACTGTCCCACTGCACCTTGCGCAGGCTGGTGACCGGTGCCGCGATCTCCTGACCGGCGACCCAGAAACGCAGCTCGTCGCCAAGGGCGATGCCGAGGGTCTCGGCGATACCGTCCTCCACCGAGAACTGCGGCGGCGCGTCGGCATTCGGCCACCAGTGGCCGGCAACGATCTCGTTGTCGGCCTGGGGCGCGACGGCGAAGCTCAGGTTGAATTCGCGCTCGGCCAGGCGCCGCGCGCGCGGATCGGCGAACTCGCTGGCCGCGACCGGGTTGCCGCCGATGGCGGTCAGGCGTCCGCGGATCATCGGATAGATGCCGGCCGTGTCGATCCCGTTGGCGGCGAAGAACTCCCGCAGCGGGTCGACCTCGTTGGGCTGGATGTTGATCAAGAAACGGTTCGGTGTCCCCTCCGGCAGGGTCTGCTGCCAGCTCTGCAGCAGGTCCAGACGCACCACGGCGAGCAGCAGCAGGGCCAGGATGCCGAGGCCGAAGCCGACAATCTGCAGGATCGCCGCGGCCGGTCGGCGCGCCAGGCCGGCGAGGCCGAGGCGCCAGATGCCGCGGCTGCGCGCCGCCGCGAGTCCGGCCAGCCAGACCATCAGCGCGCCGAGCGCCACCAGCACCAGGATGGCTGCCGTAACCCCGCCGAGGAGCTTGACGGCCAGCTGCAAGTCGGCAGCCTGCCAGAGCACCAGCAGGATCAGCGCGCCTGCCGCGGCGCCTGCAGCCAGCGCCACCGAGCCGCGCGGCGTACCGAGGTCGCGCCGCAGCACCCGCAGCGGCGCGATCTCGGCAAGCTGGAGCAGTGGCGGCAGTGCGAAGCCGGCCAGTGCGACCAGTCCGGTGCCAATGCCAACCGCGACCGGCTTCAGCGAAGGCGGTGGCAGATCGCTGCCGAACCAGTCGCGCAAGAGCAGGATCAACCCCTGCTGGCCGACATAGCCGAGGGCGCAGCCGACCAGGCTGGCGAGCAGTCCGAATACCAGTAGCCGCAGCGTGAAGACCCGTGTCAGTAGGTGTCGCGGGGCGCCGAGGCAGCGCATCACAGCGACCGTATCGGTCTGGCGCTCCACCAGGCGCCGGCTTGCCAGCGCAATGGCGGCGCCGGCCACCAGCAGCGTGCTGAGCGCCGCCAGGTGCAGGAAGCGCGACGCGCGCCCGACCGCCGTTTCGAACTCGGGGCGCGCGTCGCGGGCGTCGATGAGCTGCGCGTTGGCGGGTAGCTGCGGCTTGACCCAGGCCGCAAAGTCGTTGACCGTGCGGACATCGCCGGCCACCAGCAGGCGGTGCTCGACCCGGCTCGCGGCCGTGACCAGGCCGGTATCGGCGACGCTGGCGAGGTTGATCATGACTCGCGGTGCGATCTGCCAGAAGTTGCCGCCGCGATCGGGCTCGTAGGCGACCAGGCGGGTCACCGTGAACTGTCGCCGGCCGAGACCGATCTCGGCACCAAGTGCCGCGCCCAGGGAGTAAAGAAGGCGCGGCTCGACCCAGGCCTGGCCGGCCGGCGGAGGACCGGTCACCGGCTGCTCTGGGGCATCGGCTGCGGTCTTCAATCGCAGCTTGCCGCGCAGCGGATAGGCGTCATCCACCGCCTTGACCTGCACCAACTGGCTGTCGTCGCCGGACAGCACGACACTGCTGAAGGACAGGGTGCGGGCGATGCGCAGACCCCGCGCGCCTGCCTGGTCGGCGAATTCCGCCGGGATCGGGCTCGACGACTCCACGGCCAGATCCGCGGCGATCAGCTCCCCGCCCTGACGTTGCATGGCGCCCTCGATGCGGTCCGTGAAGAAGCCCACCGCGGTGATCGCGGCCACCGTCAACACCAGCGCGGCCGATAGCAGATACAGCTCGCCGCTGCGCCAGTCGCGCCGCAGCAAGCGCAGCGACAGGCCCCAGGTGCTCACGGCAGCGGCTCCAGGCGGCCGTCGTGCATGCCCAGACGGCGGTCGCAGCGCTCGGCCAGGGCCGGGTCGTGGGTCACCAGCACCAGCGCGGCGCCGGCATCGGCGCGCAGCGTGAACAACAGGTCGATGATGCGTGCGCCGGTGGCCTGGTCTAGGTTGCCGGTGGGTTCGTCGGCGAACAGGACCTGGGGGCCGGGGGCGAAGGCGCGGGCAATCGCAACGCGTTGCTGCTCGCCGCCGGAGAGCTGCCGCGGGTAGTGTCCTGCGCGCGCTGCGAGGCCGACCCGCTCCAGGGCATCGACGGCGGTGGCCTTGGCATTTCGAGCGCCGCTGCCATTGTGTGCCGCGCGCAGCTCCAGCGGCAGCAGAATGTTCTCCAGTGCGGTCAGAGTCGGCAGCAGCTGGAAGTTCTGAAAGACGAACCCGACTCGGCCGCTGCGCAGCGCGGCGCGGCCGTCCTCGTCCAGCGTGCCCAGGGACGCGCCGCACAGCTCGACGCTGCCGCCGCTGGCCTGATCCAGTCCGGCCAGCAGTCCGAGCAGTGTCGATTTGCCGCTGCCGGAGGCGCCGACGATAGCGACGGCCTCGCCGGCCGCGATCTCGAGGTCGAGGTCGTCGAGGATGGTCAGACGTCCGCCGGGGCCGTTAACATGTTTCGCGAGCCGCTCGGCGCGGCAGAGGAGTTCTGGGTTGTTCATGCGATCGGGGTCAATGCTGTGTCGAACGCTGCTGCTGGCGATGCTGATCGCGGCCATGCCGGCGCGCGGCGCTGGTGCGCCGGTGGTGCTGGTGCTTGGAGACAGCCTGAGCGCGGGTTACGGGATCGGTCTGGAGCAGGGCTGGGTCAGTCTGCTGCAGGCACGCATCGCCGCGGCCGGACTGCCGCATCGGGTCATCAATGCCAGCATCTCCGGTGACACCACCAGCGGTGGCGCGGCACGCCTGCCGAGGCTGTTGGAAGCGAATCGACCCGCGGTCGTGATCATCGAGCTCGGCGCCAACGACGGCCTGCGCGGCTTCTCGCCGCCGCAGATCGAGGCGGCGCTCGCCGGACTGGTGGAGCGTGTGCAAGCGGCGGGCGCGCGTCCGTTGCTGATCGGCGTGCGTCTTCCGCCCAACTACGGTGCGGACTACAGCGAGCGGTTTCAACGCGTCTATGCCGACGTCGCCGGGCGCTACGACATCGCCCTTGTGCCGCGGCTGCTCGCTGGCGTTGCCGAGCATCCCGACCTGATGCAGGCGGACGGGCTCCATCCGGTTGCGGCCGCGCAGTCGCGGATGCTGGAGAATGTTTGGCCGGTGCTGCTGCCGCTGCTGCAGGCAAGCGCAGCATCGAGGGCGGATTGACGGCTGCTGGGTCGGCGAGAAGGACCAGGCGGCCATGACAGCAACGGTTGCAACTAACGTCCACGGCACGGTGCCACCCCGCAAGATCAAGCGTTTGTTTCATCGTAAGGGTTTGTAGTCATGCAGAGAGTAACCATCGTCGGCTGCGGGTTCGGGGCGTTGACCTCGGTGCAGACGCTGCGCGAGGTCGGATTCAAGGGCGATATCACCGTCGTCAGCCCGCGCGCGGAGTTCGTCTACTACCCGGGCTTGATCTGGGTGCCGTCCGGTCTGCGCCGCGGTGACGACCTGCGCCTCGACCTGAAGGGCTTCTTCCGGCGCATGGGCGTGAGCCATGTGGCCGCGGAGGCCACTGGTCTGCGCGACGGCGGGCGCCTGCTCGAGACCAGCGCACGTGAGGTCCAGAACGACGGCCTGATCATTGCCAGCGGCGGGCGCTTCATCAAGAAGCTGCCCGGTATCGAGCATGCGATTACACCCTGTGAAGGCATCGCCGCTGCGGAGCAGATTCGTGACCGGCTCAAGGCCCTGGAAGGTGGCACGGTGGCGATGGGCTTCTCCGGCAATCCGAACGAGCCCGCGTCGATGCGCGGCGGTCCGATCTTCGAGTTCCTGTTCGGCCTGGATCGGCAACTGCACCGCGAGGACCGCCGCGAGCGCTTCCGCATCGTGTTCTTTACGCCGGCCGAGCGCCCCGGCAACCGGCTCGGACCCAAGGCCGTCGACAAGCTGCTGGCGGCGATGCACAAGGCCGGGATCGAGACCCACCTGGGCCACAAGCTGAAGGGCTTCGCCGCCGACAAGGTGATGACCGAGGGCGGCGATATCGCCGCCAATCTGATCGTCTTCATGCCCGGCATGACCGGCAACCAATGGTTCGACAACACCGATTTGCCCCGCTCGCCGGGCGGACTGCTGCAGGCCGATGCCCAGTGCCGTGTGCCGGGCTTCGAGCGTGTCTATGTCGTCGGCGATTCTGGCAGCTTTCCGGGGCCGGAATGGATGCCGAAGCAGGCGCACATGGCGGACTTGCAGGCCAAGGCCGCGGCCAAGAACCTGGCCGCCGAGCTGGCCGGTCGCGAGCCGACCGCGACCTTCGAGGTCGAGCTGCTGTGCATCGTCGACGCCAACGACCGCGGCATGGTGGTCTGGCGCACCGAGCGGCGCAATCTCGTGTTGCCCTGGTCGCCGGCCTTCCACTGGCTGAAGCGGTTCTTCGAGTGGTGGTATTTGCGGCACTATCGGTAGAGCCGCGAGCCGCTGGCTCAGTAGACCGCGGCCTTGCCGTACTTGCGCTTCAGGTCCCGCGACAGCGGCTTGATGATATCGGCGACGGCATCGCTTCGGCCTGAGGCGCGGCCCTTGTAGGTCTCGTCGAGGCCGATCTCGCCGGTACTCTTGCGCCGGACACGCACCCGCAAACTGACCCTCTCCGGCCCGCGGGCGCCGCGATCGGCGGCAAGGATGCTGGGATCGATGATGACCTCGGCCTCGTTGTACTGGTCCGGGGCGGACAGCTGCTGCACGCTGGCGAAGATCGCCGCGGTCTCGAGCCCATGCACGAGCTCGGCCTGCATTCGCAGTCGCTCGGCGGCGCTGAGGGTCGACCGGCCACCGGCCACCGGCGTCACCGCAGCCGCGAGGGGACCGCGATAGGCCTCTGCCTCGCCCACCGAGACACTGGTAGACGAGCAGCCCACGAACAGGACGGCAAGCAAGGCGACACTGAGAGCCCGATACATCGGCATGGTCTCCTGACAACTTCGATTTGCAGTGGTGGGCACGGGTCGCGCCTATTTTGGCGCGTCGAGGCGGGCGCCGTCACCTGGTCGTACCGACGCTGGTCTCAGCCCTGAAGCATGACCGAGCCTCCCCAGCAACGGCGCCGTCGGGCGGGGCGTTGAGGAATTTTGTTGTCGCAAAAGCAGGGCTAGACATTCGCGCGGGACTTCGGCAGGATAGCGTCGGCAGAGTGGGTCTGCCCCGAAGCCGACGGAGGTCCCGCAATGGGCGATGCAGAGCAAGGCGTCTGGGTGCAGAGCGGCCGGGTGTTCAGCGCCGGGGAGATCGCGCAGATTCGCGCGACGGTCGCCTGGCTGCCGAAGCTTCCGCGCACGGAGGTGGCGGCGACGGTGTGCGAGCACCTGTGCTGGCATACCGCGACCGGGACGCCGAAGGTGCATGCCTGCGGGCAGTTGCTCGCGCGCCTGGAGACGGCCGGCCTGGTGCAGTTGCCGGCGTTGCGTGCGAGTCCGCCGCGGCGCAGGCCGCCGCCGGCGCCGCCTGCAACCGTGGCGGGGTCCGAGGCGCCACTGAGTGGGTCGTTCTCGGCGCTGGGGCCGGTGCAGCTGGAGGTGGTGCACACCCGCGCGCAGGTGGCACAGTGGAAACGCGCCGTGGCCTGCCATCACCCGTTGGGCGAGCGCGGCGGCTTCGGCTACCGGCTGCGCTACTTCATTGTCGCCGGCGAGCGCACGCTCGGCTGCGTGATGTTGGCCGGTGCCGCGCGGGCCTTGGCGGTGCGCGATGCCTGGATCGGTTGGGATGCGTCGCGGCGCAGCGCCAACCTGATGCGGGTGCTCAACAACAACCGCTTCCTGATCTTCCCGCAGGTGCAGGTCCCGCATCTGGCCAGCCACGTGCTCGGACAACTGGCGCGGCGGGTGGCGGCGGATTGGCGGGAGCACTGGGGCTTCACGCCGCTGCTGCTGGAGACCTTCGTCGATCCGCAACGCTACCGCGGCACCTGCTACCGCGCCGCCGGTTGGCAGGTGCTCGGGCAGAGCAGCGGGCGCGGTCTGGCGCGCCCCGGCAAGACCTATCAAAGCCATCCGCGGCTGGTGCTGGTCAAGCCGTTGCAGGCCGACTGGCGCGAGCGGCTCTGCAACGCGACGCCCAAGCAGCCATGAGCAAGCCCTGCCGTCGCCCCAAGCGCGCCACGATCAAGGCCGAGCGCCGCGCCAAGCGGGCGCAGGAGCAGGCGTTGCGCGAGCACCTGCGCCAAGCCGGCCAGGCGCCGCCGGCCGCGGCCGCGCTGCCCAATCGGCTCTCGACCTACGCCGACATCGCGGAGGAACAGCAGGCGCGCGAAGCGGCGGTGAGCGGACAGCTCGGCCTCTTGCGCAACCACCTGCCGCTGCTGCTCGCGCGCTTGGCGCGCATCCCCGATGCGCGCAACCCACGCAAATGTCGGCACAAGCTCACGGTCTTGCTGCTCTACGGGTTGTTGATGTTCGTCTTCCAGTTTGCCTCGCGCCGCGCGGTCAACCGCGAGCTGACCCGCCCGCAGTTCGAGGCCAACCTGCGCCTCTTGTTTCCCGAGCTGCAGACGCTGCCGCATGCCGACACCCTGTATCGGCTGCTGGCGAGGATCGACGTCGGCGACATCGAAGCGGCGCACGTCGCGCTGGTACAACGGCTGCTGCGCGGCAAGACGTTTCGCCGCTACCTGATCAACAACTGCTACCCAATCGCCATCGACGGCTCGCAAAAGCTCGCCCGCGACGTCTGCTTCGACGCGCCGCTGCTCGCGCGCACCCACGCCACGGGCGAGCAGGCGCGCACGCAGTACTACGTCTACGTGCTCGAGGCCAGCCTCGCGTTTCGTGACGGCTTGGTCATCCCGCTGCTGAGCGAGTTTCTCGATCACGCCCAAGGCGATACCGACAACGACAAGCAGGACTGCGAGCTGCGCGCGTGCACGCGCCTGTGCGAGCGGCTCAAGCGTTACTTCCCGCGCCTGCCGATCCTGCTGCTGCTCGACGGGCTCTATGCCAACGGTCCACTGATGCGCCGCTGCGCCGCGTACCACTGGCAGTTCCTGATCGTGCTCCGGGACAACAGCCTGAGCACCGTGTGGGAGGAATTCCACGCGCTCTCGGTGTTGACGCCCGACAACCGCCACCAACAGCACTGGGGCGGGCGCGCCCAGCACTTCACCTGGGTCAACGACATCGACTACAGCTTCCGCGAGGACGGCACCCACCACCGCCTGCGCCTGCATGTGGTCGTCTGCGAAGAGACCTGGCAAGCGGTCGATGAGCGCGGCGTGCTCCTCGACAAGCAGGCCCGCCATGCCTGGCTGTCCAGCCGCCCGCTCTCGGCGGCCAATGTGCACCAGCGCTGCAACCTCGCCGCGCGCCACCGCTGGGGCATCGAGGCAGGCTTCCTGGTGGAGAAGCACCAGGGCTACCACTACGAGCATGCCTTCGCGCTCGACTTCAACGCCCTGAGCGGCTACCACCTGCTCATGCGCATGGCGCATCTGTTCAATACCCTAGCGCGGTTCGCCGAGCACATGCAGCGCTTCTACCGCACCCTCGGCGTGCGCCCGACGCTCGACTTCATCCGCCAAAGCTGCGCCGGCCCTTGGCTCGACCCGACGCGCATCCGCGCGCTGCTCGCCACGCCGCCGCGCCTGCGCCTGCAGCTCGAATAGCCGTCTTATCCGTCAGCCCGGGCGGCCTGCGCGATGCGCTCCGCGGCGCAGGACCGCCATCGCCGTGGAGCTGCTGCCACACCGAACACGACAGCCAAAACCGCATCAGCCGCCACGGACAGCCACCCCGCGACGCCGCTCAACGGCTCGGCGACATCCGACATCGCCGAGTCGGCGCCGCCGGCTGCGCTGATGGTCGATCATGCTTCAGCGCTGTTGACGACGTCTGTTGCTTGCGCGAGGGGCGTCTGGCGGCTATGATGCCGGGCTTTTCCTGGGGAGACAGTCATGCGACAGCCGTTGATTGCCGGCAACTGGAAGATGAACGGGAGCAAGGC
>Ga0316575_10000329_pt1 | contig 13395 bp, 13 predicted proteins | sample J5NA_FD_203072 | JGI IMG/M metagenome (GOLD analysis project Ga0316575, IMG submission 203072) | Rhizosphere microbial communities from salt marsh grasses in Alabama, United States - J5-7_050615r2r3 | ecosystem: Host-associated > Plants > Roots > Rhizosphere | place: USA: Alabama | collected...
TCGGTTCTGGAATTTTGTGTTGTCCCGAAAGATATCGATTTGAGAATTGTTTCAGTATTTTTCGATTGAATCCTTTAATAATTTTTGCTAAGGGCAGGTGAACTATTTTTTCTATGAAGACCATTTAAAAAAGTGAATACCGACAAAGGAGACTGCATGGACTCAAAAGAAATACTCGATAAACTCGAGGAAAAGAACCGGGCAGCCATGGAAGGCGGTGGTCCTGATCGAATCCAAAAACAGCATGATTCAGGGAAGCTCACCGCCCGGGAGCGGATCGATAAACTTCTGGATGACGGAACGTTTGTCGAGTTCGATCGATTCAAAGTGCATCGCTGTACAGACTTTGGAATGGAGAAAAAAAAGATCCCCGGCGACGGTGTCGTTACAGGGCACGGGCTGATGAATGGAAGACAAGTATTTGTATTTGCACAAGATTTTACCGCACACGGCGGCTCTCTTTCTCTGGCCCACGCTGAAAAAATATGCAAAGTTCTCCAGCATGCCATGCGAGTCGGCGCCCCGGTCATCGGACTCAACGACTCCGGCGGCGCAAGAATTCAGGAAGGGGTCATGAGTCTGGCCGGATACGGCGATATTTTCCTTTTAAATGTTCTGGCATCCGGCGTTATCCCGCAGATCAGCGCCATCATGGGGCCCTCGGCCGGAGGGGCGGTCTATTCTCCGGCGCTGACCGACTGGGTGTTTATGGTCGAAAACACCAGTTATATGTTTATCACCGGACCCGAAGTCGTCAAGGCCGTTACCCGGGAAGACGTCACCATGGAAGAACTCGGCGGTGCAATGGCGCACAGTGCCAAAAGTGGTGTGGCGCACTTTCCCTGTCCCGATGATGAAACCTGTATCGATAAAATTCGAGAACTCATGTCGTTTCTGCCCCAGAACAACATGGAAGATCCGCCTCGGCAATCAACGGACGACGACCCCATGCGTCGCCAGGAAAACATTCGCGACATCGTCCCTTCGGACCCCAACAAGCCTTATGACATGCGAAATGTCATTACCGCCTGCCTGGACGACAACTATTTTTTCGAAGTACACGAACATTGGGCGCCCAGTATCGTCGTTGGATTCGGCAGGTTTGACGGTATGGCGGTGGGGGTTGTCGCCAATCAGCCCGCGGCCATGGCCGGGGTTCTCGACATCAACGCATCCAATAAAGGTGCCCGGTTTGTCCGTTTTTGCGACTGTTTTAATATACCGCTGGTTATTTTTGAAGATGTGCCGGGGTTTATGCCCGGCACGCACCAGGAACACGGCGGAATCATCAAGCACGGCGCCAAATTGATCTATGCATTTGCCGAATCCACCGTCCCGCGCGTGACCGTCATCACCCGCAAGGCATACGGCGGCGCCTATATTGTCATGAGCTCGAAACATCTTCGGGGGGATATCATTTTGGCTTACCCCAATGCGGAGATTGCGGTCATGGGCGCCGACGGCGCCGTAAATATCATTTGCCGCAGTCAGATAAAAAAAGCCGACGACCCTGAAGCGGAAAGACAGCGACTGATCGAGGACTATCGGGAAAAATTCTCGAATCCGTACCGGGCCGCGGAACACGGTTATATCGATGAGGTCATCGATCCGGCGGACACCCGGCTGAAAATCATCCAGGCCCTAAGGATGCTCAGCAACAAACGAGACAGCAATCCTCCGAAAAAACATGGAAACATTCCCCTTTAAACCTTTAGAAAGGAGCGCGTTACATGAGCTGGGATCAAGTATTGGAACTGATTAAAAGCATCCTTTTAACGCAGACAGGCATACCGAACCTGGATATCGGCCAGGTGATCATGATCCTCATTTCCTTTTTTTTCCTTTACCTGGCCGTCGCCAAAGAGTATGAACCGCTGCTGCTCGTTCCCATCGGCTTCGGCATATTTTTGGTGAATTTCCCCCTTGCACCGCTCATGGGATTTACCGAGCACGGCGATCCCCAACTCATCCAGGCCTTTTATAAATACGGTGTTCAGTGGGAAATCATTCCCTGCCTGATCTTTTTGGGTCTGGGGGCAATGACGGATTTCGGGCCCCTGATCGCCAATCCGAAAACGCTGATCATCGGCGCCGGCGCACAGCTGGGCGTATTCATCACCTATTGCGGAACCCTCTTTTTCGGCTTTACTTTAAAAGAAGCGGCTTCGGTGGGAATCATCGGCGGTGCGGACGGACCCACCACGATTTACCTGACCGCCATGCTGGCGCCGCAGCTTTTGGGCGCCAATGCTTTGGCCGCCTACTCTTACATGGCCATGGTTCCCCTCATACAGCCGCCCATCATGCGCCTGATGACCACCCCCGAACAACGGCGAATCAAAATGCGGCAGCTCAGGCCTGTTTCCGCCAAGGAAAAGCTTCTTTTTCCACTTATCGCGTCGATTTTTATAATTCTTCTGATCCCTGCCGTGGCGCCGTTGATGGGAATGTTCATGTTCGGAAATTTCATGCGCGAATGCGGCGTGGTGAAGCGTCTCAGCGAAACCGCTCAAAACGCCATGATGAACATCGTAACGATCCTCTTGGGGCTTTCGGTGGGAGCGACCATGCAGGCCGATGTTTTCTTGAGCTGGAAACCAATGCTGATTTTCGGCTTTGGGCTCTTGGACTTCATTATATGCACCTTCGGCGGCATTCTTACCGTTCACATCATGAACAAGTTTTTAAAGGAAAAGATGAACCCGCTCATCGGTTCCGCAGGGGTATCCGCAGTCCCCATGGCGGCCCGGGTTTCTCAAGTGGAAGGCCAGAAAGCCGATCCCGACAACTGGCTGATCATGCACGCCATGGGCCCCAACCTTGCCGGCGTCATCGGTTCCGCCTCCGCGGCAGGAATGTTCATTGCCATGTTCAAGTAGGAGAGATTTATGAATCGTTTAACCCATGGATTTTTCAAGAACGCCATCCGGGCGTGGCTCATTTTGGCCGGGTTGTTGGTGATCCTGGCACCTCGAACGACGGTTTATGCGGCTTTCGGCGAGGATCTGGAAAAACCCAAGCCCGAATTCACCCGTGAGGGAAATATGATCACGGCCAAGCTCATTCCCCGTGCAAAAAGCACCAGCGTTTCGATTCACTTTACGGTTTCAGGCGGCCGACTCGTCAACGTCGAAGGCATGGATTTTCAAGAGGCTGCGCGTCCCGGGGTCGACAATAAGGATTTCAAGTCCGAACTTTTTACTATCAAGATCGACGGGGTTCCGCCGGGCGGAGAGGCGAAGGTATCCGTCACGTCGGATTTTTTCAGCAGTTCGACCGAGTATTGGATATTCAACCGAAACTTGAAAGAACCCTGGATGAATGCCGATGCAAAGAATATCAGCCTGCCGGACATGGTCCAAGAACTTTTGGTTTCGGTAAAAGACGGCGGGCCTTTTGACAGTGACGGCGCTGTAAATGGCCGGATTACGCTATCGGGAGGACCCAAGGACTCTTTTTGGGGATATGCCCTGGGCACCCTTTTTATCCGATTCTTCGGTATTTTTCTTGTTTTGTCCATTCTTATGATCGGTATGATCCTTTCGGGCAAAATCTTTCAAATGATAGACAAAAAAAAGGCGAAAAGGGAAAAAGAGATTCAAGTGCAGCCGGAAGTCCCGGCACCCGATATCCAGCCGACCGAGGCCATTGAACCGGAACTTGCCGCTGCTGTCTGTGCAGCGCTGCATTTGCACTTTTCAGGGCGCCGGTCCGGGGCAGCGAGTTCCCCATCTATCACGCCGGCGGTATCGCCCTGGGTCCGGCAGGGCCGTGAACGGATTATGAACGCCCGATCCATACCCACAAACCGATTTAACCGCTTACAGAATCGATGAGGTTTTTATATGAAATACAAAATTGCAGTCAATGACCGTACCTTTGAAGTTGAAATCAATGACATAAAGGAAGGTATTGCCCAGGTAAACGTCGACGGCCGGCCCTATGACGTTCTCATTGAAAACTACAAAGACATCGCAGCAGGATCGAAGACTTTGAGCCCGGCATTGGTACCCGCTGATGCACCGGCATCCGGGACCATCCCGTCATCACCGGCGAAACCGGCGCCGATATCACCCAAGGTGCCGAAACCGGCAACGGATACCGCTGCGGCCCCGGCGAAACCGGCAACGCCGACCCCGGCTCCGGCGCCCAAAAAAGTGCAGGCTGCAGGTGAAATCGTGGCACCGATTCCCGGACGTATCCTGGAAATCAAGGTGAACGTCGGAGATCCGGTGGCCAAGGGTCAAACCGTGGCGACCATGGAAGCGATGAAAATGGAAAATAATATTGCCAGCACCATGGACGGTGTTGTTCAGACGATACGGGTTCAAAAAGATTCGGAAGTCGCCACCGGTGAAGTCATTATGATCATCGAATAATCGATTCTCTTGTATATCCGGCGACATCGGCGCAAAAGAAAATCCGGCCTTTTAAGAAAGGCCGGATTTTGAGATTTTATGCAGGAAATATCTTAGCGTTCATCAGACCATGGAATAAACATAAAGATTCCGGCGAAGACGCTCCCCCTCTTCGACTCTGCTGTCCTCTCGGTCTTCCAAGGTTTCCGAAACCACAAAAGCGATGTCTTTTTGCTCTCTGGTGATGGATTCCAGCGCCTCTTCTGGTTCGCTGAACATCACGATATGGTGAAACGGAATCCCTTTTTCGGCGGCTGCTTCTTGAAACAAACCGGCATTTTTTTCAGACATGCTCTTAAACTCTTCACAGACCTGATTGCGGGAAGATGAAAACAGCTTGAATGTTTCGCAGGACAGCGGCGCCGTATTCAGGGCCAAAATTTCATAGGACATCCGCTGTGCCATATCAAGAGCATAGTCAATGATCTCTTTTGAAAAATCGCTTTCTCTGCCCATAACCAGCAGTTTGGTGGGCGCCTGAACTTCTTTTTGATCCGCCATTGTTTCCATGGCATATTCGGATTCGCCGGCTTCGGCAAAGGTAATCGCTTCTTGATATTTGTCCATTTTATTGCCGGTTCTGCTCATTTTTCGTTTGATTCTTCCAAAAATTCCAGCCATTTTTACCTCCTCCTTCAGTCATCTATATTTTCATTTTCAGGTTTTTGATTTCTAACTGTGAACCGTGACCACTGGAACGGATAAACTTCTCTTTATATTCGCAAGGGTGGTTTTCTTTTCAAAAATATCCGCAGTCCCGCTGTCTCCGGAAGCATCGTATATAGTCAAAATAACATCCCGATGGTCGTTGACATAATCGACGATCTCTTTTTCCGGATTACCGGAACGGATCGAAAATCGACAATGGACGCCTGCCTTTTCCGATTCTTTCAAGAGATGTTCAACCTGCTCAGAGCCTTCGGCCATCAGATCCAAGGCCGTCTCGTGCTCTCCGGCTTCCGCAAAGGCTGCCGCTGCCATGGTGCTTTCCAAAACTTTCTGTGCAATCATGGCGTTCTTCCGTATCTTTTTGATATACTTGCGATAATACTGGGGTCTGATGACCTGGAATATGCTCAACTCGGCACTGATCCGCTTGCAAAGCGAAATCGCATAATGAAATACCTTTTGGTCGCTGGTTATACCGTCTATGGTCAATAAGACTTTTTTCATGGTGATCCCCTTTTATCCGCTGCCCATTTCAGCCTGGTTAAACATGCATCCTGGGACGGGTCTCTTCGCTCCGGCGAACACGGTCTTCGGCCTTTCTTCGGGACTCGCTTTCCGGGCGATCATGCATGATATCGAGCGCTGTCTCATGCTCGTTGGCCTCGGCAAAGCTAATGGCCGCCATCAATCTGTCGAAAGTTTCTTTGAATTTAAACATGGTGGAATCCTCCGTTGCTCAATATTGTTTTTGCTGTTAATCATTGTTAGAGCAATTCCCGTGCCGGCTTGATCAAAAACATTTATCTTATTGATATTGTTATATTTATATAGACATAAGCGGGCAAATGACATCCAAACAGAATGTTGCAACATGCAACAGTTTTTCCGATGATAAAAATATTCAGTTTAATATTAGCAGGTTATACAACATTGCAAAAAAGAATGCTCCGTTGCACATTGTAACACCCAAATATCCCTTAAAATCCGGTCGTAAAAAATTATTGCGAAGGTCGATTGAATCTGATTGTATACAAAAAATAAAGGAATCCGATCATGCGAATATTTAAGAAGGAAAAAGGACAATTGAAGGAACTGCCGGCGGAAATCAATGAATTAAGGGAAGATGTGCAAAGCGCCAAAATGCCCGAACCGGTGGAAAAGGTCGTTTACAAAGAACTCGAGCGGCTGACCAAAACTTCTCCTTCGAGCGCTGAATACACCATCGGAATCAACTATATCGATTATCTGTTGAGTCTGCCCTGGAACAAAATGACTAACGACAACCTCGATATTAAACGGGCGGAATCCATCCTCAACGAAGATCATTTTGGGCTGGTCAAAATAAAAGACCGCATTCTGGAGCATCTATCCGTCAGGATTTTAAAGATGTCCGGCCAACATAAGATCCTGGTGGTGGATGATGAACAAATTACCCGCCAGAACCTGGAGCATGTTTTTAAAAAAGACGGCTATCACGTCAATACCGCATCGGATGGCCAGGAAGCGTTGGATTTTCTGGGAAAAAGCGCATTTGACGTTATCGTCACGGATCTCAAAATGGGCAAAGTCGATGGCATGACGGTTCTGGAAAGCGCCAAAGCGGTCAACCCGGGCACCGAAGTGATTATCATCACTGGGTACGCCACCGTATCCACGGCCATTGAAGCCATGAAAAAAGGATCGTATCATTATCTGACCAAGCCGCTAAAACTCAATGAAATCCGGTCGACCATCCAAAAAGCATTGTATAAAAAAACGGTTCGGTTAGAGCCCAAAGGTCCGGTGCTTTGTTTTGCCGGCCCGCCCGGAACCGGAAAAACGTCTCTGGGCATGTCCATTGCCAGAAGCCTGGAACGAAAATTTGTCCGCATATCTTTGGCCGGCATGAAGGATGAGGCAGAGATAAGAGGCCACCGCAAAAGTTATGTCGGTGCGCTGCCGGGAAGAATTATTCAGGAAATTCGACGTGCTGAAACAAAGAATCCCGTGATTATGCTCGATGAAATCGATAAAATCGGTCGTGATTTTAAAGGAGATCCTGCCGCAGCACTTCTGGAGGTTCTCGATCCCGAGCAAAATACGCATTTTGTGGACCATTACCTGGATGTTCCCTTTGACCTGTCCCGTGTGATGTTCATTGCCACCGCAAACGCCCTGGATCTCATACCCGGACCCCTGCTGGACCGGCTGGAGGTGATCACCTTGTTGGGATACACGGAAGAAGAAAAAGAGAAAATCGCGAGCCGGTATTTAATCCCGAAAGAAATTGAAGAAGCGGGGCTCATTGAAAACTCGCCGGTGTTCACGGAGGAAACCATCCATAAGATCATCCGGGAGTACACACGGGAAGCTGGGCTGAGAAATCTTAAGCGCCAGATTGCTTCCATCTGCCGTAAGATTGCCCGTGAAACTTTGCGCGGCGGGTATAAAAACGAACCACATATCCTAACCCCTGAAATGGTGGAGGATTTTTTAGGCCCTCGAAAATTCTATTTTGAAGTTGCGGAAGCCAAAGAAAGGGTGGGCGTGGCCACGGGGCTGGCATGGACGGAGGCCGGGGGACAGATCATCTTTATTGAAGCCGCCAAGATGAAAGGGAAAGGAAATCTGATGCTCACCGGGTCATTGGGAGACGTGATGAAAGAGTCGGCCCATGCCGCGATGAGTTACATACGAAGCCACGCCGCTGCTTTCAATATCCCGGACAGCATATTCGAAACCTATGACATCCACATCCATGTGCCTGCCGGCGCGATTCCCAAAGACGGTCCATCGGCGGGCGTCACCATCGCCATAGCGCTTATCAGCCTGATAACGGACCGATCCTGCAAAAGAAACGTAGCATTGACCGGGGAACTGACGCTGAGCGGAAGGATCCTGCCGGTGGGCGGGGTCAAGGAAAAGGTCCTGGCCGCACACCGGGCCGGTGTGAAAGCCGTGGTCTTCCCGGCCAGAAACGATTCGGACATCAAGGATATTTCCGAGGATATTAAAAAAGATATTCAGATCATCGAAATCGATGAATTGGAGGAAGTCATCGATGTGGTGTTGAATTAGCGACAGGCGTTTATCAGATATACTTGAACATGGCAAAAGTCAGGTCTTTTGGGGTCGGGTTTCCGGTTTTGACAAATCCGCGGCTTTGATAGAACGCTTCCGAGGAAGGAAATTTGGGAACTTCTACTTCCATCTCACTCATTCCCATTTGCCTGAACAAATTTTCACACTGCTCATACAAAAGCGAACCATAGCCTTTTCTGGAATAGATCATTTTGACTTGCAATGTTTTGATGACCAGCTTCACCCCCCTTCGAACCACGAGCACACAACCGATAAGATCTTCCTCATCGTTAAGCAGCATGGCCAGATATCCCCTTTTCATCTCTTCTTGAATTTTCTCGGGCGTTGCAAAGGCCACCAGTCTTTCGAGATCTTCCGGACGATACTCGCCCTGATGAACATCCTGAGTGTTTTGCCGGATCAGAGCTGCAATTTTCTTTGCTTCGGAATCACTCAACGGTTTTGAATTTTCCCTTAAATTGTCTATGACTTTGATTTTCATTTGTCAGGTCTTATTTTAAAATCCGGACCGTTATCGTTCATTTTGAATCGAGGATATTGCAAATGTCTTTTTCGAGCTTTTGCTGGTAATGGTTCAAAGCGGCGTTGTTGCTCATGATCATGTCGAGTTGTCGGGTATGAAGCGTCAGATAACCCAGAATTTCGAGGCGGTTTTTCATGTACTCCATGTCATGGCCTTCCACCCGCGCAATGAGATTGTCTTCTCTTATATCTACTCTGAAGCCCTGTTTTTGAAGTATTTCCGCAATTAAATGAACTCTTCCGAGTCGTCTCTGATGATCTGCCGCACCCCCCTTAAATTGGAAACTGATGTAGTTTTCCGTCAAGCGTTCGCTGACCAGTGCTTCCATGATGGAAAAATGATATCCCAGTCTCGAACTTAAGCTGCAATAATTTTTGGAGATCATAAAATAATTACGGGCACCATAGGCCGAACGAAGACCGGGAATTAAATTCCGATTGGTCGTCGATTGAAATACAACCGATGCAAAGCCCTTGCCGTCAATCGCCGGCGGGCCTTCCCAGGCAACGGCGCTGAATCCTTTCCAGAAAGCCAGCATCGGAATGGAAGCGATATTTTCAAGCGTAACATATTTGCCGCTTATCTCTTTCTTGAATCCATCATCCAAATTCAAAATCCACCATTGCATGGGGACGTTATAATAAAGTTGCTTGCTCGATTTTTCTGAAAAATTGTGCGCCTTCCCGAAATTAAACATCTCGATTACTGCTTTTTCATGGATAAACCGGGTGATGTCATGAAGGGTTTTGCAGTTGACCGGACGAAAGTAAGGAGAGTCCGGGTCGAGCAGGTTTAAAGGGATAATCAGGCGGCTCACCCGTTTCAATGTTTCATAGACCGGGCTGCCTTGCATAAGATTCATCTTTGGTCCGGATTTTGTCGATAATGACTTTATCTCACCTTTATAAATGGTTAAGGTATCGGCATCGACAGTAACCTGTTCACCATGATTCAGTCGATCCATAGCACCGGGTACGCCGAAGAGCGCGGGAACACCGAACTCTCTAGCTACACTGGCGAGATGTCCGGCAAAACCGCCCTGCTCCGTTATCACGGCAGCCGATCTGTTTAACAGGGAAGACCATATGGGGAGCGCCTGACGCGCAACCATAATCGCCCCCTGGGGAAACTGCAAAAGATCCATGGTCTTGTCCACCAGGAAAACCTTCCCGCTGGCCGCGCCCGGACTTGCGGTCACGCCTTGTCCTGCAATAACGGCATTATGGGATCTCGTAAATTCAGGCTCGGGGAGGTCCGTTTTCAACGGCTTTATTTGCTTCAAAGGCCGGCACTGCAGGATGTAAATTGCATCGTCCTTGTCAACAGCCCACTCGATGTCCTGGGGTATCGCATAATATTCTTCAATCCTGGCCGCAAGTTCCGACAACTCCAATGCCTTTTTATCATCAATGGAGGGCAGATCCATTTGATCTCCGGTTAACCCCGTTTGGCAGACCCCTTCTTCGGGCAGGCATACAAATTTTATTTTTTTGGTGTTTACTTCTTTACGAATAATTTTTCCGGCAGGTTTTTTTGAAACGACAAAAAGATCATAGGCATCACTGCCGTCGACCACGGACTTGGGCAAACCCCATGCGGAATTGATAAACATCGCGTCATCGGCAATATCAACGGGATTCCGGGTATAGGCGACGCCGCCTGCCACGGCGTCCACCATGCGCAGGCACCCCACGCACATGGCAATATCTTCATCCTTAATCCCCCTGTTCAACCGGTATGTCACAGCCTGAAACGAGTATTTGCTTGCCAGAATCTCCTTATATGCCTGAAAGATGCTGTCAAAGCCGACGTTCAGCTCGCTCCGGTACTGGCCGGCAAATGAGCTCTCCGGCATATCTTCTCCCAGGGCGCTGCTTCTTAATGCCAAAGCGACTTTTCCTTTAGCGTCCGATTCGAGTCTGGCATAGGCCCGCCTGACGGCTTCGGCCACATCGTCGGGTATTCTGGATCGGATAATAAGCTGCTGGATTTTTGAGCTCAGGGCATAACGTCTTTCGACATTATCGCCTTCATCGGATTGAAAAAGTCGGTCAATTTCCATCTGCAAGTCGTTATCCTGGATAACCCTTTCACAGGCCGCCGCAGTAATGACAAATCCTTCTGGGATTTTGATCTGAAGTCTATTTTTAATTTCACCGAGGTTGGCCATCTTACTGCCGACAACATCCCTCATCTCCATACTTACGGCGTCAATGGGGATAACAAGCCTTTTATCTTTCATCGATTTCTTCTGCGAAAGTAATTCGTCCATCTTTTGCCGGATTTCGTTAAACCGTTTATCGAGTTCCCCGTATCTGCCTTTGGAGAGGTTTCCGATATGTTTTATCATATTAAAAACATTGACGGAAACCGCCGTACAGCTTGCCCGGACAAAGGCCATGCCAAAAGGCTGTCCGCTCTCAAGGACCCGTTCCATATCGGCCATAATTTCAAGCGCCCTGTTATTGGCATTCAGCAGAAGTTTGAAACTGTGATACCGTTCCTTGAACTCAATGCGAAGCTGTTCGACATCACCGGCTGCAGGTTCCGGCTTTTTAATAAAAAGCTTTTTAAAATGGTTCAACAGCGCGCTCATAATTTTATGTTCTCAGGTGTCAAATGGATACAGGACATCTGAACAATAGGTCGAAAGCAAGGCGGGGCCGAGGCTGCCGCCGACCTTTTCAACGGATGAATTTTAACCGCTAATGTTCCAGTTTCAGACCCCATCCTTCGAATATACACATGACGGCAAAACCATACCAAAGTGTATAAATAACATAAAGTGCCAAAGAAATTAAGACAATAAAGGTTCGATCGGATATTTTCTCAGGCTCGATCCGGTAGTAGTTGTAAGACGTCTCCACTGCTTTTTTGACAACCAGGTCGACCGTTTCAGCTTCCTTGAACTGTTTTTGCTTTTTTAAAACCTTATCCATTGCACCAAGCGCCTGCCACCAGTTAAAGAGGACCTGTCTTTCGTTGTACCCGTATTTTGACAAAACCGCCTTTCCGTCATTCATATACATTCGATCCGCATCCCCAAGGCAGTTGGCAAGAATTTTTCCCAGATCCCCCTCAACTTTCAACCGGCTCCCGGACACATTGACCAAAGCGCCGCCTTTCATAAACAAAGCGGCTGTCTGTTGCGCCTGACGCTCGTCCCCCATGTCAATGCTCACATTGACCGATCTCCCGTAATACGTGTCTGCCGTCGCTTTGACCTTCGGAATATAATAAGCCGACCCCTTTGAAATGGAATTGTACAGGTTATCTAAATATTTCAAACCGTTCTGCCCCTTAAACACCGGGGAAAATATGATAATCAATATGGCAGTAAATCCGATCAACAACCCGAAGCCAATGTAAAGTTCTTTCCTGTTCTCGTTCATGATTCAGCCTCCAGTCCTTTAAGTACTCGGATATTCATTAAAAAGGTACCGGTTACCCATACCGCGAATCCCAGTATCACCACAAAAAATGCCCATACACCGATTTTTTCCAGCAACGCTCCGGTTCCCTTGGATATTTTGATGATATCCATGGCGCCCAGTTTGGCCGGCAGGGCAAAGGCACGATTCACAAAACCGGCGAGGACTGCCATGGCATAGAAACCACGGATCGTGATGCCGTGTACGACCTTCGTCACAATGGCGCCGATCTGAATCCCCACCAAAGAGCCCAGAAGCATCCCCATGGCGAGGGTATAGAAGATAAAGCCGTAAATGGCGTACTGGCTGATTGAAGCATAGCCGGCAGTGAACACAATCTGAAAGATATCGGTCCCCACAGTGGTCATAGAAGAAACACCGAGAACATACACAAAAATCGGAAATGTTAAAAACCCGCCGCCGACACCCATGATGGCCGCCGTAAAACCCACTAAAGCACCGCTTAAAACGAGAAATACCCAAGAAATACTTCTTCCTTCCGGTGTAAGATCATAATCGAACTTAACTTTCGGCGGCAGATTAACCGCCTGAAGTTTTTGGGGAAGACTCCCCATTTCGGCGCCTTCAACTTTTTGGCCGTGTATATCCTTTCCGTGAAATCCTTTGCGCTCGGCCTTTTTGGCCTTGAGAAAGTCGGTCATGGCATAGCTTCCCAGAAAACCGAGCATCAAAGAATAGACGGTCGTGATAAATGCATCGCTGAGAATGGGATTGATGGCGTATAATACTCGATTGATAACGCCGCCGACGGTTGCGCCGACAATGGCGCCGATTAAAAAGACCATAGCCAACCCCACGGAAACATTCCCCAGTTTACGGTGGATGACGCTTCCCATAATCGCTTTTGCAAAAATATGAAAAAGATCGGTTCCCACAGCCAGAATGCCTTTAACGCCGGCGCTCATCAAGGCCGGTGCAATAATAAAACCGCCGCCGGCGCCGATGCAGCCGGTAATCAAACCGGCACCCATTCCGATGAGAATGGAAACGACAAATATGCTCGTACTGTAAAATGCTGGGCTGTATGCTTTTTTACCGCCCAACAAATTCGGCAGTGCGCCGCCGATCTGGTCTGCAAACGCGAGGCCTCCCAGGATAATGGGGATGGTCAGCAGGCCTAAAATTAACAGGCGTTTTTTATCGCTAAAAACAGCCCTGGATACACCCAGTTCCCATCGCGCATGGGCCTTTGCACCCATCATCATAAATTGTCCCCATTGTTTAAAAAAGTTCATGTCGATATCGCTCCTTT